>Ga0326727_10003631_pt1 | contig 48734 bp, 57 predicted proteins | sample MB2enrmetagenome_FD_207643 | JGI IMG/M metagenome (GOLD analysis project Ga0326727, IMG submission 207643) | Lab enriched peat soil microbial communities from McLean, Ithaca, NY, United States - MB29MY | ecosystem: Environmental > Terrestrial > Soil > Wetlands > Peat | place: USA: New York... | reverse complement strand
GGTTCAGAAGAAAATATAGAGGTCCTTGAAGAAGCAGGTTACTCATGGAAAATCTTCAGGGTAGACGACCACATCGGCGCAGCAATAGTGGGTTTAAGCTCAGACGCCAGAATACTCATCGACCAAGCAAGAATATACGCTCAAAGTAACAAATTAACCTATGATGAACCCATAGATGTAGAAGTTGTAACCAAACGAATCTGTGACATCCAACAAATGTACACGCAGCATGCCGGTGTTAGACCCTTCGGAGTTTCAATAATCTTCGGAGGAGTCGACAAAACAGGAACAAGAGTTTTCGGGACACATCCAAGCGGCACATACAGAGGATACAAAGCTACCGCCTTAGGCGCAGGAAGAGAAACTGTCGTAGCAGTTCTGAAGGAAGAATACCGTGAAGACTTGACTTTAGAAAACAGCATTAAACTCGCAGTAAAATGCTTAGTTAAAGCCCTAGACGCAAGACAGTTACCTCCGAGAATAAAGATTGCAGTCATACCTGTTGCGACAAAGAAAATGGAAATGTTAAGTGACGATGCTGTAGACGACTACATCAAAGAGCTGGGTTCAAGCAAGTGAAAACTCGATGAGTGAAAAGTTCACCGTTGCACGATTAACAAAAGAAAACGAGCATTTTGAAATCCTAGTTAAACCCCAAAAAGCACTGGATTACCGCAACGGCAAAATCGCGGGAATAACGGAAGCTTTAGCTGCTGAAATAATTTTTTCTGACGCAAACAAAGGCACCAAAGTTTCCGAAGAAGCGATGCATAAAGCCTTCGGAACCACAGACCCATTAAAAGTTGCTGATATGATACTGAAGAAAGGAACGCTTCAACTTACGACTGAACAAAGACGTAAAATGGTCGAAGACAAGAGAAGACAAATAATTGATTTCATTTCAAGACAGGCGGTTGACCCGAAGACGAATCTGCCGCATCCTCCAATGCGTATAGAGAATGCGATGGAGCAAATCCGTTACCCAATTGACCCATACAAACCAGTGGAAGAACAAGCCAGGGACATAGTGAAACTGTTGCGGCCGATTTTGCCCTTAAAGATAGAGCAAGTAACAGTTGCAGTGAAGATACCCGCCCAATACTCAGCAAGAGCTTATGGGTCAGTCAAAACTTTGGGTACAATAAAACGGGAAGAATGGCGTGGAGACGGCTCATGGTATGGTGAGATCGAGTTGCCTGCTGGATCATACGCCTCGTTGCTGAACAAACTTGGCGACGTAACTAAGGGAAGTGGAGAAGCAAAAATAATCTCTTAAAAAAATAAAATTGGATGGTGAAAATTATGCCAGTATTCTTTGAAAAAAAACAGCTTGTGACGCCAGGAGAATTGCTTGCTGAAGGCGATTATTTAGCTGGCGAAAACACGTATATGGAACAGAACAAAATTTACGCCTCAAGAATCGGGCTTGTAGATACCGATAATAAAAAAGTAAACGTTGTTGCACTTAGGGCTTTTTATGTGCCTAAAATGGGTGATATTATAATAGGTTCAGTCGTGGAAGTTGGATTTAACGGCTGGACAGTTGATATTAAATCACCTTACACAGCGCTCCTGCGTGCATCAGATGTTTTAAGCAGACCCTTCAAGCCTCAAAACGACGAGTTATCGCAAGTTTTAAACGCTGGCGACTTAATCGTCGCAAAAATCGCTTCGTATGACAGAGCGCACGACCCACAGCTTACTGTTGGAGAGCCAGGGTTAGGAAAAATAACTCGAGGGCAAATCCTTCATGTGACACCTACAAAGATTCCTCGTATAATCGGTAGGAAAGGCTCAATGATTTCTATGATAAAACAGGAAACGGGTTGCCAAATTATTCTGGGGCTTAACGGTGTCATCTTGGTCACTGGGAAAAACCTTGAGGACGAGGAACTTGCCATAATGGCGATTAAAAAGATTGAGGAAGAATCCCACACGACCGGTCTTACAGATCGCATAACACAGTTGCTTAAAGAAAGTAAAGGTAAAGTGGAGGAAAATAAGAATGAGTGAAAAGCATGAAAAATTAATTGATAAAAAAGGTATTAGATTAGATGGTAGAAAAGCAGATGAACTTCGCCCCCTGAAGCTTCAAGTCGGCGTTTTATCACACGCTGATGGATCAGCCTATATTGAACATGGAAAAAACAAGATTTTAGCCGCGGCTTTCGGTCCAAGAGAGATGCATCCAAAGCACCTATCATTGCCAGACCGTATGGTTTTGCGGTGCCGTTATCATATGGCTCCATTTTCAGTGCAGGAACGCAAATCACCTGCGCCTTCAAGAAGAGAAGTAGAGCTATCTAAAGTGATAAAGGAATGTTTGGAGCCAGCCTTGTTCTTGGAGCTTTATCCACGGACAGGTGTAGATGTTTTCGTTGAGGTTCTGCAGGCTGACGGTGGAACACGTTGTGCAAGCATCACTGCTGCTGCACTAGCTATTGCTGACGCTGGTGTTCCAATGCGAGATTTGGTGGTTGCTTGCGCTGCGGGAAAGGTCGATGACACTGTTGTTTTGGACTTGTATGATGCTGAGGACAAGCTTGGCGCCGCAGATCTTCCGGTAGCTTATATGCCTAACTTGAACGCGGTTACTCTGCTTCAAATGGATGGCAACCTTACACCTGACGAATTTGAGAAAGCATTGAATATGGCGATGGACGGATGCAAAAAAATCTATGAAATGCAGAAGGAAGCGTTAAAAACTAAATACATGGTTGTTAAAGAGGAGGCTGAAGAGTAATGTCGTCACTTGTAACTCGCGTTAGACTAAAGCAGATTGAGCAGTTCCTAGAAAAGGGAAAACGCTTAGATGAACGCGGTTTGCACGATTACAGAGAAATCAAGATTGAACAGGGTTTGATTGAGAAAGCTGAAGGTTCAGCTAGAGTTTTGCTTGGGAAGACAGAGGTTCTTGTGGGCGTTAAAGTTGAAACTGGCGAACCGTTTCCTGATACGCCTAATGAAGGAGTCATGACTGTTAACGCTGAGCTTGTTCCGATAGCATCGCCGAACTATGAGGCAGGACCACCTAACGAAGACTCCATAGAATTAGCAAGAGTTGTTGACAGAGGCATACGTGAATCTAAAGCAATCGACAATGAAAAGCTATGCATAGAGCCGGGCAAGAAAGTCTTCGTGGTCTTCGTGGATGTTTATGTGCTCAATCAGGACGGAAACTTAATTGACGCTTCAGCTATAGCTGCCATGGCTGCTTTGCTAAACACAAAGATGCCTAACTACGAAATCAAAGACGGCGAACTAAAAATTAAAACGGGTTACACTCCGTTACCAGTGAAAAGCCACCCAGTAACCGTTACTATGGGAAAAATCAACAATACCCTTATAGTTGATCCTGGGCTGGAAGAAGAGCAGGTTATGGATTCGCGAATATCGATGGCTATCAACGAAGAGGGACACATTTGTGCTGTTCAGAAGGGCGGCTCAGGCTATTTTACACCGCAACAGATTTTAGAGGCATCAAAGATTGCTCAGGAGAAAGCAGTTGAAATACGCAAGAAGCTTAATTGGTGAAAGAGTTGCCGAAGACAAAGAAGGTCGGTCCAACACGGGGTTTAGGGCCACGTTACGGTGCCACAGTTAGGAAACGCTACATCAAAGTAGTCACCGAACTTAAAAGACCGCACAAATGCCCAAGCTGCGGCTTCGTACGCGTAAAACGTGAAAGCGTCGGCGTTTGGAAATGCAGCAAATGCAGCTTCACTTTTTCAGGCGGAGCCTACACTCCGACAACTAAGCTGGGTATTGTGGCTAAGCGTGCAGCTAAAGGTTTAACCGTTGAGGAAGCCACAAAAGAAGCAGCAAAAGCTGAAACTGAAGCTGTTGAGCCGGCAACCGAAGAAGAAACCGACTAACATATTCTCTATTTTATTTTTTAGTTTTAATTCGACACTGTTCAAGATTGCTTTGCGCTTTTTACTATTAAGGAGTGGGTGTAAATAGTAGGGAGGGAGTCATTGTCTTAGAACCAACCATTTTTGTGGTTGTTTTTTGTTACAAATAGTAGGGTAGGTCTAAGGGTAGGCGGTTTAGGGTCAGGGTTTGTTTTGGGTTGTTTTTTTGGTTTAGGGCTTGAATTAGCGTTAGACTGGAGTCTTTCGGTAAATTTCGGTATATGAAGGGTGAAAATTAAAGGCCGCTTGCTTGTAGCCTGCAATGTTCAAAATCAATTGCAAACAGGAAACTGATTTTTCCAAAATACACATCTTGTTTATTAATGCAGCTCTAATTTTTATCAGTGGGAATGCTGAATGGCAATTAGGGCAAAGGCTACTGTACGCTTAAAATTCTCTTCAGACAAGCAATTAACAACGCTTCTTGATGCTTTAATGCCGGAAGCTGGTGCGTCAGTGACGAGACGCTCCGCGGTAAAATTGGTAAAAGACGGCTCGTTTCTTTTGTTAACGGTTGAAGCTGAGGACACGGTTGCTTTGCGTTCAACGTTGAATGCTTATTTGAGATGGATAAACTCAGCAATTAACGTAATAGATGTGGTTGAGCGGGCTTAGTTGTCGGGTTAACGGTGCCTGGCTAAAAGTTTTCTCAAGTAATTTTTTATTTGTATTTTGCCTTGAATATTAGTATTATGATGCCTTGGATGAAAGCTAAAGAATTTGCGATCATAAGCGGCAAATTATTCAGGCAAATCCCGTAAACAAACCATAAGAACACGCCGCAGCAGTACAGCGAGAACATTCCGGTTGAGATGTCTCTGGTTGATTTGGTTTTCCAAACCTTGATTAACTGTGGGAAAAGCGCGATTGTGGTGAATAAAGCGGCGATTAAACCAATTATCGTTATGATGTCCATCATGTTCTTGTCGCTATAGTTTACATGCGGTTGGTATTTACATTTCGCTTACTAAAACAAAACTGCCATGGAGAACGCAATAATCTGAGTTGCTGGTTGACGGTTGATGTTGTCTTCGGGTCAAAAAGGTTTAAATAAATACTGTCTCATTTCGTATATGCTTCAAAGTTTAAAAACGGATGAAAATTTCACATGTCAGAGGAATATCGCTATATACTTCGTATAATGGGTACAGATGTTCAAGGTACCCTTAAGGCTTCTTACGCGGTAGCGCAAGTAAAAGGTGTAAGCATGAGCCTCTCGAACGCAATCCTGAAAAAGGCAGGAGTAAACCCTGACTTGCGAGTAGGCTTCTTAACAGAATCAGACATATCAAAAATAGAGGATGTTATCAAAGACCCAGCAAAATATAGCCTGCCAACTTGGCTTTTTAACAGGCGAAAAGACTCGGAAACAGGCAAAGACATGCACCTTATAAGCGCTGACCTAGTTTTAAGAACAAAACAGGATATTGATGAAGCTAAAAACATGAGGTCTTGGCGTGGATACCGCCATGCTTACGGCCTGAAAGTTCGTGGACAACATACAAAAACCACTGGAAGAGCTGGCAAAGCCTTAGGAGTCAAAAAGAAGACTTTGCTGCAGAAGCCTGGTGGAGCACCAGCCCCTGAAGGAGGCAAATAAACACGGGAGATCCAAAGAAGCAACGTAAGAAATTTGATACTCCCCGATTTCGATGGCGCAAAGACATCCTTCAGGAAGAGCTCAAACTAGTAGGTCAATATGGCTTAAGAAACAAGCATGAACTCTGGCGTCTTAAAACCACTCTGTCAAAAACCAGAGGCATCGCCCGATCACTTATCAGTAAAACTCCTGAAGAACGCGCAAAAATGGAGAACGAGCAGCTTGCAAAACTTAAAAAACTCGGCATTCTACAAGAAACCGCCGTGTTGGACAACGTTTTAGACTTAACAATTGAAGACATCTTAGAACGTAGACTTCAAACAATCGTTTTCCGCAAAGGCTTAGCGAGAACAATCTTTCAATCGCGCCAACTAATAACTCATGGACACGTAACCATCGATGATCGCCGAGTAACAATTCCTGGCTACTTAGTGCCTAAAGCAGATGAAGCAAAAGTCATGTATTCGCCAGAGAGTGCAGTTGCAAACCAAGCTCACCCGTTACGCGTCGGATTAACAGTCGTAGCTAAACAACCAGAAATCAGGCAGCCTGCCAGAGGCAGAAGAGGCGGAAGAGGCGGCAGATTTTGAGCGCTGGCAACAAACGAAACGAGAAATGGGCAATCGTCCACATCTTCAGCTCCTACAATAACACGCTAATTCACATAACTGATATTTCAGGCGCAGAAACAATCGCTCGCACAAGCGGCGGCATGTTCGTGAAAGCAGACCGCATGGAATCATCACCATACGCTGCTATGCGCGCAGCAACCGGCGCAGCTGAGGTAGCTCGGGATAAAGGAATAACAGCCATCCACATTAAAGTTCGAGCGCCAGGCGGTTCGGGACCGAGAACTCCGGGGCCAGGTGCTCAAGCAGCCATACGCGCATTGGCAAGGTTTGGTTTCCGTATTGAACGTATTGAAGAAGTTACACCTATTCCGCATGACGGCACGAGAAGGCCTGGTGGCAGAAGAGGAAGAAGAGTCTAATCTCAATTTCCCTTCTTTATTAACAGAAAAATTGAAATAATGCACCTATATCTTTATTGAACGCATTATTGGAGTGTCTTAGCAAGTGAAAATAGAAATCCTTGAAAAAAACGATAGCAACCTCCGCATAATCGTCAGAGAAGCGGATGTTCCGTTAATGAACGCTCTGCGTCGAATAGCACTTGCCGAGGTGCCCACCATGGCAATTGACGAAGTCGTCATGATAGAAAATTCCTCAATTTTACAGGATGAAATAATTGCCCATCGGCTAGGGCTGACGCCACTGAAAACTGACTTGGACACTTACAATCTTCCTGAAGCATGCCAATGCCAAAGTGAATTCGGTTGCCCGCAATGCCGAGTGACGCTTACGCTGGATGCTGAAGCAAAGGATGGAACAAGAACAGTTTATTCAGGCGAAATCGTGTCAGAAAACCCAGAAATTATCCCCGTGTCAGACAAGATTCCAATAGTGAAGCTGGCTAAAAACCAAAAATTAAAACTTGAAGCCTATGCGCGGCTTGGAAGAGGCAAAACTCACGCCAAGTGGCAGCCAACTTCAATGTGCGCTTACAAGTATTTTCCACAGATAACCGTTCCAGCGGAGAAATGTGAAGACTGCTCAAGATGCGTGGACATCTGCCCCAAGAAAGTATATGTTATCAAAGACGCAAAAGTTGAAGTTAAAGACCTCTTAGCATGCAACCTTTGCATGGACTGTGTTGAAGCTTGCCCACAAAAGCCGTCGCCGCTGAAGGTTGAATGGGAAAAGAATGCTTTCATAATGAACATTGAATCAACGGGTGCGCTTCCTCCAGAACGTATCCTCAGAGAAGCCACTAAAACGTTAGGCAAACAACTAAACGAAGTTGAAGAATTAATAAAGGCTGAACAACAATGAGAGAAACCAAAACAACAAACCCAGAATTAATCCAACTTATTCGTCTTCTAAAGAAAGAGAGCAGAGAAAAACAAGCAGGCATCTGGCTTGACGTAGCTGACCATTTATCCAAAACTCGGAGTCAACGCATCTCGGTTAATCTGAGCAGGATAAACAGGAACACTAAAAGAAGCGATGTTGTAGTTGTTCCAGGCAAACTCTTGGGGTCAGGCAGCATAAACCATGCGGTGACAGTGGCGTCTTTTGGTGCTTCTGAGAAAGCGAAGGCAAAACTTGTTGCTGCCAAAGCAAAATATCTCTCAATCCCTGAGCTCTTAAAGAAAAATCCAACCGGTGCAAAAGTAAAGATTATTCGGTGAAGAAAATGCAAGCAACAAAAAAAGCCCCTGTTACACTGGTAAACGCTGAAGGATTAATAGTTGGCAGAATGTGCAGTAAAGTTGCCAAAAGATTACTAAACGGCGAAGAAGTCATCATCCTTAACGCTGAAAAAGCCGTGTTCTCAGGCAAAAAGAAAAGCAAAGTGGCAGAAGCCCACGTCTTCCTTGAAGTTGGCGCACCAGAACGCGGTCCATTTCATTACCGAAGACCCGACCGTTTTCTGCGAAAAGCCGTGAGAGGAATGGTTCCTTATAAGCAGCCGAAAGGCAAAAACGCCTATAAACGGCTCAAAGTATTCATGGGCATACCTCTTGAGCTTAAAGACCAAGAAATGATTACGTTCAAAGAAGCTTCATCTGCCAATCTTAAAGGGCCACATTTCACCCTTGGAGAAATGGCAAAAGAAATTGGATGGAACGATAGGATGAAATAATTATGCCAGCAAAAAAAGTTTTAGTAGTTAGTGGAAAAAGAAAAACCGCAGTCGCCCGCGCCATAGTTAAACAGGGCGTAGGCAAAGTACGGATAAACTTGACTCCAGTTGAAATTTACGAACCAGACATCGCTCGCGCAAAAATAATGGAGCCTCTACTTCAGGCAGGCGGAGACGTATGGCAGCAACTAGACATGGATGTTAAAACCAGCGGCGGAGGCTACATGGGACAGGCAGAAGCCGCACGAATGGCGGTTGCGAATGCACTGCTCAAATGGACGAAAAGCACTCATTTACGCACGGTCTTTTATGAATATGACCGAACAATGGTTGCAGGAGACTCGCGAACTAAAGAAACCAAAAAGGTCGGCGGAGCAGGCGCACGAGCGAAAGAACAGAAAAGTTACAGGTAAGGTGAAAAAAACAAATGATTATTCCCGTAAGATGCTTCACATGCGGCAAACTGGTCGGAGACCAATGGGACGAGTTCACAAGACGCATCAAAACAGGCGAGAACGCAAGCGACATCTTAGACAGCTTAGGCTTGAAACGGTACTGTTGCAGACGAATGCTGCTCTCCAACGTCGAAATAATCGACGAAGTTCTGCGCTTTTACGAAGAAGCAGAGAAAAGAAAAGAAGCACGCAACCTGTACTAGTTTATTTTAATTTTGCAACAACAAAAAATACGCAACTCAATTTTCAGCGCTTGCGTTTCTTGAAGTAGACCAACAAACCAGCAGCCACCACAACAGCTGCTGATGTTCCTAAAGCGACGGCAACAATTGTGGTTGGAAAAGACTCTTTGCTAGAAGGCGTAACTACGGTTAACGGGGATTGCGAAGGCATTGGCGATGGACTTGGCGAAGGCAAAGATGCAATTTGGAAGATAACAGTGGCAAAACTATGGGAACCTTCATGTGTATTAGCGTAGACCGTTACTGTATGGTTCCCATTAGGGATTTCGGTGAAGTTTACAGTTATTGAAGCATTAAGCGCGTCAACATAGTTTGGCTGGATGCCGAATATTTGGTGAATCCCCTCAATCCAATCTGCTTCATAATAAACGCTGTCAATGATCCAAAAGTATGATGCCACGTTTACGTTTAGCGTAAAGTTACTTGTTTGCAATACAGTTTGATTTTCAGGAGATACTATTTCACAGATTGGAGGTATATCTGCAAGGCGGTCTGCTGGTGGCTGAATAACAGGCGAATTTGTATACCAAAGAGTAAAAGAAACAGTTGGTTCTGGCGGTGTCGAAGTTGGAATAGGTGTGGGTTGAGGAGTAGGTGAAGGTGAAGCGGTAGATGGCAACGCTAATGTTGTAGATAGAGGGTCGTTTTGTTGATTAGATAAGTTGACTGCTATAAAAGCTAAAGCAATTAATGTGAGAAGCGTTGATGCCACCGTTTTTCTTTTCAGGCAAAACACCCCGCATTAAGAAAATATGAAGGCGTGACTTTTAGCTCTCTCTACGGAACAGAGTGTTCCGCAAAAAGAACACCCGCGAAAAAAATAGTGCATGCACTGAGGCGAAACTTTTGCTCATACTCATCCAACTTTACCTGACCTGCGTTTACGATGAAAGCTTTTTTAGTCAAGATTTCTTGACAAACAAACGTTATAACATGGAAAAATACTGGAAATGATCTCCGGCAGCCGTCCTTTCATAAATGCTTCCATCTCAAAAGCAGTGAAAAACTACATCATTGTTTTTAACAAAAATATGAAAGATTAATGAGAGTAAAGCTTCTCATACGGTCTTTTTGATAGGGGCAGTATTTTCTTGAATTTAGCGCTCAAGATTTCCTCGGGGTCGACGCCGAAGTGGCTGGCGTATTGCTTGACTAAGCTTTCAATTTTTTGGGTGTCTCGTTTGCCAACCGCCATTATTTTGGTTCCGTTTACGGGTTCAAGGATTTCGCCTCGCTCGTAGATTACGCCGCCGTGCATTCCCGTGCCGACAAACCTTGCTCTGCAGCGTTCGCCTTCTTTGAGGTTTAAGCCTAAGATGAGGATTATTCCGCCTGCCATGTACTCAGCCAGAAAGTCGCCTGCCGTTTGCCCTATGACTATTTGGGGGATGTAGCGTTGGTACTCTTTCATGTGTATGCCCACTCTGTAGCCAACGTAGTCTCGGACGAAGATTTTTCCACCCCGCATCGAGTGCCCAGTTACGTCTCCAGCGTGGCCATTTATGATTATTTGTCCTTCATTCATCGTGTTGCCGCAGCCGTCCTGTGCGTTGCCATGTATCACCAGTTTGGGTCCATTCATGAAGGCGCCAAGGTCGTTTCCAGGTGTTCCGTAAACGTCGATTTGGATGTTTGTGTCTAGGTCAGTGCCAATGTATCGTTGTCCGCAGACATTGTGTACTTCTATTCTTTCAGCGTCGCCGCAGATTGCCTGTCTCAGCAGGCAGTTTAATTCTCTGTAGTACAGTCCCTCTGCATCGATCTTCAGCACATTGCCTTCTCTTATTATGCGCGGAAGATATTTCGCATCGATTTCTATAATCGTTTTTTGTTCAATCATGCAGTTTACTGTCCCGCCATTTTTACGCCCAAAACATTTAGCTCAGTTCTCGTTAAGCCGACTCCTCTAAGTGCAAGTCGGTTGCCTCGCAAGCTTTCGATGGCGTTTATACCCATGCCGCCCATCATATCCTTAATTTCTAAACTCCAGCTTTGAAGCAAGTTAACCAATCGCTTAGACGCAATGTCAGGGTTGATGCGTTTGCTAATCCACGGGTCACATGTCGCAATACCCCAGGGGCATTTGCCCGTGTAGCAGCGTTGGCAAACAGTGCAGCCCATAGCTATCAAAGCGGCAGTTGCAATGTAAACGGCATCCGCTCCTAACGCTATAGCCTTGACCACATCAGCGCTGCTTCTGAAGCCGCCAGCCGCCACGACTGAAGCATTATTTCTGATGCCTTCCTCTCTGAGCCGCTGGTCTACTTGCGCAATGGCTAACTCGATGGGTATGCCTACGTTGTCTCTGACGACTTTGGGTGCTGCGCCAGTTGCGCCTCTGACACCGTCGAGGGCTATTATGTCTGCTCCAGCCCGCACCATACCGCTGGCGATTGCTGCCGCATTGTGAACAGCTGCAATTTTCACTGAGATAGGCTTACTGTAGTTTGTGGCTTCTTTAAGCGCATAAATTAACTGCCGAAGGTCCTCAATTGAGTAGATGTCATGTTGCGGATAAGGTGAAAGCGCGTCTGTGCCTGTCGGTATCATGCGTGTTTTGGCTACCGCTGTGGTTACTTTTTCGCCTGGCAAGTGTCCGCCTATACCGGGTTTTGCGCCTTGACCTATTTTGATTTCTACAGCCGCACCTACGTCAAGATACTTAGGATGCACACCGAACCGTCCGGATGCAACTTGGACAATGGCGTGATCACCGTACTTGTATAAGCTTTTGTCTAAACCGCCTTCGCCAGTGTTGAAGTATGTTCCGCATTCGGCGGCTGCTCTGGCTAAGGATTCATGCACGTTTAAGCTTACGGCGCCATATGACATTGCTGAGAACATTACTGGAATATCAAGGCAAAGTTGCGGAGTAAGCTGGGTCTTCAGCACTGCTTCGCCGTTTTCCATTTCCAGTTCCAGCTTATCCGGTTTTGCGCCCAGATAAGTTCTGATTTCCATGGGTTCACGTAGCGGGTCGATTGAAGGGTTAGTTACTTGGCTAGCGTTTAGGAGCAGCCGGTCCCAGTAAGTGTAGTATGGTTTGTCACAGCCCATGCCTGTTAGAATTACTCCGCCGCTTTCAGCTTCCTTTTTCACATCTCGGATTGCTTCAACTGTCCAGTTCGCGTTGTCTCGGTTAGCGGTCGGGTTCTTTCTTATGGTGATAGCGTGGGTTGGACAGAAAGTTACGCAGCGTTGACAGTTAACACAGTTCTCTTCCTTACTGCAAACCTTGTCGGTTTCTTCGTCATAGTAGTGCGTGTCGTATGTGCATTGGTTAACGCATACTTTGCAGCGTATGCAACGGTCCTGGTCACGTTCAACTAAATATTCAGGAATCACGTAAGTTTTCATTAGCTTTCCCTTCCAGCTAAAACTTCAGCAGCTTTGGAATAGCCGTTTTTTAGTCTGCAAATTACCGGTTCCCCGCCTCTTGGGCACCAAAACTTGTCCAGATTTGGCGAAACCAAACGCATGGCTGACTCCTCTGACGATAAGTACAGGAAATCGCCGTTTGAACCAGCTACTAATGGTCGTAGCTTGATTCTGTCAGTTAAGCCTATCATTTCGCCGTGGTGAGCAATGATTATGCTGAATGGCCCGTTCATCAGCAAGCTGCCGTAAGTTTGCCGTAGCGTTCTTAGAAGCAACGCTTGTTTAGGCTCCATGCTGTCTATTTCACTCCATAACGGTGCAGCGAGGATTTGAGATACCAGCTCGATCGGTAAGTGTTGTCTTCGCATCAGCAAGTCAACCGTGTATGCTAACACTTCAGTGTCTGTCTGCATGGTGCACTTGTAACCATACATTTCCAAGTAGCGCCGGTTAATGCCGTAGGACGAGAGTTCACCGTTATGCACTACTGTCCAGTCTAGGATGTTGAATGGGTGTGCTCCCCCCCACCAACCTGGAGTGTTCGTGGGGAATCTACTATGACATGTCCAAAGATATCCTCGGTAATCTTCTAAGCAGAAGAAATCTGCGACATCTTCTGGGAAGCCCACGCCCTTGAATACGCCCATGTTTTTGCCGCTTGAGAAGACAAATGCCTTTCCCGTTTCAGAGTTAATGCGCATTATGGCTTCTATCACGTAATCTTCTTCTGCTTGGCCTTCAGGTCGATGTTTTTTAGGTTGAACAAAGTACCGCCAAACTAACGGTGGATCATGGACATCAGCGGGTCTTGTCTGCATTTCTTCGTCGTAGATTATGTCGAATCTAGAAGCGAGTATGCGGTTGGTTCTTTCTTTTGCGTCTTTGCTCAGGTACATTACGTGGAAAGCGTAGAAGTCTTTGAACTCTGGGTATATGCCGTAAACTGCGAAGCCGCCGCCTAAACCGTTACCGCGGTCATGCATGTTCGTTACAGCGCGGACTGGATCTTTTGAGCTAAACCGTTTGCCCTCAGTATTCATCATGCCGAAAAGGGCGCAGCCCGAGATATCCTTGTCATCTCCAAAGGGACTGATTATTTTTCTATCTTGACGGTTCATTTACTGCACCACACACATTTTTCTCTGCAAACCCACCGGCAACGTTGCTAAGCCAAAGTCATCTGCAAGGAGTTTTTGCTTGAATTTTTTCACGTTTATCGTGTTCTTCATAAGATAGAACAAGACGCCTGCGTGTTCAATGCAGTTCACAAGCGTCAAGCCTAAGATAACGTTGTTTTTAAGGACAAGTTTCTTGTAGACGTTGCGCTCAGCATCATTTTGAGCGAGCACTTCCAGCGCTGGGTCTTCCTTAGGGTTAGCTAAGCCTATGGAGACAATGGGGATGCCAAAGTACTTTAGGCTGCTCATGTTTGTGCCGCCCATGTACCTGGTTTTCTTGCCCGCCATGTTATACCCTGCAATTTGACCTTCCAAGACTGCGAGGGGCCAAAGAGGCAAGAGGCGGTTCTGATCCAGGATGAAATCGTACGCTTCAGCCACATCGCCGCTAGCGTAAACGTCAGGTACATTTGTCTGCATCATGTCATCAACTACTATTCCCCTGTTGGTTTTCACCGCTGTTCCTGTTACCAGTTCAATGCGTGGAACAACACCGATAGCTACGATGACAAGGTCACAGGGCACTTGGTCACCCTTGGTTAAGATTACTCCGCCGACTATCCCTTCGTTACCTGGTTTGCCCAAGATTTTCTGGACAGACTGGCCAGTTACGATGTCGACGCCTGCTTTCTTAACGACGCCTTCCACAAGGTCTGAGGCTTTCGCATCCAAAAGCAAGCTGAGAATTTTTTCTTGCAATTCAACCATTGTAACTTTTAAGCCACGTTTCATGAGCGCTTCAGTTACGCTTATGCCGATTAGTCCTGCGCCTATAACTACCGCCTTCTTAGCGTTTATGCTATCGATTTTGGCTGCAAGCCGTTGGGCATCCTTAAAAGTGGTGAAGGTGAAAACGCCATCCTTGTCTGAGCCTTCCATCTTCGGAACAAAGGGTTTGCCGCCTGTTGCAAGCAGCAATTTTTCATAAGCAACTTTTTCGCCGCTCTCCAGCTGGACGGTTTTCTCGGTAAGGTTTAGGGCTGTTGCTTTTTTGTCTGTTAAGGCTTCTATTTTGTTTTCTTTCCAGAAGTCGTCGTTTCGGCACTGCATCTTATGGAAATCTGCTTTGCCGCTGACAAAATCGCTAATCATTGGACGACTGTACTGGGGGCAAGGTTCTTCGGAAATTATGGTTATGCTTCCTGTCTGATCTACTTCCCGGATGGCTTCAACTGCGCCTATGCCTGCTGCTGAGCCGCCGACAATCAGGTACTTTGCCATTTAGGATTTCACCTCTTTAAATACCAACGCTTGGTTGGGGCAGTTAGCAACGCATGCTGGCTCTTCGAAGCCTTGGCATAAATCACATTTGGCAACTACTTTGCCTTGCTGATCCATTATTATGGCGCCGTACGGGCAAACCATTATGCAAGTCCAGCAGCCCATGCATTTCTCTTGGTTATGAGTCACTAAACCTGTTTTTTCATCTTTTTGCATTGCGCCTGATAAGCAAGCGGTAACACATGGTGCGTCTTCGCAGTGTCGGCATTGAATGGCGAAGGAGACAGGCTTGTTTACTTCTAGTCTAACTCTGCTTATTGGTTTGGGGTGTTCGCTGTTGTAGGCTTTGATTATGTCTTTTGATTTTGAATGCTGGACTATGCAGTAAACTTCGCACAGTCCACAGCCCATGCATACTTCTTGTTTTGCGATTATTTTTTTCATAAGTTAAGCCTCAATAAATTTCTTGTTTAGCGGGGACAAGTGAGCATGAAAACATAGAGTTCAATGTCGCTTGTGCATGAGACGCCATTGCTTGTGGTTGATTGTTTAGCACTTCTCATTATTACTTTGCAGGTGTTTAGCGGCATTTTTAACCCTTTTTTATTGGTGTTAGCCCATTAAAACGGCATGTATTCTATATAACTTTGTTGCTAATCATTTATATGCAACTTCATGAACTATGTTATCTAAATGAAACATATATCAGGTGAGGTTTTTGGCAGAAAAAGAGCTGGGCTATAGAAAAGTCCAATGCACAGGAAGAGGATCATACATAATATCCCTACCGAAAGATTGGGTCCAAGACCTAGAGTTAAAACGAGGCAGCGAAATAGCATTCAACATCCAACCAGACTCCACACTGACGCTGGTTCCAAGAAAAATCAAGGAAAAAGAAGGCAGAGACAGCGGATCTAAACTCAAAGAATACTTCATTAACGTTGACCCGAAAGAGCCTACACAATCTACGCTGCGCATGATCCGCGCGTTATATGCTATAGGTGCTGACATAATAAGAGTCCACTTCAAAAATCCTCAAGACGCAGTAAAATACAAAAATGAAATAAAAAACCTGGCTAGAGACAGCTTTCTTGGTTCAGAAATAATCGATGAAACATCAGACGAAATTACCCTGCAAATCCTAATAAAACAGTCAGAATTTCCCATAGAAAAAGCTGTTAGAAGAATGGCTATCGTAGCACTCGCTGCAAACAGGGACGCCATCTCAGCCCTAAAAGACAGAAGCACCATTTTATTTGACAGCGTAATCAACGCTCACAATGACGTAAACCGTTTGGGACTGTACATCGTTCGCCAACTAAAATACGGCATAGAACGAAACTTATACCGAGAACTCGGCTTTAGAACACCCAAAGAGTTTCTCTTATACCGCATAGCAGTGAACGACATTGAAAGCATGGCTCAAAACGCCATGAACATCATAAACAATTTGGGTTCGCTGCAAAAATTAATCGATGATGAAACCCTTTTCATAAAAGACCCTGTAGACGAAGAAATATACAATCAACTGGTCGATTTCAGTTCGCAAGCAAACCAGCTGTACGAAGACGCCATAAAAGCACTCTTCAAAAGAGAATACAAAGACGCTGAGAAACTAATTTCAAAACGCGAATCCCTAAATCCGCTCGAGAATGAGCTAATCATGTTAATGTCAAGCAAAAAGCTAGACCCAAACATGGCTTCGGTGCTGCGCTTAATTTTTGACAGTTCAAGACGCATAATGGACTACAGCCAAAACATGGCGGAGCTAACACTTAACCGAACAGTAGAAGAGTTGTGCTCAGCACTAGCATATCAATAACTTCTTTGCATAAAACTCCATTTAAGATGTGACGCTTTTGAGTAAAGTAAAGGTTGATGGAGTGCCAATGAAAAAACTTGCTAAGAAGCTGAAAGATTCTGGAGTTGACATCTCAAGTATTGACTTGGAAAAAGCCATAAAATATTATGAAGAGAGCAAGAAGCTGGAATGGAAAAGGTTGTCTACGACACAAACGAACTGATAGATTTTCTAAAAGAGCAAACATGTTTATCGCAATAGATTCAGTAAGAAAAAACCTCACTCTGAAACTAAGTAAAATGGTGCTCCGGCCGGGATTTGAACCCGGGTCCGCGACTCGAGAGGCCGCTATACTTAGTCCCTTAGTAAGAAGTCTTAGTAAGGTTTGACCGGACTATACTACCGGAGCATTCGGAAAATGGTTATCTCTTACAGATAAATATCTTTTCATGCCTTTAAACTACGTAAACAATCAAGTTTTCTTGAAAGCTAAGTTTCTTCATCCACGTTTAAGAAACGCTTTATTGTTGCCACAATTTCTTGCATTCCTTTCTCTGTTAAGGGCGGTTGATAGGAAATTCTGAGTACATCCCAGCCTTGAGCTTTCAAAAGTTCATCGATTTGGTTATCGTGCTCTTGCTGCTTATCGCTCGAATGTACTGGTGTGCCATCTAAGTAAACGATTTTACGCTTGTTCATCCAGCAAAAGTCAGGAACGGTTGATTTGAGAATGATTGTTTTCTGTGTTACCATGCCGCTGGTTAACCCAGCCATGCTTAGGGCTTTGAACACTTCAATTTCTGCTTTGCTAACCGAAGGATGCATATTTGCCTTATAGCTCAATTGGCCTCACGAAAAATAGCATTGCCTCTATCCCTTAATAAATTTAATACAAAAACGCCCTCAGATTCCACGCCAGCAGTAACCAAAAATAGGCTTGGCGGATCGCCCTTGTTAACCCGTGACGCGAATCAAAAAAAGGACCTGAATTATCAGGGTACGGCAACCCGCGCCTCGTTTAACAGCTGACCCGCCAAGCATGGGTGTACCTCTTGGATGGCTATTTTCTCGCAATTAACAAGTCTTTGCGCAGTATAAATGGAATTGTGGTTGTGTAATTGCAACAACAAGCGTGCGAGCTTCTAGAAAATACAAATTGTAGAGTTGCGAATGATTAAAAGAAGCGGTTGCTTTTGCATTATTCATTCATTATTTCTTGTTTTTCTTCGTAAATTATAGGCATAATGGTTACGTCGTCTCTCAAGTTGTCTTTTTTGATTGGTTTACGCTGTATCTTCTCTGGTTTTTTCCGGTCTCCGATGCAGTACATGCACCACCCTATGAGGAATATGACGATGAGTGCTGGAAAAAGCATGATTCTCATAGATTTACTGCGTTTACGTTTGCGCTTTGAAGCTACCAATTTTGAACCCTGACTACTCTCAGCGGGCTGGCAAAATAAGCTTTGATAACTTGGAATAAAGATGCAAAATCACTATTACCGTTGAGCCTCGGTAAGTCATTTTTGTTTATGAATTTCTCAATCAAAATTAGCTATACGCAAATCAGCCAGCTTGTAAACAAGCTTTGCATGCTAATTGTAGGCGCATGGAAAAAGGAAGAGGTAACTTGCTTCAGTGTCTTAGGTTTAGCTTTCAGTTTTTTTCTCTTGCACTTGGAAGGATGGATACTCCTTGAGTTTATCAGCCATTTCTCTTAGTTGCTTGTCTACAAGGTAATTCACTGTTCCTTCCTCAAAAGTTCCATCTGCACTTCTTTGCCCAGCTTTTGCTCCAGTCAGAACCTCTATGCCTTCATCAATTGTTTTGACTGGGTAGATGCTGAATTTGCCGTCTTTAACTGCTTCGACAACTTCTTCTTTAAGCATCAGGTTTTGCACGTTGCTTTCCGGTATCATTACTCCTTGTTGTCCAGTGAAACCCTTAAGCTTGCAGACTTCAAAGAAGCCTTCGATTTTCTCGTTTACTCCGCCTATGGCTTGGACTTCACCTTTCTGATTAACTGAACCTGTCACTGCTATGTTCTGCTTTATCGGCAGTTCCGAAAGCGCTGATAAAATCGAGTATAATTCGGTGCTTGAAGCGCTGTCACCTTCGACGCCTTCATAACTCTGTTCAAAAACAAGTCTTGCTGAAAGACTCAACAGTTTGTCCCTGGCGTATTTGTCATTTATGTAGCCGCTGAGGATTAAGACGCCTTTTGTGTGTATGGGCCCGCCCATTTTAGCTTCTCTTTCAATGTCGATTACCCCTTCTCTGCCTAAGCCAATGCTTGCCGTTACGCGTGAGGGGATGCCGAAGGCAAAGTCTCCTAGTCCCATAACGGATAAGCCGTTTACTTGCCCAACCTTTTCTTCCACGGTGTCTATTAAGTAGAACCCGCGTGTTATCATTTCCTGAATTTTTTCTTGGATGAGTTTTGAGCGGTAAACTTTTTCTTCTATGGTTTTCTTGATGTGGTTTCCGTTTATGAACTCGGCGTTTTCTTGTGAAGCATAATAGTTTGCTTCGCGAATTACGTCAGCAAGAAGAGAGAATTGTGTTGATAATTTGTATTGGTCGTCTGCAAGTCTTGAACTGTATTCGACTACTTTGGCTACTCCTGTGGCATCGAGGTGTTTGAGTTTTTCTTTTTCACAGAGTGTGCATATCAAAGCTGCACACTGCATTACTTTATTGTCAGTTCTATCCATCACGCTGTCAAATTCGGCTTTAATCTTGAAAAGCTCTTTGAAATCATTGTCCAACTGGAAAAGTAATTGATAAATCTCGGGGTCACCGATTAAGATCACTTTGGCTGTTAAAGGAATAGGCTGAGGTTTAAGAGTTTTAACGCTGAGATAACCATAACGCTCTTCAGGTTCTTCTATAGCTATGTTTCCGTCTCTAAGGTCTCGTTTTAAACCGTCATAGGTGTACGGGTCTCTCAGTAGCTCTTCCACTGGAATAATTAGGTATCCACCATTAGCCTTGTGTATGGCTCCTGCCCGAATCATAGAGAAGTCAGTGGTTAGAACGCCAAACTGCGCTTCTTTTTCTGTTCTGCCCAAGAGGTTGTGATAAGTGGGGTTGGTTTCCACGATTACAGGTGCACCTTTAGTATCCGAGTTATCAATAACTACATTTACCTCATACTTCTTGTATAGGTCCTCTTTCAACCAAGGCAATGGAAAAGGAAGTTGCTGTTGGGGTTCGCCTCTCTTCACAAACTGTTGCAGGTTTTCAAGAATATCATTTTCTACTTCTTTCAGGTAGGTTATGGCCTCTGGTGTGTCCTTGTACTTCTCTATGATGTTTTCAACGTGGTTACCGATAGCATAAAGGGCCACTTCCCTATTCAGCTTCTTGAGTGATTCATGTATTTTCCTTTCCATATCGACTAATTGCCTCATCGTGTTTCTGAGCTCTGTTTCTAATTTCTCCCTTTTTTCCTCAAGTTTATCCTTCGTCTTCTGAGGCAACGCCAACATTTCTTCTTCGCTAAGCGGTTTGCCATCTAACACTGGAATAAGCAGCAGGCCAATAGGCGTAGTTTGAATTACAAAGCCTTCCTGCTGAGCCTTCTGGTTTAACTCGTCAATTAACTGTTTTCTTTGGTTTTCTAACCCTTGAATTGTGGCGTCTCTTCTTGCAGCGTAATCTTCACTTTCAAAAGTTTTAGGAAGCGAATTCCGTACAACATTGTCGATAAAATTTTTCATATCATCGCGGAATTCTTTTCCTTTTCCAGCTGGCGGCTGAATGGCTTTTGGCTCATACGGGTTAGCAAAATTATTGACATAACAACAGTCAGGTGGAACTGGCTGAACTTTAGCTTGTGCTTCTACGAAGTTTTTAACCGCGGTTTTTCTGCCTGTTCCAGGGTAACCTGCAACATACATGTTGAAACCATGATCTTTTATGCCGAGCCCAAATTTTAACGCTCGAACGGCTCTTTCCTGGCCTATAATTTCATTTAAAGGTATTAAATCCTTGGTTGATTGGCATGGCATAAAATTAGGTTTGCACTCTTTTCTTAGCTTTTCTATTGGCAACTTGTCTATCATGTTAAAATCACTTCATTTAATCTGCAAAACTGATATTATAAATTTGGTTTGCTGAGTAATTAAGTTTCTGTCGCCTACTCTTTCAGCGGTATCTAATCATTAACTTTTATTCAAGAGAATGAACTGCTTGATTATTTCAGGATTCCTCACTTCAGGATGAAAAAGCACACCGTAAATTGGCTTGATTTTATGCTTAATGATTTGGACGCATTTTGTGGATTTTGCCCAAGTCTCAAAATCTCCTGAAGGCTCATTGCAGTAGCTATGAAGTGAGTAAGCCTTGAAGTCTCCCCAGAAAAGCGGGTTTTCTTTTAGCATAGTTATCTCTGTCATACCAATCTCCAAACATTGAATCAACCGCATACCGAAAACCACGCCTATAGTTTCCATGCCTGCGCAGATGCCTAAAACTGGCTTTTCTGTTTCTTTGAGCCACATGAACTTTTCTGGCTGACTTAAAGTTGCTGTATCCTTGAGAGCTGTGCCCGAAAGAATAACCTTGTCGCATTGATTTAGGTCTAGGGTAGTTACTTCAAGGAAATGTTTTACGATGCATTCCTCTTGTGTTTTAGCAATCGTAACTATAGGCAATACAAACTCGTAAAAACCCAATGAATCCTTCTTCCAATTCATGTCTACAACAAGAATCATTTGGAAACCAGCCGAGCCTGCTTAATTATGAATACTCCAGAATTTCCCTTAAATTCAACACTATAATCAAGGACTTCGATTTTCTTTTTGAATAGAGGTGCATCTAAAACTGTTGTCTCAATTTCGCCGCCTTCTCCGGCTGGGCTCAAACCATACTTTTGCTGTAAATCAACTAGCCTATCTATTAGCTTGTTGTCGATTTGTTTTCCAAGCCATTTTTCGTCAAGGGGATAAGCGAAAACTCCTGAAATAATCACTTTAAACCTTTTTTCAAGAAGCTCTTCTAAGAGGGCTTTCTGGTCATGCTTCCACAATGGGTTAAAACACCACAATCCAAGATGATTACATATCCGCTGGACGCGTTCAGCTTGGTAGACTGACTCCACTGCGCCCGTTACCACACCCTCAATCTGATATTTTCTTGCTGCCTCAGCGATTGCATCTTCCAATTCTGAGAGTTCTTTTTCTTTTTCGCCCCGAGTTGTTCTTGTTATCTGAGGCAGTTGTAAGGCTTCGGCTTGAAGCGCCGAAATCTCAATGTTTGGCGTATGATACATGAAGCTCTCCTTATTTTTTGAAATTATGGTTATGAGGCATACGACTTCTTCTTTCTCCGCAGCTAAGTGAAGAGCAAATGTTGAGTCTTTGCCGCCTGAAAACAGAACTCCAAGTCGCATGGCTACTTTAAAAAAGAAAACTGGTTTATATGCCTGCTTGAAACAGGCGTTTTAGGCTTAAACTTTTACGTTGCAAACGTTCGGGACTGCTTTGAGCTTCTTTATTATTTCTGGGCTAACTTTTTTGTGGATCACATACACCGATATGGCGTAGTCGCTGTTTCCGATTTGCCTTGAGTAGTTTGCTCTAATGTTTATGTCGTTATCAGCTAAGACTTTGTCAATATTAGCGAAGACTCCTGGCACATCGCGGTGATGAATAAACAGGGTGTAAACCGGTATTTCTTCCAGCTCTATGCTTTCACCTGCGTTTACTGCGTTGGCAAAGTCTCCACCTAAGAGATAACCTGAAATTAGACGTGCTATTTCGGTTGATGTTTCTTTTTGGGCTTCGATTGTTGATGCGCCAAGGTGACTGCTGGAAACCACGTTGTCTAATTCTTTGAGTTTGCTCTTGAATTCAGAGCCTTCACTTTTAGGTTCATCCGCGTAAACGTCTACTGCGGCGCCAGCGATTTTTCCTTCTTTTAGTGCTTTGTACAATGCTTGTTCGTCAACGTTGCTGCCTCTTGAAGTATTAATCAGATAAGCAGTTGGCTTCATTAAGGCGAGTTCTTTTTCACCGACAACCATTTCTTTTCCGCCCGTGTGAATGCTAACATAATCGGCTTTTGCTAGGACCTCTTGTTTTGTTACGAACTTTATGCCTGATTCAAAGCATGGCTTTATGTCATAACCGATTACTTCCATGTCAAAGCCGCGGCGCGCAATTTCAGCTAGCCTTTGCCCGATTCTTCCGCAGCCCAAAATACCCAACGTTTTGTAAGACAACTCGGTTCCTTTGAACTTCCCTTTTTTCCAAACACCAGTTTTAAGTGAATAATAAGCTTGAGGAGTATTTCTTGAGATGCTTAGCATTAAACCGATGGTTAACTCTGCCACTGCGTTGGTGCTGCCATAAGGGGCGGATTTTACAACTATACCATTTTCTGAGGCGGCTTCAACATCAATGTTATCGTAGCCTACTCCTGCTCTTCCGATGATTTTGAGTTTTCCTTTGGCGCCTGCTTCGATAACTTCCCTAGTTACTTTTGTGGTGCTTCGAACAATTAACGCGTCAAACTGCCCTACATCGGCAATTAGCTTGTTTTGGTCTCTTTTTTGCTTGTCTGTCTCTATGTCAGCGTCTTGGAAGAGTTTTAATCCTTCTTTTTCTAAGCCATCGTTTAACAATACTTTCATTCTAGCAAACTCCTTTAAGTGGATATCAAGGTTGAAGATTTAAGTTGATTGGCAACCAAGAATATTAAATATTCTGGAAAACTGGGTTCTGTTTTCCCTTCCCCTTGGCATGTTTAAGCTTTGTTTTTTAAGGCAGCAGCTTGTTGTTTGCTGATTCTTGTGGATGCTATATCAAAAATTGATACTGTATGGCAGTAAGGACAATGCAGTCGTCGTGTGTTTCCACGGTACAGGGAAATGAAGCTGGCTCCTGGAACCCAATGGTAATTAAATTTCTTCTTGCATTTTGGACATGTTAACCTTGATATGGTGTGTGGTCCATATCTTGGAAGCAAAATGAAAAATGCTACAAAGATCACTGCTGTTATGGCAACGTAGATTAAGAAAAGGTCTACCATGGTAATTTTCAGCTTTCAAGAGAAGAATGTTGGCTTATTAATATTTAGGCTTAATTTTCGACTTTAGAAGATTCATGTCCACGTGATGTCTCTTGAGGAAACAGTGAAGTTATCTAAGCCTTTCTGAGGTAGGTTAACGCTTCTTCCACGTTTTGGAAACCGTATTTCACCTGGTTAAATCCTTTCTTAAACGTTAACACGTCTTCTTTAACGTCAGCTGGTTTACGTTTGCCTTTTATCACGTCAAGCATGAGGTCGCATAAGTGTTTAATGTCGCCTTCCCTGAAGCCTCGTCTAGTTACGTCTTGGAAGCCGATTCTTAATCCAGAAGGGTCGTCTTTGCTGCTTTGGTCATCGTAGGGCAAGAGGTTCTTGTTGACGATTATATTTGCGTTTTCAAGGTCTTGAGCTATCTTTTTGCCGCCGCCGAAGCTGCGAATATCAACCGCGATTTGATGAGATTTAGTGAAGCCTTTTTTCTCGGCTAAAACTTTAATGCCGTTCTCATACAGGTATTGTCCAGCTGTCTGCGCGTTCTTTACAGTTTGTCTTGCCAGTTCAACGCCGAAAAGCTTCATCTCCAAGGCGGTTATGCCGAGCGCTGGTAACCTGCCCAGATGCGTGCTTGAAGCGCTAAGTGGGAAAATGGCGAATTGAATTTTTTCCACTGCCTTCTCCAGCGCTGGACTATTTGAGCTTCCCATGATGACGCCGCCTTGTGGGCCTGGGAAAGTTTTGTGGGTTGAAGATGTTATGAAGTCTGCTCCCTCTCGTAACGGGTCTTGGAACTCGCCGCCTGCGATTAAACCCAGAACATGAGATGCGTCGTAGGCTACGTATGCGCCTACTTCTTCGCAGACAGCTCTTAACTCCTGAATTGGATGTGGAAACAGGAAGAGGCTGCCGCCGAAGGTGACTATGCCTGGTTTGGCGGCTCGTATGACGTAGGCTGACTTGTCTGGGTCAATATTGAATTCGTCTAAGTCGTAAACGTGATTTATGTTTTCTAAACCTAACACATTGCCAGCTAAACCCGTGTAATCGTGTGAGATGTGTGCGCCGCAGCTCAGCGGGGTGACGACCATTTTGTTGTTTTTTGAAGCTAACGATAAGCCTTTGAACGTCGCTAGGTTCGCGTGGGTGCCTGAAACAAGCCGTATGTCTGCCCAGTCAGACTTAAATAGGCTCTTCATTATGTCGGTTACGTAGTTTTCGATTTGAGACATGTACTTTTGTCCTTGATAATACCGTTTTTTAACGTGCCCTTGAAGGTCATTTTCGCCTTCAGCATACCTGCATGCGAGGTCATGTGAAAGGTTGAGCATTTGATTGACTGCTGGCGATTTTAATCCCTCGCTTGCAATCATGTTTATGCATTCTTTGTCTCGGTATTGTTCATGCTTGCTGCTTGCCTCGATTAGGTTTAGGACTAATTCTGAGAAATTCTCCATTTGTTCTTCTTCCTACGCTTAAATCATCAACGGAATTAGGCTTTGCAGTATTTAGCCGTTACTGGAAGCAAATCCTCATATTGGGAGCTTTCTTCTTTGGCTGTGACAAGCCAAGAGTCAGCTGATTAAGACTGCGCCGTTTTTTCTTCCGTTTGGGTTGGTGCTTGGGTTATTTTTGCTATGGGCACTGCGCCTGATAGGACGCTGTTGTTTAGGAATGTTATTTCTTTTCCAGAATCCAAATGGATAGTCGTCTGTAATAATGTTACTTCTTTGACTATGCCCTGTTCATTATTGTATGATGTGATGACTCGGTCACCTACGACGTAGTGTAGCCTGCCTTCCTTTAATGGTTCTTTATATTTGCGAACGGCGGTTATGATTATTCCTCCTGAAGCGATTGCACTGTTTGGAATGTTAATTTGCCCGACATCAGTCTGTATTCTCATAGCGAGCGCAGTCATCTCGGTGATTTTTCCAGGGACATTGTTGACCATAACATCCTCGCCTACTTTAAATTGGTAAGTAGTGAAAACAAGGAAACCTGACAAGAGGCTGCCGACAAAGGTTGATATGATTAGACCGACGGTGATTGAGATTATTCCTGCGCTGGCTAAAAGATCCGTTGCTGAAACTTGTAGAACGTTTAGGATTCCGAAGAGCATTATTGTTATTGCTATTGCAAGCATGAGATACTGGATTATTGTTGCGGCTTGGTTTCCTATTCGTTGAGTCAGAAGCGGTTTAAAACGTCGTATGATTGCTATGGCTGCTGCCCAAAAAACTATAATGATGATTATTTCTACGGCTTGTTCAATTAGCTTGGATAAGCTTATAGGTTCAGCAACGAACTGGTGAAAAACATAGAGGGTGCCTATAGTCAAGATTAAAGTTATTATTAAGTAAAGGACGAGTCTTTGCCATGAGGGAATAGCGCGTGCCATCTTGATTCTTCCTAGCCATAATTTGCAAGCATATTTCTATAGTTTTCTCAAACAGAATATACCATTGTCATAACAGATCGGTCAACCAATAGCTCTCTTGTTCGCACCCTCATCAAGAAAACGCATGCGCGTAAGGAAAAGGGCTGAAATCTCCATTTTTTTAGACTGTTTAGATATTCAGTGGCGTGCCGTTTATATCAAACTTCAAAGTGCTCTGTGTATTCAAGAAGGATAAAAAAGTGGAGTCACCCAGAGCCACTAGCGAGCTTGGTTATCTTAGAAAGTGGGTTCCGATTGCTCTTTTGATAGGGGTGGTCTGCGGAGTGGGAAGTATTGTTTTCTATGAGGCAATTAGACTCGCGAGCGTGGTCCTGCTTGGCAACATAGCTGGTTTTTTTGCTCCTACGCCAGCCGGAGAAGGCGGAAGCTTAGGCGTAATCCCCTCTCATCTTTACTTGATTCCGTTGGTAACTACTGTTGGAGGACTTTGCAGCGGTATACTCGTCTACGGCTTAGCGCCAGAAGCTGAGGGTCACGGAACTGACGCGGCGATAGATGCTTTTCACAACAAAAAGGGTGAGATTCGAGCCAGGGTACCTTTGGTTAAGCTTGTGGCCTCAGCATTAACGATTGGCTCTGGTGGAAGTGCAGGCAGGGAGGGTCCGACGGCGCAGATGGGGGCAGGCTTCGGTTCCTTCTTGAGCAGGAGATTTCAGCTCAGTGTACATGACAGAAGAATCGCAGTTGCAGTCGGGATAGGTGCAGGTATTGGCTCCATCTTCAAGGCGCCGTTTGGAGGGGCCGTAATGAGCGCTGAGATTCTTTACATGGGCGATTTTGAGGTTGAGACGTTGCTGCCAGCTTTCATAGCTTCGATAGTTGGCTACAGTATATTCGCGTCATATGTCGGGTGGACGCCTATATTTGGTTATTTGAACATAAGCACTTTCAACGACCCGATTGTTCTGCCCGTTTACGCTGTTTTAGGTATAATCTGCGGTTTAGTCGGCATCGTATACGTCAAGGCATTCTACGGCACGAGGGCTTATTTTCAACGCCTAGGGATGCCGCGTTTCTTGAAGCCAGCTTTGGGAGGATTTTTAGTGGGTGTTATTGGAATGTTTCTCCCGCAAGTGCTCGGTATGGGGTATGGTTGGCTTCAGATACTGATGAGCGGCAACTTTGTCTTACTCCCCATAATTTTGATTCCAATAATCATTGTAGCCAAAATACTTGCGACTTCTCTCACAGTTGGTTCAGGAGGAAGCGGAGGAGTCTTCGCACCAGCCTTGGTGATAGGCGGCTTTCTAGGAGCAACACTGTGGATACTTCTAAACGGGCTTTTTCCAAACTTCGGTCCTGTCATTGCCGCATTTGTCATAGTGGGAATGATGGCGTTCTTCGGAGGCGTAGGCAAAGTGCCTATCGCCGTCATACTTATGGTCAGCGAAATGACAGGAGGATTTGCTCTGCTGGTTCCCTCAATGATAGCCACTGCAATTGCATATGTAATCGCTGGAAAGTACACGATCTATAGAAGTCAAGTTCAATCAAGAGCTGATTCGCCAGCCCACAGAAGTGAATACTCTACTCCTCTAATGCAGAAGCTCTTTGTCAAAGACGCAATGACCAAAAAAGTCATCACAGCCACCCTAAACACACCGCTTTCCGAGATCGCTGAGATAATGGCTAAGAATACAATGAAAGGTATGCCAGTTTTGGATGATAACGGCAGACTTGTGGGTATGGTTACCCTTACGGATGTTCTTAAAGTTAATCCAGAGCAGAGAGCTAAGACAATGGCAAGCTCAGTAATGACGAAAGAGCTGATCACAACGATGCCTGATGAAAGTCTCTATACTGCTTTTGGCAAGATGACGAGTAACCAGGTTGGACGCCTGCCAGTTGTTGAGCCAGGAGACAACACGAAGCTGATAGGCATAATCACGCGCGAAGACATTTGGCGTGTCTACAACGTAGAGATTATGTCAGAACTGGAAGAGGTTAAACTTTCAGGAAGCGTCGAATAAAAAATGAACCGCAAATGCGAATGCGTGATCGTGAGCGAGACAAAATGTAAATTTAGCTTGGGTTAATTTTGGTACAAAAAAAGAGAGGAGAGAAAAAAATGGGCTGCTCTTTTCGGTTTAACCTACGATCTGCGTTATTTCTTTGATGATTCCTTTTTCTACTTCACGAGTCCACAGCATTTCGGGCACGTCAACGAAGAGAAACAGCCAGGTTACGAGGAGAGTTTCGACTGCTGCTACTGTTATGTTCTGGACCCATTTGCCTATGCCTACACGGATTGTAAAGTCATTGGGCTGCCCCGCTACGAGGATGGTGAACGCTCTGTCCGCAGTGATGATGTCCCGCAGGACCCCGGCCTTCTGCGCTTGTATGATTATTCCCAAAGGCGCGGTGGTTGACTGTGTTTTGTAGCCTTCAGATGATAGTTGCTGAACGATTTGCTGCGATAACTGGCTCAAATCCTTGTTTTTTCCTTGAAAATGCAGTACTTTCTCTGATACCATTTTTAAAACCTCAATATCCAGTAGGATGACGACTAATTAATAGTTTTTCAGACTTAGCTCCGCTTTTACGACTCTGAAGCAGGCAAGCCCTTAATCGCAATCAAGAAATAGTTAGTGGTAACGAACATCTTCGACCTGACCTTCATTTACCTCAATCTCGCACGTTTACATATGGATTAAATGGACTGGCACCAACCTTAAAAGAAGGTGGAAACAATGAAGATGTGGGAATATGTTTTGGTCGAAGAGAAAAGAAATAAGAAACCTAAACTTCCAAAGAAGCGACTCAGTAAAATCTTGAAAAAGACAGGCCGCCCTTGAAACACCTTAAGTAATAAAATTCAAAGCAAACCTTCACTCGCTTCTATAATCATGTCAGTACTGATTAGACTAGAATTCTTTTTTATTTCAATAAAGCTGAATACCGCAAACAAAGTGCAGCTGGGAGGAGGCTGCTAACAATCCCCCGCAACTGGCAAATATACTGCGACCAGTGGCTATTTGCTAATTCTTTTCTTCAAGAAATCCTATACGAGGTGTAACTTTTCTTTTCAGCTGTCTTCATTTTTAGCACTGGAAGGCTTTTTTAAATTTTTGAAAAGGGATGAGGTAATATGAGGAAATGACGGTGAAGCAACATAAGGTTGTCGTACGTTAGGCAAAGCTTCTTCAGGTCCCATGAATTTGAAGAAGTGAACCTTCAGCTGGTCGGTTATCAGGAAACTAAGCAACGCATAGCCCCAGACGAAAGCAGCTAATCCCCAGCCGAGAGGATGCATAAATACACCGTAGACAGCGAACAACGTGCCAACAACTTGAGTCCCCTCTGTGGCTACAAAGAGAATACTGGCTGGAAGTGGACGTTTCCAGAAGTGGCGCACTCCAGTGCGCGCCAAATAAATGGTCAGGTGTCCCGCAACAGCCATTTTAAGGAAAATTAGCGTCTGCAGAGTGCTTAAGCTTAAGTGGAACACGTCTAAGCCAATTATTAAGAGCAAGAAGCTTGAAACGACACCTGTTGTGCCAAGAAGAGAAGCTACAGTCAATACGCCACGCATGTTCCAGCGAACGGGTTTTTCTTGCACCCTCACATTATCGTATGCAATGGTCATGATGGGTATGTCATTAAGCAATGCAAGAATGACTATCATAACTGCCGTTACCGGATAGAAATTGAAGACAAGAATTGAAAGAGCAATGAAAATTAACACTCGAGTAGTCTCGGCGATGCGGTAGATGGCGTAATTGGTCATGCGTTCGAAAATCTTGCGGCTTTCTTTTATCGCGTCGATGATTACGGAAAGTCCCGGCTTCGTTAGCACCACATCCGCTGCGGATTTAGCAGCGTCTGTAGCTCCGTCAACGGCAACCCCTGCATCCGCTTTCTTCAATGCAGGAGCATCGTTAACTCCATCACCTGTCATGCCGACAATATGGCCTTTTTCTTGGAGCAACTCCACAATGTGGTACTTATGCTCGGGAAAAACTTGGGCAAAACCATCTGCGTTTTCAATAATGCCTTGCGCTTCGCTGTCTGGCTTGTCTATGAAAGCGGAAGCCGGTATTATGTTTGTGCCCAGATTAACTTCTTGAGCAATCTCCTTAGCGATGGCAATATGGTCGCCTGTGACCATCTTAACGTTTAAGCCCATCTCCTGAGCTGTTTTTATTGTCTCAGCAGAGTCTTCGCGCGGCGGGTCATAAATTGCAAGAAGCCCAACAAATTGCCAGTTGCCCTCTTCATCTCCCTTAATCACGCCTAACGCTCGCTGACCTTTGCTTGCAAAAGCGTTTACAATTTCGTTAACTCTATCTTCGATTTCTGTCTTGTTGGAAACAAGAGACAAAACAACCTGCGGCGCACCCTTGGCTACTCTGAAGCGCTCGCCATCCTGGCTCTCCACCGTGGCTTCTGTCCTCTTTAAAACAGGGTCAAACGGCTTAAAATCAACCACGCTATATTGACCAAGAACATCGACAACTACACTGACCGACCTGGCTTTAGCTATGACGGCATCATCGATGGGATCATGATTTTCTGCCCTGGAAGCCAACGTTCCATACAAGAGAGCGTCATCGATTTCGAATTTTCCAAAGGCTTGCGCTTCTGCAACAGTAAGCTCATTCTTCGTGATCGTGCCAGTCTTGTCCGAGCATAACACATCAACTCCGGCCATTTCTTCAATCGAAACCAGTTTGCTCACGATAGCTTCTTTTTTGGCAAGAGCGATTGCTCCAACAGCCATGGTGACTGTCAAAACGGCAGGCAAAGCCACAGGTATCGAAGCCACAACCAAAACCAGCACAAACTGGAGAATAGCTAATGGATTGGCATGTCGAAAGAGCTCTACGATAAACACGGCTGAAACCATTATTGCCGCGAGGATGATCAGATAATTTCCTATTCTTATGACGGCTTTTTGGAAGTGGCTTACGGTTTTGGCTTCTTCCACCAGTTTGGCAGTTTTGCCGAAGAAACTGCTTATTCCTGTTGCCACGACATAAGCATCCATCTCACCCTGCCTAACGATGGCCCCTGAATAAGCAACATCAGAAACGTGCTTTTCCACGGGCAAGGATTCTCCAGTTAACGCGGATTCATCGACGAGCAAGTAGTCGCCTTTCATAAGTTTAACGTCAGCAGGAACGATGTCGCCTAAGCGGACACGTACGATGTCCCCTGGGACGAGTTCCTTTGAAGGTATTTCATGCCATGTCCCGTCTCTTAGCACCCGGGCTTTCGGTGCAAGCCGCTTCTTCAACAACTCTATAGCATTGTCTGCTTTCCGTTCCTGCCAGAATCCCACCACTGCATTCACAATTAACAGCGTGAAAATTAGCGCAAAATCTTCGTAGTGTTGTATGATTATGGACAATACTGCAGCAATTTCTATCATCCAAGGGATAGGCCCCCAGAAATAACCCAAAAACTTGCGGTATGGACTAACTTTCTTTTCAGGAATTTCATTAGGACCATACTGTTGAAGCCTTTTCGCCACTTCTTCTGAAGATAGCCCAGTCTTGGCATATTCTGAAAATGGAGTTTCTTGTTCAGACAGGTTTTTTGGCTCTTCGGATTTCATGGCAAGTCTTCTGTTCTGCTAACCGAGTAGAAGGTATATTGACAGAATAGACAAAATTCATGACATCACTGCTTTTTAATGTTTCCAAGCTATGATACGTGAGTTCTATATCCTGCGTGATGTCTGTTTGAACGTTCAGCAAATACTGGATTTTGTTCTTCTTTTAACGTTAGCAACAATTATATGGAATGTTTGAGATTCTCTACATAATGTCTGCTCCTAATTGTCCTTGCCCCAAAAGAGATTGCCCCCGCCACAGCAACTGTGAGGAATGCGTTAAGCATCATAAGGAGAAGAATGAATTGCCGTTTTGCGCAAGAGAAAGTTAAATTTGGAATTTTTGGAGCCCGCAAAGTTGATATCGTTCGGTTTCTAAAGCGTTTCCAACGATTATGATGACGGCTTATTCAGAGAAGGAAGCGTTTAAGAAACGAGAAAACGTACAAAACCGCTTCTGGAACCAAGTTGGCTCGGTTGAACATATTTCATTGCCGAAGCTGGAGGATGCCCTAAGAAAAGAATTCAACTGCAAAGACGACAGATTTATTCAAGCGCAAATCAAGCTGATGCAGACAGAGGCAAGAATAAGAGTGCAAAGCAGAGTCAAAGTATGGATTAAACAGCCAAACGCCATCTCACAAGCTAAATAGCGACTGTGAAATTGATTGAAGGATCTGGGTTTGACAAATTTTTTTGAATGTTTGGGGAATATATTTAAGCGAGACTGAATAGTTAGCTTTTCTAATCATTAGAAAAGGTAATTAATATGGTAGTTGATTCAGACGAGGCAGCCCGTGAGCTGCTCGATGTAGTTCCAGTCATCATGAAGGACATCCGATCTGAGATGCGCAATCGAAGGTCACCTGATTTAACCGTTCCTCAGTTCCGCACCTTAGCCTTTGTGGACCGCAATAAAGGCGCTTCGCTCTCAACAGTGGCAAATCATATGGGATTGACCCTGCCCTCAACATCTAGGCTTGTGGATGGCCTTATCGCCCGCGGCATGTTAACAAGAGAAGATAATCCAGTTGACAGACGACTTGTAAAATTAGGCGTTACGAATCATGGATTAACGATTTTGAAGACCTCACGCAGAGGCACATTAGCTTATCTGGCGGACAAAATCTCCAGCCTCAGTGTTGAGGACAGGGAAGTCATTGTCAAAGCCATGAAAGCTATGCGCTCTGTCTTCATAAGCGGCACACAAACACAAGCATTGGTGAAGTAACATTATGCCTATCCTCACAACAGAACACCTCACTCGCCGTTTCGGGCAGCTAACGGCGGTTGATGACTTGAGCATATCGGTGGATGAAGGCGAAATCTTCGGTCTTCTCGGTCCCAACGGTGCAGGCAAATCGACCGCCATCAAAATGTTAACCACCCTGTTACCTCTGACTGCTGGAAGTGCAACGATTGGAGGCTTCGACGTTGTGCATAACGCAAGCAACGTAAGAAGACTGATTGGCTACGTGCCTCAACTCCTCTCCGCTGACAGTACCCTCACGGGTCGCGAGAACCTGATGATTTTCTCCAAACTTTATGATATCCCTAAAAGTGAACGCAACACACGAATCGATGGGTCACTGGAGTTCATGGGTCTCACCGACGCCTGTGATAAGCTTGTGAAAAATTATTCGGGCGGCATGATTAGACGCTTAGAAATAGCCCAAGCCATGCTGCATCACCCCAAGGTTCTGTTCTTAGATGAACCCACCATCGGTCTTGATCCAGTAGGACGCAAAGCAGTCTGGGATCATATCCAAAAACTGCAAGCTGACTACGGCACAACCATCTTTCTTACCACGCACTACATGGAAGAAGCAGACAAGCTATGCCACAGGGTGGCGATCATGCATTTGGGGAAATTGGCTGTCATTGGTGTACCTGCTGATTTGAAGGCATCTTTAAACGGTGATGGTGTAACGCTCGATGACGTGTTCGTATACTACACTGGGGGAGTACTCGAGAGCGGAGGGAGCTATAAGGAAGCGACCATGACAAGGCGCACGGCGAGGAGGCTCGGCTAAAATGATCGTGGATAATGTGAAAAATGCGGTTAATTCGGTTGTTTCCTTCTTCAATAAGACGTTTAGCGTAGCAGAGATGGAGGTACGGAAACTTCGCCATGACCCAACCGAGCTGATTACCCGTGCTGTACAACCCGCGCTATGGTTGCTGGTCTTCGGGGAAGTCTTCACAAGGGTGCATATTATATCCACTGGCAATCTTTCTTACATATCCTTTTTAGCGCCTGGAATTCTGGCTCAAAGCGTGCTCTTTATAGCTATCTTCTACGGTATCGCTGTCATCTGGGAACGAGACTTAGGCATTCTTCATAAGTTTCTGGTTAGTCCCACACCGCGGCAAGCGTTGGTTCTCGGTAAAGCATTGTCAGCAGGGGTCCGGGCACTTTCTCAAGTTGTAATCATCTTTATACTCGCGGTGTTGATCGGCGTAGGCATAAACTGGAATCCCATAAACCTATCGTTGGTGGTGGTTGTTGCAATTTTAGCTTCGGCTTTGTTCTCAACATTTTCACTCATAATAGCTTCTCTGGTGAAGACGCGTGAACGCTTCATGGGTGTAGGTCAAATATTGACCATGCCTTTGTTCTTTGCAAGCAACGCCATTTACCCATTATCAATGATGCCTCGTTGGCTGCAAATAGTTGCGGAAGTTAATCCCCTCACGTACGCAGTGGATGCCATGCGCGGACTTATGATAACGGGTGGAGTAAGCACTTATGGTGTTGGCTTTGACGTGCTTGTGCTCTTCGTAGTCATGGTAGCTTTGGTGCTAATCGGAGCTAAACTCTACCCAAGAGTAGTCATTTAAAACAAGCTGAATTTCTAACCGCAAGATGAACAGCAACATCGGCGAAAAATAAAGATTAACCGAATAAGAACAAAGGCAGCAGATGAATGCTTACCAAAATTGGTAGCTTAAGTGTAGATTCTGTTTTTCGCGGCTGCTTCTGGGTCTTTTTATTTAATCGACCCGGTTTTGCAGTACGCTGACGGTTCCGGTTTTTCCAAGCCGCAGTTGCCTTTCACCTTTAAACGTGGAAACTGAAGCGTTCTTGATCTGAACGGTGTCGCCCACAGTAACAAAGTCAACTTGTTCATTCCAGAGGCAAAGCTTGATTTTTCCTGTCTCGTCCGCTATCCAAGCATTGGTCACTTTGGCGCTGTTTCCGTATCGTGTTTGGACTGTTGAGGGCGTTGGCGTCTCGAGAACTTTAGCTTCTATGTTAACTTTTTTCATTCCATACCGCAGGTCCTGAACCAGAGTGGACAGTTTAGGCGACGTATTTTGTCTGTTTATTTGTCTGCGTATTTTGTCGGTGTCCATCCAGTTTTCAAAGCAGATGTCTTTTCTACAGAGAAGTTCTTCTGCAACTCGAAACTGCACTATTACTTTGGTGTCTTTGGTAATCAGAAAGACGGCCTCGCCTTTTAGGCTGCAACGGTATTCAACCAGTAGCTCTTGGCATGTGGTTTTTCCTTTTTCTCTGGCAACAACCATGGCTTGATAAAGTTCTGCAAGGTAGATACCTTGTTTTACGGAAAGAAAAGCGAGGTACTCCATTACCGTTGTCTTTTTTCGATTCAAATTTTCCCCTCATGATTGTTTGCCAGAAATTATCTTGAAAAAGTATGTTCTTGGGCGCAGGCTGTACTCTTTCTCGAATAATCCCACAATCATATACTAATACACCGATACCTATATAGCTAGATACCCCCAAGAAAGACATTTCTCCAAACAGTTCCTATTTTTAGAGCCCTCTGGCGTGCTGGGGTCGGTTAGAAACGGCTTGCTCGTGCTGCTATAATTTCTTTTTTCCTTTACAAATATAACAGGCTTCAATAAAACGTGACTTAATCCCACTGTATGTTTTTATTCGATGAGCCCTTAGACTTAGTTACACTTGGGATGGAACAATATGAGAACCATTGCTCTTGTAGCACATGATAACAAGAAAAAGGATATGGTTGAGTGGTGTGATTTCAACAAAGGAACATTGTCTCAATATTACCTGTACGCAACAGGAACTACAGGGGAGCAGATACTTGAGAAAACAGGATTGCCGATAAATCTGTTAAAAAGCGGGCCTTATGGTGGAGATATGGAGATTGGAGCTTTGATTGCGAATAAGAAACTTGATATTCTGATATTTTTTTGGGATCCTTTGGAGTCTCTGCCTCATGATGTTGATGTTAAAGCTCTTCTTAGAATGGCAGTACTGTACAATATTCCAACTGCCTGTAACAGAGCAACAGCAGACATGATCATCTCCAGTCCCCTATTCAACACGCAGACCTGACGCGTTTCCAAGAGGAATCAATTTTTCTTAATGGCGATAAACACCTAAATCAAAAAAAGGGGGCAAACTCCTATATGTTAGGTATCAAGTTTGAACTAGCAGCGATTGAATATGAACCCTGAAAATTATAAAACGAAAAGGAAGGGGCAACCCAAACGAAATAGCGCTACTAATCGATCCAAACGTCGTATGCTTGCAAAGGCTAAAGAACCCAATACTTCCCCAAAATTGCGTGAAATCTACTCCACTAGAATTGAATGGGCAACCAAGATAATCCCCAAATTAAAAGAGAAGTAGAAGCGCCGCAAGAAAATTGAAAGGTTGACTTTCTAAATTATATTTCTAAAAGAGATAAATTTTAGAAAATACAACGTAACTTTTTATTTTTGATTTAATTTAGAAATTATAAAATTAGAAACTTGCCACGCCCTTCTTTTTAGAAGGGTCATACCATTTCCAGAGTTCATCTGCAGCTTTTTCGGAGCAGCCAACGGTGGACAACAACTGCTTGAAATTTACTTCTGTTTTTTTGAGCTGAATTTGCTGCATATGATTTTCAAGGAAAGAATCAATAATAAACGTTCTGGACTTCTAATCCAACTTGTAGATGTGTACAACAAAAATACACAAAGTTGAGCAGCATAGATGTGTTTTCTTGGGAAAAACAATGACCGAACATATAATGCAGTTCTCCCCTCGCATCCCTCAGGTGTGAATGCAATGGCACCTAAGGCAATGCTAGCTTTATCTTGACAAAGAATAATCGAAAAATCGAATCGTCTTTTGCTTTTTGACTGAAGGTTTTTAGAATTTGCAATCAGAAACTTGGGCAAACGACTGGTACAATCTTGCTTCTTCTACTTGTCGAAGCAAGCTCGCCTTGGCTTCTTTGATTATTTTCATCCTCTCAGAATCTGAGAGTTCAAGCAAATCGATTTTTTTTGTGCTCATTTGGCGTCCCTGCCTGAGAAGAATCGCATATATTAATAAATCAGTTATTTCAGCAGCTGACACATATCCAAATCAGATATACCCACAGAATAATCACAATTAAGACCTGATGACCGAACATAACATAGAATTCTCCATCAACATGCCTTCAGGTGCGGCAAAGGGAGAAAATAGACAGTGAAATTCAAGGTTTACTTTCTTCTTTTTCGTTTCTCTTCTTTTCGATTTCTCTTCTTAAATTTTCTTTTCTTATATTTTCTTCATTTATGAATTCATCTAAAAATTGTTTGAGGTTTTCATGCATCTTTTTTGCGGGCTCTCTAAGCTTCTCTGTTGTTTCTGAACTCGGTTGGAAATAGCCATGTTCCGTCAGATAAAAGTTAACGCTTGAATAATCGCCCGCTATAGCGGAGACAATAATTTTTTTGCCCATTTCACGACAAGCCCAATATCTATGGTGACCATCCAAAACAGCGTATAGGTCCCTTCGGGGATGTTTAACGACAATTATGGGATTTATTTTTTCGTTGTTTGCTATCTTTTTCTTGTAGAATTCTACTCCATCCCTTGAAACCTTCGAATCAGCAACAATTTTCTCAATAGGTAATGGCCGCGCATATTTACCAGGGTCAATAAAAACGTCGGCGTTAAATTCAGGCTTTCTTTTTAAAAGACCAAGAATATCTTTTTTGGTTGAAACCCAAAGATTCCCTAAAATCTGACGGAAACTCATCATACCCTACTTGTTCACGCTGATAATTAATTTTTTCTATTGTTTGCGAATTCATCTGCGGTAAGGCACGATTCATAGCCTTTTTTGTCCTCTTAAAATGTTTGTTTTAAGAGTAAACAGGAGTGCTGTGCAGAAAAGGTTCCATACCTAACGGGTTCAGAATGATTGTATGGGGCTGCCCGTCACCATACCTAAATGGGTTCAAAGCATGTTACTTCAAATGACCACAGTTTTATTTTTTCTAGTTTTTCTGTTTGGCGTGTTACCATGACTTGCATCTTCTGAATTTGAATGGATATTTATCGTTGAAACTTAAAATTCTTCGAAATGTTGTTTTAGTGCGTAATCCTTATATGTAACATTTTGATTACATGTAATTGTTTAGTACAAAGGAGATAAAAGATTGAATTCAACTCAAAAGACTGCAAGAATGGCTGGGTTACTTTACCTTATTTTTATAGTAACCCTTATCTTCAGTAGCCTAATTCGCTCCAGACTTATAGTATTCGGAAATCCTGCAACAACAGCCAACAATATTATGGGTTCTGAGTTGCTTTTCCGTATCGGTTTTGTGAGTGAGTTAGTATCTGCAGTGTTTTTTCTTTTGGCGGCGTGGACTTTATACGCGTTATTAAAACCGGTTAATAAAAATCTGGCTTTACTGTTCTTATTATTAAACTTGGGCGGTGTCGCTGTAGAATGTATCAACACGCTCAATCTATTTTCTGCCCTCCAGCTTTTGAGCAGCGCTAATTACTTAAACGTATTTCAAACAGGTCAACTGCAAGCTCTGGCAATGTCATTTCTCAATTCATACACAAATGGGTTTATGATCGCCCAGATATTTTTTGGCGCTTGGTTACTTCCTCTCGGCTATTTGGTTTTCAAGTCACGTTTTCTTCCCAGAATTTTGGGCATACTATTAATGATTGATTGTTTTGGCATTCTGATATGGTTTTTTCAGTTTTTCCTTTTCCCTAGCTACGGAGCAATATCTTACCCAGGTTACGCGGTTGGCTTTGTTGCGGAAGGTTCACTTAGTTTGTGGCTTTTGGTTAAGGGTGTAAAGGATCAGAAACCAGTTTTAGTTGAGGCTAGCTGATGGCGGTAAGGCCAAAGAAATTCGGAGGATGCATGGGACACGTCTAAAATTAATGACCTGGCAAACATTTTGGATGCCTTGGGTCATCCTCTGAGGATTAGAATTGTTTCTTTGCTTTCAAGTAAAGAGATGTATTTGAATGAAATTGCGATTAGCTTGGGTGTAAATAGAGCATTGGCAAAGGTGCACCTTAAGAAACTCGAGAAAGCGGGTTTAGTAAAAAGTAGAGTGGAACTGGTTGAAGGAGAGGCTAAAGCGCTTCGTTACTATAAGCTCCAAGACTTTGACGTTCACATTTCTCCACAAATCCTCAGAAGGGAGGTGGAAAACAATGGATACTAGAGCAGTAATAATCGGGTTTACTTGGCTCGCCGTCATGGTAATAGCTGCCTCCTACATCTTTGTTGGAGGTGTATACTGGGGCACAGACATAGCCGTCGCATTACTTGTTATAATTGCCTTCGTCATGACAATTCTAGTGGGTTTCGGGCTTGAATATTTCCAAACGAAAATGGACAAGGAGAGGCCCTCAACCAAAACGTTGGCACAAATGTCGACAGAGCTTACGGAGATAAAGTCGGTGGTTAATGATCTTGCGAAAAAAATCGATGCCATCCAAAAAGAACTCCAAGAATAACAGTCCCGCGTTTTTTAGCGCGACTCAAGCTTTTTTACATTTCAGGTAACGCTCGTACAGACAACACTTTTGGTTGTCAAGAAAATGAATTGATGATGCCTTAAAGTTGTTTTGCAAAATCTAAAGAATATAATTTAAAACTGGTTCGACGGATTGAACAAGAGCCATTAGCGTGCAAAGGTCAGCTAAAAGAACAGTTGAATCCGAACGGGTTCTGAACCATTAATGGGGCTGCCCGGATTTGAACCGGAGTCTATAGAGCCCAAGTCTACAAGCCTAGACCAAGCTAGCCGACAGCCCCAAGATGTTGCAGTGAAAGATAATTTCCAATGCATCATAAAAACCTTAGCTAAACCACTTAGCGTTTGACAGCAACCGCTTCTCGAATTTTAGATGCAACACCCAAACCCAAAAAGTCGCGACTAAACAAAACCGGAAAGGTGCAACTTAAAAAAACCAGAAAAAACCAAACCGAAAATAAAAATTAAAAAAGAAAAAGTAGAAGGGGTTTATTCTTCGCCTTCAGGTCCGCCAGGCATTCCGCCGCCGCCTGGGCCGCCTTTTGGTGATTTGGCTGTTATGACGTCGTCTATGCGTAGTATCATGGCTGCTGATTCAGCTGCGGATTTGATGGCTTGTTCTTTGACTACGAGTGGTTCTATGACTCCTTCTTCGACGCTGTTTTGCAGTTTACCTGTGAAAACGTTGATCCCAACGTTTTTGCCTTCTGGTGCATCGTGTTTTGAGCGTAGTTCGACAAGGATATCTATAGGTTGGAGACCTGCGTTTTCTGCGAGTGTACGGGGTATTACTTCCACTGCGTCTGCGAATGCTTCAACGGCTAATTGTTCTCTTCCGCCGACTTTGGTTGCGTAATTGCGTAGTTCTTTGGCTACTTCGATCTCTACTGCTCCGCCGCCTGCAACGATTTTGTTGTTCTCGATTACGTCTGAAACTACTGAGAGTGAGTCGGTTATGGCTCTTTCCGCTTCATCAACCATGCGTTCGAGTCCTGCGCGGATGAGTATGGCTACGCTGTGTGGGTCTTTGCATTTTTCGACGAATATCATTTTGTCGTCGCCGATTTTGCGTTCGTCCACTAAGCCTGCAAAGCCAAGGTCTGCGGCTTTGAGGTCGTCAAGGTCGCTGATTATTCTTGCGCCTGTTGCTCTTGCGAGTTTTTCCATGTCTGACTCTTTTACGCGTCGTGCTGCCATTATGCCTGCTTTGGCTAGGAAGTGTTGAACCATGTCGTCGATGCCTTTTTGGCAGAAAACAACGTCTGCACCTGAGGCTTTTACTTTTGTCACCATCTTCTCCATCATGTCGTTTTCTTGGTCAAGGAATGCTTTCATTTGCGATGGGTCTTTGATGCGGATTTCAGCGCTCATTTCTGTTTTCTCTATCTCTAGTGCTTCATCTAAGAGGAGGATCTTTGCCTTTTCTTTTGTCTTCGGCATTCCTGGATTAACGACTTCTTTGTCAATGATTATTCCTCTGATAAGTTGGGTTTCAAGGAGGCTTTTGCCTGTTTTCTTGACGAGTTGGATGTTGTCTATGTCGGCTATAGTTTTGTCGCCGCGTTGCTCTGCAATCTGCTTGACTGCGTCGATGGATATTTCTGCAAGGTGCTCCCTTGCTGAGCCTACTGATTTGCTGCTCATTGAAGTTAAAGCGACTTTGAGAAGTGTTTTGCGGTCGTTTATGTCAAGTGGAATAGCTATTTTATTCATGATTTCGATGGCTTTCTGCGATGCTTTTCGGTAGCCGCTTACTAGAATTATTGGGTGAATGTTTTGGTCGAGCAGTTCTTCTGCTTTTTTAAGCAGTTCGCTTGCGAGGACGACTGCGGTTGTGGTTCCGTCGCCAACCATGTCATCTTGTGTTTTGGCGATTTCAACCATCATTTTTGCTGCTGGGTGTTCAACGTCTATTTCTTTTAGGATTGCTGCACCGTCGTTTGTTATTGTTATGTCGCCTAGGCTGTCGACGAGCATTTTGTCCATGCCTCTTGGGCCTAGTGTGGTTTTGAGTACTTCGCCGATTACTTGTGCGGCCATTATGTTGTTTCTCTGGGCTTCTTTACCCCTGCTCCGGGTTGTTCCTTCTTTAAGAATCAACACCGGCTGTCCTGAACCTGTTGTTGTTAAATACGCCATATGTTATCCCTACTTTACTAGAACTTTACTTTATTTTCGGAAATAAGCAAAAAACGCACGGAAATATAAACATTTAGCTTAGAATTTGTGTGGTTTTGCTTCGTGTTGGGGGTTTAAGTGGTTTCTGGTTGCTTTTTATGGTTGTCTTTTGCCACAAATAGTAGGGTAGGTCTAAAGGTGGGTGGTTTAAGGTCAGGGCTTGTTTCGGGTTGTTTTTTTGATTTTGGGTTTATGGCGTTTGCTGACTGCTGCCGTTCATTGGCTCATCTGTATATTTTCAATTATACAAATTTAAATTACACAGGTTGGGTGCCTTTTTAGATCCATGTGGTTTGGATTTCTTTGATTTGTTTGAAATGTGGGTCGTCTGTGATGCAGACTGCCTTAAGCATAAGTGCTGTGGCGGCAATCATGCTGTCACACATCGGGATACGGTACTTGTGGCGTAGCTCAGCAGAGATTTCCGCTAGTTGTGTATCAACTGGGATGATTTCAAATCCTTCTTTAACATAAGCTACTTTATTTTTTGCGGTTTCCCGTCCCTCAGCAGCTATAGAGGTGTGGTATAACTCATGAATCACCACTGACGATACATATTTTTCTTTTCTTATCATTTCGGCTCTTATTTTTCTGCGCCTTTCATCATCGTTGGACCTGTAAAGCTCAGTGAAGAATCTGGTGTCATAAACTGCTGCTTTATTCATCTTCTTCTTCGTGCCTGAGATCGTAAAGTAATTTATCTATCTTATCCGCGGTAACAGGGTCTGAATAGGCGCCTATCATGTCCCAAATTGTCTTTTTAGGTTTAAGCAGTATGCCTTCTTTTGTGTCGATTACTGCAAGTTTAGTGCCTTCTTCTATTTTGTATTTTCTGCGCAGCTTCACAGGAATGGTTGTTTGGCCTTTTTTGGTGACGACAACTTCAGCTTCCTCGGCTTTATTTTCCACAACTTCGGTTTCCAACTTTTATCGCCGTATTACTTTTAGTAGCGTATTACCTTTAAGCATTGCGGAGAAAACTTCGGAGTCGTCTTTGAGTGGGTGCGAAGGCTTTTTAGGATAAAATCGCCTCACGTTCACTTGTGACCTGTATGAGCTTGCTTGAAGCCAACGATTTCATTATAAAAAAGAAAATCCCCTCAGAACGCGAACACTACGACTTCGAAGATTTGCAGGGCAACAAATTAGGCGAAGCAGAGGGCAACCTCGTTCAGCTTCCGCCCAAGTTTGATATCAAGGATAACTATGGCTTTGAGGTTATGTATTTGCAGGGGAGAGAGTTCTCGCAGCATAATGAGTTTGCTTTTTACGATTCAGCCGATGAGGCGCTGGGAACAATAAAGAAGATAGTCAAGCTGCTTGGGGAAGAATTCTGGGTGGAAAAAAACGGCGAAGATTTCATGCGCATCTACGGAAACTTCACAGAGCACGAGTATCAAATGGAGGTGGCTGGGGTTGCGGTTGCTTCTGTCCACAAGAAATGGGGATCTGTAAGAGATCAACTTGGAGTCTCAATAACTGGCGATGTTGATCACCGAGTAGTTATTGGAGCGGTGATTGTGATAGAACACGTGGAAGTTACGGAGAAGCAATCTCCCTCATATGAATTTTGATGCTTATTTTTTGCGTTTGTCGCATTGGAGCACTTTTGGGCAGATTAGGCATTCTTCTTGTGTTAGCATGGTTTCTCCTGGTGCGTGTAGGAGTCCGCTGAAGTGTGCGCATTTGGCTGGTGAATCGAAGACTATGGGGTATTCGGTTGGTTTGACGCTGATTATTTTTTCGTTTAGGGTGGCTATTTCAAGTTTGGACATGCAGAAGGGGCAGGCGTAATGGGTTTGTCTGGGAATCACGGATGTGTCTGTAATAACGGTTGGTTTATCGAATTGTTTTTCGCATCCCTTGTAGGGGCATTTGAGTTTTTCTTCGTGTCCGTGGAAGAGCTGCATGTTTCAGTCGCCTCCCGTATTTGTTATAATCGAGTGTAGCAATATTTAATAAACCTTTCCGCACAATACCTTGCGCTGCATAACAGAACAACAAAACTACAGCAAAAAGCCAAAACCTCAAGCCACTATCAACTCACCAATGACCAGCTTAAGCGAAAAAGAGAGCTGGTGAAGATAACTGTCTGAAAAGCTACCTTTTTTCATAGGATAGTTAACTAAATAGCATATTTGTGGTCGGTAACCTTATATCCCCTGTATACATATTTTGGTAATTGTATACGGGGCGAGTTGTTTGGAAACAGAGGTTTTGTCCATAAGAGTCAAGAAAAGTCTCAAAGACGAGGCTGAAAAGATGGGCATTGATGTAAAAGCCGCCGTAGAAGAACTCCTTGAGGAACTGGTAGCCGAAAAGAAAGCCAAAGCCAAAAGACGTGCGGAGGAGCTTCGTCGCGCTATGGGAAACGTCACAGTGGAGGAGTGGGTAAAAGACGTCAAAGAGACAAGGCAAGAAATGTAAATACCTACTAGACGCATCCTCATTGTACCCCCTACTGCTTTCTGGAGAAGCCTTCGACCTTGAGCAATGTGCGGTAAGTACCCTGACAGAATATGAAATAGGCAACGTACTTTGGAAAGAAACTAGAAGAAAGAGAATCGACTTCAAGCTGGCAGCACAAACTTTTTCGGACGCTTTTTTAGAACTAAAGAAAATCGGCATCGGCAGTATAGACGATATTTTGGTAATAGCACTGGAAAGAAACCTTACCTTTTACGATGCCTCATACGCTTACCTCGCCGAAAGAGAGGATTTGAAGTTAGTTACCGAAGATGTTGATTTGATTAAGAAATGTAGGTGTGGTATCCACATAAAAGAGATGCAGCCAACTTAGCTCGCTTGTTTGAATAATGTTGGAGCCTCGAGCGGGCTTTGATCCCGCGGCCTGCTGCTTACGAGGCAGCCGCTCTACCAGGCTGAGCCATCGAGGCATACCACATTTGCTAATCAGTGAAACCCAAGTTTTTAAATGTTAGTAAGACCGCTCCATTTAAGCATCAAAAATTTAGCCCTTCCCTTTCTGATTTGCTTATCACAGCATAAGCATCCTCCCCTCCTCTATACTATTTACAACCAACCCTCCAAGTAAAAAGCAACACACCTCTCCAGCATTCACTCATAAATTGTCTTTCGCACACAAATCAAAGGCTAGACGCCAAACTAAATGCCCAGGTAAGCGTCAGTTTTAAAAGGCTTAAGCAACCTAATGTTTTAACCTGTAGTTTTAGCGGAGAGATGACTGTATGGGTAACGATAAAACAGGCGGCTATCCGAAAAAAACAAGCACGGACATAGGTGAACGAAAAATAATCGAAATCATCGCCCACCACCTTGAAGTTATGCCTAATTCACCCGTGCCTTTCGGAGACGACGTTGCCGCTGTCAACTTGGAGGAAAAACAAGTCGCAGTATTGAAAACAGACATGCTTGTAGGCAAAACCGACGTGCCTCCAAACATGAGCCTCTGGCAAGCCGCGCGCAAAGCGATAGTTATGAACATAAGCGATTTTGCTTCTAAAGGCGTCCAGCCCACAGCAGCTCTTGTGTCGCTTGGGTTACCCAGAGGTCTTATGCGAAAAGACATCGAAGAAATTGCCCGTGGACTCAATGCGGGAGCACGAGAATACGGCGCTTACGTTATTGGAGGCGACACGGGTGAAGCCTCAGACTTAATCATTTCAGTTTCGCTATACGGCACAGCCGAAAAAACAGCATTAATGCTGCGTAATGGAGCTAAACCAGGCGATATCTTAGCTGTTACAGGTTTCTTCGGCAAATCCACTGCTGGCTTACGCTTGCTTATGGATAACTATTCAGCTTCAGCAGACCTGCGCGACGTGTTGTCGGGTGCAGTTTGCATGCCTAAAGCCAGGCTAAAGGAAGGCTTAGCACTCAGCCGCTCGGGCGCAGCGTCGGCTTCCATTGATTCCAGTGACGGTTTAGCTTGGAGTCTGCATGAAATTGGAAAAATGAGCGGCGTCGGCTTTCTAGTTAACAGTGTTCCTGTTGCTGATGAAGTTAGACGATTTGCCGAGTTCAATCATCTTGACCCTTTGGAGCTGGCGCTTTACGGCGGGGAAGAATACGAGCTTGTTGTTACAATTAAGTCTAAAGGGTGGATTGACGCCGAAGCCGCGGTTGAAGCGGTCGGCGGACGCATTTTGCCCATTGGAAAAGTCACAAAGGACACCCAGATGCTTTTGGACGTTGACGGAAAGAAACGTGTCATTGAAGCCCGCGGCTGGGAGCACTTTAAGAGTAAGATTTAGCTTGGCAGTCCAGCAAGTAATTGATTATTGTTATGCATGAAGCCGCTAAGTAGGGCTGTTTGCCTAAACTGATTTTTTCGCCGTACCTCAGAGCGAACACCTCTGCTTTTTTAGGCAAACCCACATGGTCACCCAGCACAAAGATAGCGTTCTCAGCAAGTTCTGTTTCAGCTATGTTTTTTCCGCCTTCTTCCAAAACGTACACGCTGTGGCTTTGAGCCTGTTTTTTAAGTAATGCTTCAAAACTTGTCTTGTCAACGCTGATGCCCGGGTGGGACTGGCCTGCGATGACTTTTTTCAGAATTTGCTGCCATGTATCCACGTCCGTTCTCACGTCATAGAGGCTGCTGCCGTCGATTTGTATGTGTAAGGGAGGATTTGGGGGTCCGTTTAAAATGGCGTGAAAAGTTACGTCTCTGCGTATGCCATGTGAAAGGAAAAGGCTGGTAACTATACATTCGTAGACGATGTCTAATCTTCCTGCGTCGTGCAGGTTGCTGAATGCTGAGTTGGTTTTTCCCAAACGTGAGAACAAGATAAATTCTCTAGGCAAGACGGTCACAGTTTAGTTCTATGCGAACTTTCCTTAAAGCGCTTTCCAACTAAATCTGTTCAAGCATTAAAAATTTTTACAGTAGACTGTTGATTAGGACTAAGAGGTTGTTTGTCACGACTATGGCAAGGAATAATATTATGCTAAAATAGGCAATTCTTAGTATTTGAAGCGCAATTTTGAACGATGCCGAATTTTTGTTTGGAGTTCTCATGAGCGTTTTTTGTGCTAAAATAAAAATCAAGCCCACAGCAACGGTTGCCGTTAATTTTACAGTTACAAAAGCTGGAAGGTTTGAGCTGACTAAGCCTGCTAACACGGGGTTGAGTTCCCGTGTGTCATAGTATAGTGTTCCTATAACCGTAGTTAAGCAATCCATGGAGCCCATAAAGATTAGAAACAAACTTGGAAAAATTTGTGCCCTCTGCAAAAATGGTTTTTCTCCTTTCTTTGAGAAACCGTTTTTAAGCTGCAACGTTATGAACGAGCTTAATCGAGAATCTTCGTTTCTTAGAACAATTTTTTGTTAAGTTTCGTCAGAGTTCAGAGTTCATTGCAGCTTTGTTAACATTAACAACATGGTAATTTTTATATCTTCACTAGTCCGAGTGAGGGGCTAGTAGAGAACGGGTAGCTTGAAAACTATCCAAGTTTAAGCTTAATTTTTACATTAAAATTCTTTTAATTATCCCTGAGTGAGTGGCGCTTTTTTCCATGAATACGCTTATATTGTTTTCGCCAATGCTCATGCAAAGTACTTTAACTTTTTCGCCTTCAATAAGCACGCTTTCCATTTCGCCAAGATTGAATTGTTTTCCGATTTCCTGGCAAGAATCATGGATTTGAGATGATAAAATAGCATTTTCAGTAATTTTGTCGGGTTCGGAAAAGTCTAGTATGGCTGAGATGTTGCTTCTCAGAATGTAGCCTGTGACACCCTTAAGTTTACGTATTTCAGCAAGGCTCGCGCTTAGGCTCGCGAAAGCAGAGTTTTCACCATCAACGGTTGCTACGTCAACTTGGTTGGTTAACGTGGTTTCAGCTGCGGTGGCGCTTGTTTTTTGCTGCATTAATTTTATCTCCTTGGCTTGTGATTACTGGTTTAACTATTACGAGTTTGCCTTTGCTAGTTTGCAGGGCTTGAAGTACTTTTTCTGGAAATTGTATTATGCCTTTGGCGTTATGGTTTGTTTCTTTTATGGGTTTGAATCCACATATGATTGCTTTGCCCTCTAAGGTTTCGATGTGTACCTGCGTGATTTCCTTGTCACCGTAGATATCGTGCCATTTTGCGATTACTTCGCCATCTACCCGCACAAGGTCAGAGGGAACTAGTAAGCCCCCGATTTTTTCTATCATGAACTGGTTCACGGGCGGTTCCGGAAGCATCGGTTCAGATCTGAACGATGCCGACATGTCGGGGATTGATTCACTTTGCGTTGTTTGCTTATCGGGCAGAACTATTTCTTCAAACGGTTTAACTTCAGGCTTTTTGGCTTGGGGTGACTCGCTGCCTGATAGTTCAGAAATTTGATCTACAAGCTTCACAACAGTTGGAACAATAATACTGGTTAACATTTTAACCATTTTTTCGTCTGCCGCACGTGAAGAAACATTTACTAAGTAACGATTGTTCATCGATGTAATGCTTAATTGGCCATCTGCACCCTGAATGCTTAAGGCTTCTATGCCTCCGATGGTTTCAGCTTGATCAGTCAGATCGTTGAAGGCGGCGATCAGTTTTTTGTTTTGGTCTTCAGTGGTGGTTTCGGTGCTGGCTATGATTTCGCCGTTCTTTTTGAATATAAAAGTGTTAGTTATTTCTGGGGTTATGTTTTTGAATTCATTTATGATTGTTTGCAGTGCAACTGAATAGTTTTCGGTCACGCTTTTTGGTCCTGCCAGCCGGCGGTTTAGGATATTTTGAATAGGATGCGCTGTGGAATGCCTTCGTCTTCCAGCACTAGGTACTTGAGGCCTTCGGTGTCGCCAAGTTGATCTAGCCATTTTAATGCGTCGCGCACTTTCTGTAAGACCAACAGCCGTTCTTGATGGCTCCGCACGACGGCTTCTATGGCTGTTAACTCATGGAACGCATTAGCGTCCAAGATGATGTTTAGTGTACCAACTGTTATTTCACCTGGGCTTTCTGCTGAACTGGTTTTTTTCCCTGCCAACTTCATTATAACTTCGCGGACTTTTTTTGATTTTTCCGCTAAAGTGCGAATTTCGTCCAAACGACGCAGATATTCGCCCAGCAAGCTTTTGGTTTCGGATAAATCCTTGTCTAAGTCGTCAGCTATTGACTGTGCCGACGTATATTCTTTTAATTGTGTTACCATGATTTTGCACCTCCAAAAGAGGAAATAAGAGAAAGGGAAGATTGATGGTTCGTTTTCGCCTTACCCCCGAATTCAAAGTCTAAAGATTGTGGAAATTTAAGCGGATGGTGCGCCT
>Ga0326727_10003630_pt1 | contig 48749 bp, 55 predicted proteins | sample MB2enrmetagenome_FD_207643 | JGI IMG/M metagenome (GOLD analysis project Ga0326727, IMG submission 207643) | Lab enriched peat soil microbial communities from McLean, Ithaca, NY, United States - MB29MY | ecosystem: Environmental > Terrestrial > Soil > Wetlands > Peat | place: USA: New York... | reverse complement strand
TCCAAATCCTCTCCTTTAACGCCTCGCCTCGCGATGCCCCAGCGCCTTGCGATTCTCCTCCAAACCCACAAACCGACCTAGACCACGGCAGTTCAGCAACTTCGACCGACTTGTGCGAAGTTGCTGCCCGGGACGCGCGGGCGCTTGACTTTCTGCGGCGTGTTCTTTAGATTGGAGAGTATTATGGGTGAAACGGTGAAGAACGAGATCAACGAGCAACTGGACAAGCTGGATACCCCGCAACGGCGCCAGGTGCTGGAATTCGCGCGAGGCTTGGCCTCGCCGGCCGGGGTTTCGGGCGACAGACTGCTCAAATTTGCGGGGGCCATCGCTTTGGCCGACCTCGAAACGATCTCACGGGCCATCCTTGAGGGTTGTGAACACGTTGACGTCAATGCCTGGTAGAATACTTCTCGATACCAACATTGTTATAGGCTTTCGCATGCCGCAGGTATCGGTCAAGACATGACTGACCTTGCAGTAGAGACGCAGGGACTGTGCCGCCGCTTTGGAGAGCTGGAGGCGGTGCGCAACGTCAACCTGGGCGTGGTGGCGGGTCAATTCTTCGGATTCCTGGGGCCCAACGCCGCGGGCAAATCCACTACCATCAAAATGCTCACCGGCCTGCTGGAGCCGACGGCAGGCAGCATTCGAATTCTAGGTCTCGACTTGGCGAGCCACCCCGTCGAGGTGAAGAGCCAGATCGGCGTGGTCCCGGAAGGGCTCGCCCTTTTCGACCGTTTGACTGGGCCCGAGTACCTCATCTTCGCCGGACGCATGTACGGGCTCGACCGCGTCACCGCTGCCGAGCGCGCCCAGGAACTGCTCGATTTCATGGGCTTGAGCGATCGCGCCAAGGCCCTGATTGTGGACTACTCGCACGGCATGAAGAAGAAGTTGGCGATGGCCGCGGCGGTGATTCACGGGCCCAAGGTGCTGTTTCTGGATGAGCCTTTCGAGGGGGTAGACGCAGTTGCTGCCGGCACGCTCAAGGCGATGCTGAATCGCATGATCGCGCGGGGCGCCCCGATCTTTCTCACCTCCCACGTGCTGGAAATCGTGGAACGGCTCTGTAGCCACGTGGCCATCATCCATCGCGGCGAGCTGGTGGCTCAGGGGTCCATTGATGAACTGCGTGCCGGCGTTTCGGGGCAACGCGCCGATGGACAGAAGCTTAGCCTGGAACAAATCTTCCTCGAGATTGTGGGCGGGGAGCGCGCCGCCGTGCCGGAGCTTTCGTGGCTGGAATGACTTTGGTGCCTGGCAAACAAGAGCAGCTCCGCCTGGTGGGCTGGCTGCGTTGGCGTCTATTCCTGAACGGTCTGCGTACGGGACGCGGCAAGGCGGACCTGGTTGCCAAGATCATTCTGAGTGCCGGAATCGTGGGCGTCGTGCTGGTGCTCGGGCCGCTGCTGGGGGTGGGGAGTTGGTACGCGATCAGCTCCCGCACACCGGTCATCCTTTCGGGCGAGCTTTGGCTCGTATTTCTGGTTTGGCTGCTGCTGCCTATTATGTTTTCCGGGTTCGGCGCTGAGTCCGATCCGGCCTCGCTGCTGCGGTTCCCCCTCCACTACTCCACTTTTGTGCTTCTGGCTTTCGCGCACGGGATCTTCGACCCGGTGGCCGTGGCTGCTCTGTACTGGCTTTTGGCAATGCTCGCCGGCATCGCCGTTGCGTCACCAGGCGCGCTGCTGTGGACGATTCCAGTCTTGGCCGCGTTCGCGCTCCTCAACCTGTTGCTTAACCGGACCATTTTCGCCTGGCTCAGCCGCTGGCTGGCCCAGCGGCGTACGCGGGAAATCATGGGCGTGTTGTTCATACTCTTCATGTTCAGCTTTCAACTGTTCTGGCCCCTAGCCGCGCGCTACGGAAAGCGTGCGCAGCCCATGGCCGCCTGGCTTCCGCCGGTCGCCTCTTGCCGCCCAGCATCGCCGCCTCGGCGATCACGGCGGGGCATGCCGGCCAACACGGCAGTGCATTGGCAGAGTTCGCGGGTCTCCTGGTTTACAGCGGAGTGCTCGCCTGGCTGCTCTCCATTCGCCTGCGGGCGGAGTACCGCGGCGAAAGCCTGAGCGAGGCGCGCCGGGAGGCCCCCGCCGGGCGTTCGACCGTGCGCGCCGGCTGGGACCTGGCCGGCCTCTCCCCGACGGTGGCGGCACTGTTCGAGAAGGACCTGCGCTATCTGATCCGCAACAAAACGGCCTATTTCACGCTGCTGGGTCCGCTGTTTCTCGTGATCGTAATGAGTCTGGGCCATGGCGGGCCGCCCGGAAGACAACCGAGCTTCATGCGCTCCAGTTCGATTTTCTTCCCCCTGAGCGTCGCTTACGTGTTGCTCATCGTCGTCGGCCTCGCCTACAACAACCTGGGTTACGACGGATCCGGCTTGCCTATGTTGTTCGCCGCGCCTATTCGTTTCCGCGACGTGCTGGTTGCGAAGAATCTGCTTCACGCGTCGTTGGTCTTAACGGAGGTTCTGGCTGTTTCGGTGCTGGGCTGGTTTCTTGTGGGCCCAACACCTCTGCTGGTGGTGGGGGTGACGCTGGCCGCCGCTCTTTTAATTCTCTTGACCAACTTTGCGGTTGGAAACCTGGTGTCGCTCTATTTCCCTCGCAAGCTGAACTTCGGGCAGATGAGGCGGCAGCAATCATCGGGCATAGCGGTCGCAGCCAGCTTGGGAACCCAAGTCCTTCTGGCGGCCCTGGTCACGGGCCTGTACATCCTATCGCGTTGGGCGGGGCATCTCGCCTGGTGCGGGGCCGCGTTCCTGGTGCTGGCGGGCGCCGCCTGGATGGTGTATCGCCGGGTGCTCGACTTGGCTGGCGGCATCGCCTGGAAGCGGCGTGAGGTGATGATGGCCGAGTTGTCGCGGGCAGGGTGAAGAACTGCCGCCCGATCGGGGATGAGAACATGTAGCGCAGGGCCCGCACTCCGGCCCTGCGGCTTTTTCCACCGCTTCCGGGTTTCGATGAATCACCGTCAGGTAGGCGCGCACCGCGCTTTCTGGACGCCTGCGCCAGCCGCCCCTCTCAGCGATACTTGCGGGTTTGGAGCAACGCTTTGACTTCGTCGTGATTCCCCAGGAAACAGACGAACAGGTCCGATGGCCGGTCCTGGAAGATGAAGCGTAGCGAAAAATTGCCGCGACACTCGAAAATCTTGTCGCCCAATTTGCGAATCCCCAGGCCACTGTGCACATGCGGGCGGCCAAAGGCCTCGGGCAACTCGCACAGCGCTAACAGGCACTCGGCCCTTTGGTTTTTCGGCAGGTTCTGTAAGCGTCGTAACACTGCAGGGTCAATCGACAGAAGCTTACTCAAGCAGGTTCCTCAGTTGCTCGGTGGTGACGGTCACCAATTTCCCCGACCGCTTGAGCCGGCGATAGCGTTTATCGGTGGCCGCAGCAAACTCCGCAATCTGCTCCGGCGTCGCCGCGTATTCGCGTTGCGCGTAATCGGTGGATTCCACGTCCACCCTGCGCAGAGCAATGATTTCGGCCCCACGGATGATCCCGATGTCCTCTCCGCGGGCGGCAGCCTCAAGCCAGCGGCCCAGATTCTTTTTCGCATCCGTTATAGTAAGAGTCTTCATAGAGTCTTTATACAGTCTCTAAAGCGCATTGTCAATCCCCTCTGCCAGTCGAGTTACCCCGCTCCTTGCGGTCTTACTCCCCTTTTTGTTCGGCTGGTGGCGCAACGCTTCTACAGCATGTCAGCGCAGATCCGGCAGGACGTGCCGAGTATTACGACATTCTGGAGCGGACGCAGAAGGGTGGGATGGACATCACGCCTTGGATGGTGTGGTTCCTGGGCTGTCTCGGCCGCGCCATCGAACATGCGCAAGGTATTCTCGAAACCGTCCCGGCCAAGGCTCGCTTCTGGGAATCCCTGGGGGAGTTTCGGCTGAACGAACGACAACGCCTGGTTCTCAATCGGCTCCTCGAGGGTTTCGAGGGAAAGCTAACTACATCAAAATGGGCGAAGCTCGCAAAGTGTTCCCACGACACCGCCCTGCGTGATATTGCCGCACTGGTCAGAGGCGGCATACTCGTCCGCAGTTCTGAGGGCGGGCGCAGTACGAGCTATGGGCTAGCGAAGAGTGCGGAATCTTCCAGAGGGGAGACATAATAAGCGCAGACTTGCCGCCGGGGGAGGAGAAGACGCGGATGGGAAAAGCCGCAGAAAAGCAGGCCTGCGCTGCTATGGCGCCTGCCAGTACGTTAGTAGTGCCACTGCTCTGCGCCGGCGATACTCCTTCCACTGTACCAACTTACAGTGAGCTATAATAATAACGGAAGTGCATGCGGGCTGGTGTCCGTCCGGGACTTCAAATCCTGCGGGTTTGCCTATGGTGGACCGGTCGGTTCGATTCCGACACACTTCCGCCAGTCTAATCGCCGCAGCTCGCGGCAAGCTACGGGGCGGTCCTGGATGATCTCACGAAAGCAGAAGCCTTTCCGAGCCAGCAAGGAAGTCAAACGGCGAGCCCGCACAGAGATTGGATCTCCTCCCCCGACCCAACGGCATGAAAGCCGCAAGCGCAAGCCCCCGAAGCACAAGAAGCGAGAATGGCAGACCGCCGAAGAAGGCGCTTAGCGGCCCTGCTCATGCACCTGCGCATCGGCCATCGGCAAATTGTTGCCCGACTGAATCTCGGACCTGCTGCCACACGTTCTCGGGAACCTTAAGGAACAGGTCTGCGACTTGGGGATCGAATTGCAACCCTCGCTGGCGGGTGACCTCGGCGTGAACCTCCGGCAACCCCACCGCTCTCCGGTAAGCGCGGTTGGAGGTCATAGCGTCCAGCGTATCCGCCAGCGTGAACAGGCGCGCTCCCAGCGGGATTTTCTCCCCGGCCACCCCATTGGGGTACCCTTTTCCATCGTAGCGTTCGTGATGGTGCCGCACGACGGGTGCGGAGGGCCTGAGGAAGGGGATTCGGTTTAAGATCTGCTCTCCGGCCAAAACATGCCGGCGCATTTCGACCCATTCCTGTTCCGTGAGCTTTCCTGGTTTGAGCAGGATGGAATCGGCGACCGCAATTTTGCCAATATCGTGCAAGAGTGCAGCATGAGCGAGGGGAAGGAGGAGTGCCGGGGGATAGCTGACCAAGCGGGCCAGGTGGAGCGTGTAGGCGCGTACGCGCAAAGAATGGGCGTAGGTTTCATGCTCGCGCGCGTCCAGGGCAAGGACAAGAGCTTCCAGCGTGGTTTGGTAGTTTTCCTCCAGTTCCCGCAAGGCCCGCATCAGATCCTGCGTGCGTCGCTCAATGCTGGCTTCGAGTGAGGTGCGGTAAGCGCGTGATTGGCGCTCCATCTGGAGCAGACGGAAGGCGCGTGCAATAGACTTCTCCAAGGTGTCCAAAGCAAAGGGCTTCAAAAGGAAATCGGAAGCCCCCAGGTGCAGGGCCTCGATGATTTGCTCGGTGTGAACTTGGCCGGTGGCCAGGATGAATCCCACATCCCATTTCGACTGCCGCGCCAGGGATAAGAGTTCCATGCCGGAACATCCCGGCATCCAGATGTCGCACAGAATGATGTCGTAATTGCCGCTTTCAATGGCTTCCAGCGCGTCGGCGGCGTTTTGCGCAACATCCACACGCGCCGCCTTGGGAGCGATGGCGAGCTTCAGGAACCCACATATAGACGGTTCATCGTCCACCACAAGAACTTTTGGTAGTGAAGGCTCAAACATGGGGTTGTTCCACCTGCGCGCCCCCAATCGCCGCAAGCAGGCTTACCCTCCAAGCCGGCGCCAACGAACTGCACTAAGTTCCCTCATGGTGAGAATCGGATTTCTCTCCCCAGACTTTAGCGGCTGGCTGAAGATGTCCCTTCGCGCCCCTGGGGATGGGCTGTCTCCAAAGTGGATTCCCGCCTTCGCGGGAATGACGGGTGTTTGGAATTTGATCTTTTCCTAATCCCCCCTGGTCCATCCGCCGATGTGAGAAATGGTTAATGAAGGTATGAAAAAATCGCGTTGTGGCAGCGTCTGGCAGGGGCAATCCGTGGGCTGAGGGCGGCCACAAGGGCCGCCCCTAGAAGCGGAAGAGCGATCATCCCTGAGGGGGGAGGGCATGCGGGTTCTCGTCGTAGAGGATGACAAACCGGTCGCCAGCTTTATCAAGAAGGGTCTGGAATCGGAACAATATGCCGTGGATTTGGCTTGGGATGGGGAAGAGGCCGAGTCGTTTGTGGATGGCGCCAACTTCGACTTAGTCATCCTGGATCTGGTGCTTGCCAAAATTGACGGCTTGGAAGTGCTGAAACAGATACGCAGCCAAAAGCCTTTACTCCCTGTCCTGGTTCTTTCCGGCCGCGCCCGCGTGGAGGACCGTGTGAAGGGGCTGGATCTGGGGGCGGACGACTACCTCACGAAACCTTTTTCCTTTAGCGAGCTGTCGGCGCGTGTGCGAGCCTTGCTGAGACGAAGTCCCAGCCCGGTTGATATCGTGCTGCGAGTCGAGGACTTGGAACTGGATCGTTGCGAGAGGGTGGTGAGGCGGGCGGGCCGCCGTATTGACCTGACACCCCGGGAGTTTGCCTTGCTCGAGTATCTCATGCGGAATGCCGGACGGTGTGTGACGCGGGCCATGATTATCGAGCATGTCTGGAATTATTCCTTCGACACCATGACGAATGTCGTCGATGTTTACATCAACTACTTGCGGAAGAAGGTCGATCAGGATTCGGAAAACAGACTCATCCACACGCTTCGGAACGTCGGCTATCAATTGGGGAAAGGAACCTAAGGAGATGAAAAGCGTGGAACCATCAGAAGCGGCGACCCCGGACGGTGATTGGGGGTCCTTGGAGGTGGTGGGTGCATTTGCCCCCGCCTCGAGCGCGGAACTTGCCCCACGGCCAAGCGTGAAGAGTGCCTCTCAGGGCAACTCCTTGGCGTACAATGATCGGACGCGCTTCTTTCTCCATCAATTGAGCCAGACCTTGACCTCGTTGCGCGGAGTCCTGGAATTAGCTCTGCTGGTTGAATCCGACGCGTTAGAATACCGCAGGGTCATCCAGCAGTCGCTGGAACAGGCTGAAGGCCTGGTGCAATTGTTCAAGTCCTACCGGGCATTAGCTGAGGCGGGGACAAGCGCCCTTGCCCATGAGGAGGTTGGGCTGGCTGAGCTGGTCCGCGCGGTGCTCGAGCAGTTGCGTTCACTCGCGGAGGCGCGCCGGCTCACTGCCCATATGGAGCCGGGGAATAACTGCGTCGTTCGAACCGACCCGGCACGGCTGCTGGTGGCGCTGCGTCGGGGATTGCTCTCCGTTATACAGCAGAGTCTTCCAGGAGGGAAGCTGGAAATGACCCTGGCAAGCAATGCCAGCAGCGCTTGTCTCCCCCTTACGGTTAAGAGGCCAAGTGCCGAATCGGTTTCAGAGCGGGGGCTCGCCAAAGTCCCCGAGCATGAAGCCACGGGAGAATTAGCCTCGGACGTTGTTGAGGGGGATTGGGCTTCTGCGCGCCGTGCTGTCGAGGTGCTCGGAGGTAGCCTGGTGACTGCAACCACGGAGGCTTCCCCCCTCATCTGCGAGATTCGCATCCCGCTCTCCACGCCTAAGAAGTTGTAGGGGCGGCCCTTGTGGCCGCCCTGGAGCGATCCTGGTGGCCGGCCTGTCCAAATCAGACTCTAGAGCGGGATTTGGACATGCCCGGCCGTTGTGGTTGATTCAGGGCGGCCACAAGGGCCGCCCCTACAATATAGAAAACTTTAATGGGAGGTTAATGAGTTTCTAATGATGACATCTCGATAATAAGTGCCATTGGAGCCGAAGATGAGCGCATCGGATTGCGGAGTGGTGTGCGGTGCTCGAAGCGCCGCGATTGTGGCGAGCGCGAATACAGAGTTTCGGAAGCGGATTCTGAAACGGTTGGGCGCCCGCCGCTGGACCGTCGAAGAAGCGATGGGAGGTGCCGAAGCGTTATCACGGGTCGAGGCGGGAGCGTTCCGAGCACTTTTGCTTGACCGTTGGCTGCCCGACCTGGATGTACAAGAGTTGGTGAACATTATCAAAGTGCGGCATCCCCACGTGCAGGTGCTGGTTCTGGGCTCCGAAGCTGAGGAATGCTGCCTGGTTGAGTGGCTTTCCCTGCACGCGGGCTTTCCCCTGGATTTCCCCGAGGCGCAGGACTCGATGGAGTGGGGAATGGAAGCTGAGGGGTCGAAGGACCACCCGGCCGGGGCGTCTGGAATCTCGGCGGAGCTGATGAAGCAGGAGCCGCTGCCCGGGATGATGGGAACGAGTGGGGCGATGCAGCAGGCCTTTCGTCTGGCAAGATTAGTGATTCCCCGCAATACCACGGTCCTCCTCATGGGCGAGACGGGGACCGGCAAGGAACTGATGGCGCGAGCCATCCACAATCTCGGGCCCCGCGCTCAGCACCCCTTCGTCATTGTGAACTGTGCCGCCATTCCGGAGCCCCTGCTGGAGTCGGAACTGTTCGGCCATACTCGGGGGGCTTTCACCGGAGCCTTCCAGTCACGCCTGGGAAGGATTCATTCTGCGCATGGGGGAACGCTTTTCCTGGACGAAGTGGGAGAGCTGCCTTTGAGCATGCAGGCCAAGTTGCTGCGCTTCCTGCAAGGAGGAGAAGTTCAGCGATTGGGAAGCCCGGACGTATTCCAGGTTGATGTACGAGTCATCGCGGCTACCAACGCCGATCTAACGCGTGCCATGGCCGCAGGGCGGTTCAACGCTGCCCTCTTTTACCGGATCTCCGTGTTTCCCATTGAACTCGCACCGCTTCGAGAGAGGCGAGAAGACATTCTGCGGTTGGCAACTCATTTTCTGGACTCATTCTGTCGCGAGGCTGGGGTTCCCTCGAAGTCAATATCCTTCGAGGTGGCGAAGGCCCTGGAGGACTACGCGTGGCCCGGGAACGTTCGCGAATTGGAACACGTCATGGAGCGGGCCTTCATCTTGTCCGAAAACGGGCCGGTGCTGCGTTCTGCACACGTCGACTTGCCGGTTTGAGCCGGTTGGCTGAGAGGAATCTTAGATTGGGAACTGAAAGATGGCATGTCTCCTGCAATTGCCGAGTAAGCCATGCAAACTCTTCCTATGACGCGACCAGGGAGACCCGCGCCGAGGCCCCCCAGTCAGTTGCGCCAACCCTCTGCCAAGCTATCGCTGGTGAAAGCGTTCCGCTCGTTTGCGAATGTGGCGGGATCGCTGGAGAGCTTCTATTCTCAGCTCCAGGCTGAGGTGGGGCGGCTGCGGCAGGAGCTGGCGAGAGCCAATCAAGATCTGAATCAAAGTCTCGAAGATAACAAAAGAATCCGCGCCTACCTGAGCCGAACCTTGGAATGCCTGCCGTGCGGAGTTCTGGTCGTTGATGCAGAGCACAAACTGAAGCTGGCAAACTCTGCCGCACTGGGCTTACTGGGAGCATGCCAACCGCCCACGCAGACGACCAGGAGCGTTGCCAGGGAAGTGATTGAGAAGCTCGAGGCGGCTTCGGGTTTGCCGTCCGCAGGCGCTGAGAGGGAGTGGCCGGTCGATACGCCGGAGGGGCCGCGTTTCCTTGCCGTATCCCGCACGCCGCTCAGTGGCAAGGAAGATTCGGGGGGGGAATGGATTTTTATCCTTCGCGACATTACGGAAAGCAAGCGGCTCGACAAAGAGAGAGAGGCAGCCCGGCGAACCCAAGACCTGGCGCAGATGGCGATGTTACTGGCGCACGAGATTCGGAACCCCCTCGGGAGCTTGGAACTTTTCGCAGGTCTGCTGGCCGATGCCACCGAAGACCGGGCGGTTCTGCACAAATGGGTGGAGCAGGTGCAGGCGGGTTTGCGGACACTTTCCGCCACGGTCAACAACGTCCTCCAGTTCCACAGCGAGCCGCGCTCAGAGCTGTCGCCCGTGAAAATCGTAGGCTTGCTCAGAGAGACGATGGACTTCCTTCAACCTCTGGCCCGGCAGCGCGGCATGCGGCTGGAGTTCAGCGGGGGGGAGCGGGAGCTTCTCTTACTTGCGGATGCCCATCGACTCCGGCAGGTGTTTATCAATTTGGCGCTGAATGCTTTTCGCGCCATGTCCTCCGGCGGCCTCCTGCGCCTGTCGGTGCATGCCGGGAGTCAAGCGGAAGACCTGCCCATTCGGGTGGTCTTCCGTGACGAAGGCATAGGGATCCCGTCGCCGCAACTGGCCAGGATCTTCGAGGCCGGCTTTACCACGAACCCAGGAAGTCCCGGTCTGGGGCTGGCGCTTTCAAAAAAGGTTGTGGAACAGCACCAGGGAAAGATTCGGGTAGAGAGCGTCCCGCAAAGAGGCACAACGTTTACCTTGAGCTTTCCCCGGTTAGGAGCAGGAGATGAATCGGGTATTGGTGGTTGATGACGAGCCGGCGATGCGCGCCGCCTTAGAGGCGAACTTCACCCGCCATGGGTGGGAAGTGACGACGGCTTCGGGAACGCGCGAGGCGATGGAACGCTTTCGTTCTTCTCCCTGTGCTTTGGTCATCACGGACATGCGCATGCCGGATGGTGATGGTCTGGGAGTTATGCAGAATGTGCGCGCCTTGGCGCCGGATACCGCCGTGATCTTCCTGACGGCATTCGGAAACGTACCCGAGGCGGTGCTGGCCATGCAGCAGGGCGCCTGCGATTATCTGGTGAAGCCGGTATCCTTTGAACAGTTGCAGCAGGCCGCCCAGCGAGTTCTTGGGAATGCGGAGCAAAGATCGAAGGCTTCTCCTCCGGGGGGGATGGTCGGCCATTCGGCCTGCTTGCGGCGGCTGCTGGAACGGGCGTGTCAGGTGGCAAAAAGTGACGCGGACGTGCTGATTATGGCCGAGAGCGGCACGGGGAAGGAGTTGCTCGCCCAGTTCATTCATCGTACGAGCGCGCGGCGAAATTATCCCTTCGTGGCCGTAAACTGCGCGGCTTTCCCGGAGGCTCTGCTGGAGAGCGAGTTGTTCGGGCACGTTCGGGGAGCGTTTACCGGGGCCGTAGCATCTCGTCCCGGCAAGTTTGAACTCGCTTCAGGGGGAAGTCTCCTCCTGGACGAAATCAGCGAGATGCCCGCCAGCCTACAACCCAAGCTGCTGCGAGTCCTTCAGGAACGCGAAGTCGACCGGCTGGGCGATACGCGACCGCTGCGCGTCGATGTGCGGGTCATCGCCACGACGAACCGAGACCTCAGTGCGCTGGTGGAAGCGGGGAGATTCCGCGCGGATCTCTTTTACCGGCTCGATGTCGTGCCACTGACGCTGCCGCCGCTGCGCGAACGCCGGGAGGACATCCCCGAACTCGTCGAGCACTTCGTTCACAAGCACGCGCCGCCCTCCCGGCCCCTTCGCCCCTCGGAAGAACTTCTCCGGCGCCTGATGGAGTACGACTGGCCGGGGAATGTGCGGGAACTGGAGAATGTGGTTCGGCGGATTCTGGTCCTTTCGAGTGGTCCGGTAGCGGGTGTAGAAGCTTGGGAGGGGAGGGAGCTGGTAGACAGGAAAACCACGCCCGCCAGTCACCCTCCCGAAGGGGTTACGCTGCGCGACATGGAAAGGCAACTCCTCGCGAAGACGCTCGAGGCTACGGGTGGAAACAGAACTCGCGCGGCAGAGATCCTGGGAGTGAGCCTGCGTACAGTGCGCAACAAGATCCGGGAGTTCGGACTTCCACGCAAGAGGTCGTGATGAGCCGGATGGAACAGCTCTGCGAGTATTTGGACCTGGCGGCATTTCGGCAAAAGCTGATTGCCAGCAACCTCGCCAATGTCGATACGCCGGGTTACCGGACCCTGGACATCAATTTTCAGGCCGAGATGCGCCGCGCCCAGGAGCGACTTGCGCCGGAAGGTTCGCCGCCACGGGTATTTGAGGTTCCGGGCTTAATTGAGCGGCCGGATGGGAACAACGTCAACCTGGATCGTGAGGGCCTGTTGCTGGCGCGGACGCAATTGCAATTTCGATTGGGGGTGGAACTCTTGCGCCAGGAGTTCCAGCGGATATCCACTGCGGTTAAAGAAGGGAGCTAGTTCCATGAATCTATTGGGAGTACTGGAGATCAGCGGGTCCGCGCTGGCGGCCGAGCGGCAACGTGCGGAAGTGCTGGCCAGTAATTTGGCGAACGCGCAGACGACCCGGACAGCCAAAGGCGGTCCCTATCGAAGACAAATGGTGGTTTTCGGGACGCGCCAGGCAGGGAATGGAGGGTTTGCCGGGTTGCTTTCGGGATTCAGCGACCGGTACGCGGAAGGGGTAGAGGTCAAGCGGGTGGTGCCTGACCCGACGCCTCCCGTGCAGCGCTATGAGCCGGCGCATCCCGACGCCGACAGCCAAGGATACGTGGCCTACCCCGCCATCAATCCCATTGAGGAGATGGTGAATCTGATGGGGGCGGCCCGTTCCTACGAGCTCAATGTCGCCGCCGTGCAAGCGACCAAGAACATGATCAGCCAGTCGCTCGCGATCCTTAGCTGAAAAGTGCAGTGACAAGTGACCAGTGACCAGCAAGAAACCAGGACTGATTGCGAGGGCCGGGCAGGCGTGCTCGTCACTCGTCACTCGTCACTGCTTTTTGGAGGTGAACGATGGGCACTCCGCTCGCAGGGATTTCGCAGCTTGGCCCGGCCAATGTGGGAGTCGGGATAGGGAAGGCGGCTGGGGAGGGCTCGGATTTCGCTTCCCAACTCCAAGCGGCCTTCAATCACATACAACAACTCCACACCGACGCCGACCAGCAAATCGCGGCGCTTTTGAATGGGCAAGGGGAGGATATCCACAAGGTTCTGATTGCGGTCGAGAAGGCAAACCTCTCCTTCCAGCTCATGATGCAAGTCCGCAACAAGATCGTTCAGGCCTATAGGGATGTCTCGGGAACGGCTTTTTGAAAGGTGAGGAATGGCGCTGCACCCCAGGGAGGCGATCGGCCAGGTTCAGAAGTATCTGCGTGGGCTGAAGCGAAAGCAGCAAATCACGCTGGGAGCAGGGGCGTGTCTGGTTATCCTGACTCTCTTGGTGTTCATATACCTGATGAGCAGAGCCGATTACAAACCGCTCTATTCAGGGCTTCAACCGGAAGAAGCGCAATCCATCGCTCGCACGCTTGCGGCTGACAATATCCCCTACGAGATCTCGAGCGATGGGACGAGCCTTAGCGTTCGTGCGGCCAAGCTTGACCCGGTGCGACTCGATCTGGCATCGCAGGGATTGCCTCAGACCGGAAGGCTGGGTTTGGAACTGTTCGACAAGCCGAATTGGGCCGGCAGCGACTTTGCTGAAAGGGTGAACTACCAGAGGGCCCTGGAAGGAGAGCTGGAACGTACCATCCGCGCGATTCGGCAAGTGCAGGCGGCGCGCGTTCACCTTGTTTTACCTCACGACTCTCTCTTTAGCGAGCGGGAGCGGGAGGCGAAGGGTTCGGTGGTGGTCAAGCTGCGGGAGGGGAAGTTGGCGGACAGCGCGATCAGGTCCATTACTTACTTGGTGGCCAGCGCGGTGGACGACCTCCGCCCGGAAAACGTCACGGTGATTGATGCCGACGGCAACGTTCCCATGCTGACGGGCAGGCGCCAAGAGGGAGTGAACCGCGATGAAATCGCGGAAATGGAACACAGCCTGTCCGAGAAACTCGTTTCAACTTTGACTCCGGTGGTAGGCTCCGAGGGGCTGAGAGCCAATGTAACCATCGAATACGATCTGGCCAGCAGCGATAGTACGCAGGAAACCTACGATCCGAACGGCTCCGTGGTGTTGACCTCGCAGATTTCCGAGGACCGTTCGACGGACACGGACACGGAAGGAATCCCCGGCACCCCAAGTAATGTTCCGGGCTCGAGCGCGCAGGGGACGGCGGCGGCGGATGCGGACAGCGAACCTGAGCTATCGGGTCAACGAACTGAGAATAAGACGTACGCAGTCAGCAAGGCCGTGCGCCACGTTGTTCAACCCCCGGGAGGGATAAAACGGATCGCCGCAGCGATCCTTGTGGATGATGCGGTAGAAACCAGATCCGCAGAAGGCGGGAAGGTTGAGGGCCGGCGTAAAAGGTCGGCCGAGGAGATGAAGCAGATCGAAGAGCTCGCCAAGGCGGCCATCGGTTTCGATCCCACCCGAGGCGATCACTTGACCGTCCAAAACATTTCCTTTGCGGGTCTCGCTTCCACCGCCCCGCCTTCCAACCTGCCGGAGCGTCTTGCTCCGATGTTGCAAGAATGGATGGGAGTGGTCCGTTACGTGGGACTGGCGGTACTTTTCTTCATGATCTATCTTCTGATTCTCCGGCCTGTCAAGAGGCAGATCATTGCCGCTTTCTCCGTTGAACAACCGCAACTTCCGGCAAGAGCTGTTAGACAGGGCGCGTTGGGTGAAGGTGAGACGCTGGCCCACGAGTTACAGGGGAAAGGCGGGGAGGGCGAGGGCGAGGAGGAGAGTGTCCCAGGGGAGTTAACCGACATCAACACGGAAGTCAAGAGGACCGTGGTGCTCAAGAAGCAATTGGTCGAGAAGATCAAGAAAAACCCCGAAGCGGCAAGCCGTTTGATCCAAAACTGGGTGCGGCAAAGTGAGGCTCGAGCATGACCGAAGCTCTTTCCCTAGCGGCGCAAGAAGAGAAGCCCAAAAGCCGGCAGCGGCTTGAAACTCAAGCCATGACAGGAATCCGAAAGGCCGCCATCCTGCTGGTGCTGTTGGGAGATGAGGTGGCCAGCGAAATCTTCCGGCACCTCAGCACGCCCGAGGTGCAGCGGCTCACCCAGGAGATTGCCGATCTGAACTATATCTCTTCCGAAGAGGCGACCCAAGTACTTGAGGAGTATCACCAGTTGTCGCTGACTCAAGACTATCTGACGCAAGGCGGACAGGAGTACGCGAACCAACTGCTGGTCAAGGCGTTCGGGAAGGAGGGGGCGAACGCCTTGCTGGAACAGGTTTTGCAAGCCCAAGAAGCCAGCGTTCTAAACCTCGACACGTTGCAGAAGGCCGACCCTACGCAGCTTGTGAAGTTTGTGGAGGGTGAGCACCCTCAGACGATCGCGCTGGTGCTGGCTCATTTGGGCACCCGGACGGCAACTTCGCTGCTGGTATTGTTGCCTGGAAAGTTGCGCGCCGAGGTCGTGCGGCGCCTGGCGGGCATGCAACAGTTCTCAACGGAAATGGTGAAAAGGATTTCCGTGGTCCTGCACAAGAAAGTTGCCACGCTGGGGGAGCAGAGCCAGCGCGCCTATGGAGGCGTGAGCGCGGTCGCCGAGATGCTCAACCGTGTGGATCGCGGCATCTGCGAAGAAGTCCTGACCGCCATCGAGCAGGAAGATCCAAAACTGTCACTGGCCATCCGGGACCTTATGTTTGCTTTTGAAGACCTCAGCACTATTCCGGAGGCAAGTATCCGTGAGGTGTTGAACCAATTGGATAAGAAAACACTGGCCACGGCTCTGAAGAGTGCGTCAGAAGACCTGAAGAACCACTTTTTCAAATCTATGTCTACTCGCGCCGTAGAGATGTTGAAAGAGGACATCGAGGCCTTGGGACCTACGCGTACCCGCCAGGTTCATCAGGCGCAGCAGGAGATCGTGAATTTGGCGCGCAAGCTGGAAGTGGAAGGCAAGATTGCCTTGAAGAGCTACGGAGAAGACGCTTATGTGGTCTAGAACGCTCTCTGCGGTTGAGGAAGTGAGGCTGCCGGCCGTCGAGCCCTATGTCTACCGGCCCGTGCTGGAGGCGATGGTTCAAGACGGGGAGGCCAACACAGGAAATGGAAAGGAAACGGCCCAAGACTCAAACCCTGCCAAGCCGGCCGGGCCGGAATCGGCCCCTCCCCAAATCATAGGCTTCAGCGAAGACCAGGTGCGCATGAAGGAGGAACAAGCGCACGCCTTAGGCCTCAAGGAAGGTGAAGCCCAGGCTCGCGCCCGGTTCGAGCGAGAGCTCGCTGCTGAGCGCGAAGCCATCGCGAAGGCTCTGGTGGATTTTGCGCGGGAGCGGGAAGGTTACTTCTGCCGCGTGGAAGCGGAAGTGGTGAAGCTGGCGGTGGGGATTGCGCGCAAGATTCTCCACCGAGAAGTACAGGTCGATCCTTTGTTGTTGGCCGGGGTCGTGCGAGTGGCGCTGGAGAAGATCGCCGCCGGAACCAGCGCGCGCTTGCGCGTGCATCCCGACCAGGTCTATGCCTGGCACGATTTCTTTGCGAACCAGCCCGAGCATCGCCCGGCGCCGGAGCTGCTGGGTGACGCCACACTCGGGATGGGTCACTGTGTGTTGGAGACAGCCTTGGGCACCACTGAGCTCACCTTGGAAGCCCAAATGGCGGAGATTGAGCGAGGATTCTTCGACCTGTTGGCCCAGCGGCCTGTGACAACCTGATGGACCCTTCGACGCAATTAGCTCCTTACTTCCAGTACCTTGAATGGTGCTCCACGGCGCGATGGTGCGGCCGGGTCACCAAGGCGATCGGCCACCTGGTGGAATCTGAAGGCCCTTTCTGTTGTGTGGGGGAGTGTTGCGAGATTATGGATTCCGAGGGGCATGTCTCCCCCGGGGAAGTCATCGGATTCCGCGGGCCCAACGTGCTCTCCATGCCCTTGGAGAGACTGGGAGGAATACGCTATGGCGACCGCATCATGACCTGGGGCGCGCAGCCCACCCTCCGCGTGGGAGAAGAGTTGCTGGGCCGGGTGATTGATGCGGTGGGGAGGCCGCTGGATTCCCTGCCGGAGTACCGTGCGCGTGACCTTCGCCCTCTTCACGCTGCCGGGCCAGCACCTCTTGACCGCCTCCCCATTCAGGAAGCGCTGGCCACAGGCATCCGAGCTATCGATGGTTTTGTCACCTGCGGCCGCGGGCAAAGGATAGGCATTTTTGGCGGGAGCGGGGTGGGCAAGAGCACACTGGTGGGAATGATGACTCGTGGTAGCGCCGCCGATCTTGCCGTCCTGGCACTGGTGGGGGAGCGCGGGCGGGAGGTGCGAGAGTTCCTGGAAGGCACGCTGGGGGAGGAGGGGCTCAAGCGCTCCGTGGTCGTTGTCTCGACTTCCGATCAATCGCCCCTGCTACGCATTCGCGCCGCCCTTGCGGCGACGGCGGTGGCGGAACACTTCTGCGCCTGCGGAAGACAGGTGTTGTTGGTGGTGGATTCGCTGACGCGCTTTGCGATGGCGCAACGCGAAATCGGATTGGCAGCCGGTGAGCCGCCTACCGCGAAGGGGTATACGCCTTCGGTTTTCAGTCTTCTCGCACAGTTGATTGAACGCGCCGGACGCTTCAACGGAGGGAGCATCACCGCCTTTTACACCGTGCTGATGGAAGGAGATGACCAGCTCGATCCCCTTGTGGACTCCGTCCGGGCGCTGGTGGACGGCCACATCGTGCTTGACCGCCGGCTCACTTCGCAAGCCCATTTCCCGCCCATCAGCATCCTCGACAGCCTTAGCCGCCTCATGCCTGCCGTCTGCACGCGAGCACACTTGGAAAAAGCCGCCCGGCTCCGCCGCTTGGCCGCCGCTTTTGCCGCTTCTGAAGACACCATTCGCGTGGGCGCGTACCAAAAAGGCCTTGACCCCACTCTGGACCAGGCTATCGCGGTCATGCCCGCGCTTACTACCTTTCTCCAGCAGCGCCAGGATGAGAAGGCTCCCTTCGACCGGACGCTTTCGGCCCTGCAAGCCATTCCAGGGTAGTGGGTTCAGTCATGGCATTCCGGTTTCCTCTGAAGGCCCTGTGGCGAGTCCGCGCGATCTATGAACGGCGCGAGCGCCAGCGCCTCGAGGCCTTAACCCAGCACCTGATTCATGCCCAAAAGCAACTCGCTGCTTTGAGGCAGGACCACCTGGAAGAAGCTGGGTCGTTGACGAAGAACCTACAGGAGGGAATGACCGGAGCAGAACTTCATTTCCAGGTCGTATGCTCGATGGTGCGCCTGAGGCTTATAAACAGCGCAGCTCAGGTTGTCGAAAGCGTGAGTCTGCAACACCAAAGACAATTGATCGAATACCGGCAAGCGCGGCAAAAAGTGGAGGCCATGGAGCGGCTATACGACCGGCAGCTTTCCGCCTACCGAAGAACTCAGGCGCGCCGCGATCAACAACAAGCGACCGACCTGTTCCTGATTCGTCCCCAAACGTCCAATGACGGTTAGTAATTGCCCGGAGACTCGGCAAATCTTTCCCCGAAAGAAGGCGAGTAAACCTTCCAGCCGCCTCACCTTGCTCCCTTCCTAGTCCTGAAACCCATTGAAGATTCAGAAGATCTCCGGACCCTTGGCACGGGCACGCACGCGAGAAGGGTTTGGAGCATCGGATGCTCATTTACTGGTGCCCCAAGGGGGCAAAGACGATGGGAATCCTCGCCATCAATGCTATGAATACAGAGGGCCAAGTTGGAATCCCTGCCATTACGGGGGCCGCCTCCGATTTGGGGGCGAGTGCGGATTTCGCAACTCAGCTCGATCGCAAGCTTCAGGGGGACACTAACCCAACTCGCAATAGCGCGACTGGCTTATCCCCCGAAGTTGCTTCGAGAACTGCTAAAGACCCTTCAACGAGCAAAGCAGCCCCGCCCGTAGCCGGTTCGACCTTACCGCCATCACAGGCCGCGCAAGACGTCGCAGCGGGAAAAAAGGGGTGCGCCCATGTGACCGGATCAGTTCCCACCCAGGCCCGCGTTGTAACGCTTCAAGCTACAACTGGGAGTAGCTTGGACCAAGAGCTACAGCGGGCTGGGGTGGAATCAACCGCTCAAACTGAAGACTCTCGAGATAAGGTGAAACCGACAGCCGCATCTCCGACGAACATAACAGAGCGGACCGAAGACAGTTCCAGCCCGCAGCCATCGAGCTTGGCCCAGGAGGACATAGAGGGACAAGAGGGGTCTGCTCTTGTGACTGGCAAAGCAGCCCCAGCCGTAGCCGGTTCGACCTTGCCCCCATCACAGGCCGCTCAGGGCGTCCCAACTGAAAACTCGCAAGATAAGGTGAAACAGACGGGCGCATCTCCAACGAACATTGCAGGGCGGGCTGAAGACAGTCGCAGCCCGCAGCCATCGAGTCTGCCCCAGGGGGTCATAGCGGGACAAGCGGGGCCTGCTCCTGTGAAGGGATCAGCGCCAACGTGGAAGCGCATCGAGGGCACAAGTCTGAGCGACCTGGGCAAAGGATTACAAAGTGCGGGAGTTGCACGGTCCATCCCAATTGAAACTGCGCAGGCGACGCCGGCTTCTCCCAAAACTGAGGCGTCCCAAGATAGGGGCTCAAAAGCATCTTCGGCGGGCAAAGCAGCCCCAGCCGTAGCCGGTACTCCCTTGCCGCCATCACGGCCCACGCAAGTCGTCGCAACGGGAAAACAGTGGTCCACCCTTGCGACCGGCAAAGCAGCCCCAGCCGTAGCCGGTACTCCCTTGCCGCCATCACACGCCCCTCAAGTCGTCGCAACGGGAAAACAGTGGTCCACCCTTGCGACCGGCAAAGCGGCCCCAGCCGTAGCCGGTCCGACCTTCCCGCCACCACAGGCCGCTCAAGGCGTCGCAACTGAAAACTCTCGAGAAAAGGTGAAACAGGCAGCCGCAGCCCCAACGAACATAACAGGGCGGACTGAAGATGGTTCCAGCTCGCCGCCATCGCGCCTGGCCCAGCGGGCCGTAGCGGGACAAGTGGGGCCTGCTCCTGTGACCGGCAACGCAGCGCCAGCCGTTGCCAGTTCTAACTTGACGCCATCACAGGGTACTCAAGGCGTCGCAACTGAAAACTCCCAAGATAAGGTGAAACAGGCAGCCGCATCTCCGACGAACATAACAGCGCAGATCGAAGACAGTTCCAGCCCGCCGCCTTCGCGTCTGGCCCAGGGGGTCGTAGCGGGACAAGATGGGCCTGCTCCTGTGACCGGCAAAGCAGCCCCAGCCGTTGCCAGTTCGAGCTTGCCGCCATCACGCACCGCCCAGCCCTTTGCAACACGCCAGGGCGGGTTTGCAAATGTTGCAGGATCAGCGCCAACGTCAAAAGGGACGGGCGCCCTTGACGCTGCCAGCCCGGGCCGCGTGACCCAAGGATTAAGAATCGCGGGAGGGGAAACACGCGCGCCATTGCAGAACGCTGCGACACCACTCGAGCCGCTGGCTCCTTCCAGCGTTCCCGAAGTAAGCGCGGGGCAGCAGGCGGGAAGCGGCCTGGAATCTCCAGCCAACGCCTCGGACGCGACTGATCCCCAGGCGCCGGTTTCCACGCCCGGCTGGCAGTCGCCGGACTTGTCACTGCCCGTTCCATTTGAATTAGTGCAGGCGGGGCAGGCTTCTCCCAAAACTGACGCCGATAAAGGCACAAACGCATCCTCGGCGAACAAAGCAGTGGCAGCCGAAGCCGGTTCAAGCTTGCCGCCATCACAGGCCGCTCAAGCCGTGGCAGCGGGGCAAGCGGGGTCTGCTCCTGTGAAGGGGTCAGCCCCAACGTGGGACCGCATCGAAGCCGCAAGTTTGAGCAGCTTGGGCAGAGGGTTACAACCTGCGGGAGCGGAAACGCCATTGCACCAACGCACAATACAGTTGGAGCAGCAAGAGCCTTCCAGTGCCCCTGAAGCAAGGACGCGCCAAGCGGCCGAAAGCGGCCCCGAATCTCCCGCCAGCACCCATGTTGCGACAAATCCCGCTACACAGCTTTCAGCGCCAAGCCCGTTCTCGCCAGACCTTGCGCCAATCATGCCCTTGGAATTGACTCAGGCGGTGTTAACCGGGCGGGCGGACGGGCCGCAGAATTCGAACCCCGGCAAGAATTCTGGGGAAAACAACTCCGCTGCGTCCGGGGCTAACAGCGCTGCTGCGCCGGATGGCACGCCAGCCTCGGTTGTACAGTATCCCGCCCAAGCGCCAGACATAGATTCAGGGTCCTCAGTCCGCGACACCAAGCAGGCAGACGCTTCGGCCGATAAGAAGGGCGGGGAAGCAGCCCAGGACTTGACCCAGGTAGTAGACGGCAAAGGCAGCCTACCCAAGGCCAGCGCTGATCCAGCGCTTGCACCGCAGCCTGTCCCGGAGGGGCGCGCGGAAGCCGGCCGCACTTCCCCCGCAGCGGCTGGAGCATCACAGGGCAGGGGCGAAGCAGCCAGTTCCGGCGCCCTCGAGGGTTACCAGGCCAATGCCGATGCGGTGGTACGTTCTGCGCGCTTCACACAACAAGCGGGCAATGCAGAGATGCAAGTCAGGCTGCGCTCCGAGGCGTTTGGCCCCATCGATGTCCACACGATTGTAAAGGGCAGTGAAATTGGCGCCTCGATTCGTGTAGAAGCGCGCGATACGCAAGTGATGCTGGCCAACGAGCTCTCCCAACTGGAGCAGGCCCTGCACGAGCGAAGCCTGTGTGTGGAGCACCTCGATGTGCTCCAAGGCTCGGTATCCGGAGGCCAGTCGGATGGAACCGGGTCAGGAAATACCCACGGAAGCCCGTCCGAACCTCGCCAGAGCTTCTCGAGCTATTCCGCAGGCCAGACGTATACATCTATGCCCGAGCTTCCAACTGTTTCCGAAGATTGGGGGCTCGGGGTGTCAACCACCCGAATTAACTTGCGCGTTTGATGACGCGCAATAGAACGAAGGAGAAATAATCGTATGCACGTAACCAATACGCTTTCCATGCTACCCCGGGATTCAACGACTGCGACGTCGGGTTCAACGAGTTCTTCCCAAAGCTCATCGACTACACCCAGCAACGATCTGAGTGCAAGCTCATTCATGACTTTGTTGTCCGCGGAACTCCAGAACCAGGACCCCACGACCCCGGTGGACCCGACCGAGTTTGTTACCCAGTTAGCTCAACTCAATGAGCTCCAGTCGGTAATGCAAATTCAGCAGTCCGTAAGCCAGATTGCCAATGTGATAGCGCCGGGGCAATCTTCAGGGGCGAGCAGCTAGCCCCCAGCGACGGCCGGCCCGTCCTAATAGGATTTCGACTAACTTAACCCAGGAGGAACGCTATGGGATCTTTTTCTACTTCATTGTCAGGTGTCGAGGCCGCGTCACAGGACCTTGCGGTCATTTCCAATAACCTCGCCAATCTTGATACCACCGCCTACAAGGATCAGGAAGCGAATTTTCAGGATTTCTTCTATCAGATGTTGGGCACGAACGGAGCCGGTGACCCGACCCAGATCGGTGCGGGCACCATCATCGGGTCAGTCATCTCAGCGTTCACCCAGGGGACTATTAATAGCACCGGTGTGCCCACCGACATGGCCATCCAGGGGGATGGCTTCTTTCTCGAGCAGAATGGTACAACGACGCTTTATACTCGAGCGGGTAACTTTTCTCAAGACGCCAACGGATATCTTGTGACCAGTGACGGCGGCTACGTGCTCGGTTACCCCGCAGTCAACGGGGTAATCAGCCCCTCTCAAAGGCTCGCCCCTCTTCAGATTTCCAGCGGACAAATCAGCGCGCCGAACGCCACCACCGACATCGAATTGACCATGAACCTGGATGCGGCGGGCACGGCGGCGGCCGCGGCGACGGGCACGCTCACCGTGTCAGGAGCTATTAGCGCCAACGAGACGGTCACCGTCGGGGGCACGACGTACACTTTCGTAAGCGCGCTTAGTACAGACGCTACTACCGGGCTCGATAATGTGCCCGATCAGGTTGTTATCGACTCGAGCTCCGTGGCGAATACACTTGCCAACCTCGCCGCCGCCATCAACGGTGGCGCAGGCGCAGGCACAGATTACAGCTCCGATACGGTCGCCAATGGTGGAGCGACGGCAAGTGCCGGGACAACCACTCTGACCTTGACGGCTACCGGTGCAGGGAGCCTCGGAAACGACATTGGCACAACCACCACCATGGCCAATGGCACATTTGGCGCCGCCACGCTGACCGGCGGCGTGGATGACGCCAGCTTCAGTGAGCCCGTGGTGGTCTACGATTCACTGGGCAACAGCCACACCCTCACCTTCAGCTTCACCAAGACTGCCGCTAATACCTGGACCTACCAAATCACCATTCCGGCTGCGGACGAGGGCAGCACCGGCTCGCCGGTGGTCCTCAATAGCGGCACATTACAGTTTAACGGCAAGGGACAATTGATTTCACCGGCCGCCGACGTGCCGGGCATAAGTGTTACCAAGCTGGCCGACGGCGCCAACCCGTTGAACTTTACCTGGCAACTCTACGACCCGACGACGGGAGCGCCTCAGATCACGCAGACCGCCGGCTCGTCCAATGTCTCCAATACTCAACAGAACGGAAACACCAGCGGTGCGCTCCAGTCTTTCAATATCACCACTGACGGGACCATCCAAGGGGTCTTCTCGAACGGCCAGACGCTCACCCTGGGGCAACTGGCTTTGGCCATCTTCCCGAACGATCAAGGGTTGCGGCTCAACGGCTCCAACACCTATCTCGCCACCCCTTCCGCCGGGATTCCCAGCGTAGGGACAGCGTCGACGGGGGGACGGGGCACTATCGTCGGTCAGGCGCTCGAAGGCTCTAACGCTGATATGACCACGGAACTTTCAAACCTCATCGTGGCGGAACGAAATTACCAGGCCAACGCGCGCGCCATTTCCACCGCCGATCAAATGCTCAACTACGTACTCACGATGCAGCCGTAGCCATGATTTCGTGACTCACTTCCTGGTGGCCCACCCTTAGCGAATGATTCGCCAAGGGTGGGCCCCGCCTGAGTTCTTAGAATCGTTACATGAGTAATTTCTAAGAGCAGGGCTGGAAGTGCACGAGAAGTATTAGGGGTTTCGGAGGAATTATCCCCGCCCCGGCAGAAGAATCCCTGTATAGGCAATCACTTCCCATTGGCCGGCGCGCGCGGCGCACCTTCGGCCACACTCTGAATCTGTTTGGCTCTCCACTTGCTCCCAGCTTTGTACGGTTATGGTTCAGGCGGCGCCTAAACAAGGGGAAGGTGGAGGCAAATGGGGCCGAGATAGGTGGCGTCGTGGCGTGGCCGCAGCTTTGCTCCTCCCCGTCGCAGCCGGCGCGGCGTGGTATCTGCTTCGCCGCTCGGCTTCCGCCGCACCGCAAAAGGCGAAAGCAGCGTCCGAAGTGCGCGCCGTCATGCACCTCGAACCGTTCCTGGTCAATCTGGCGGACCCTGAGGGCGACAAGTATCTTCGCATCGGCATTGACCTTGGACTCGAGGAGGAGCCCGGAAAGCACGGCCGCGCCGAACCAAGCGAAATGCCCATCGCTCGCACTCGTGACACGATTCTGATGATCTTGACGACGTGTAAATCAGACGCCTTACTGACTCCCGCCGGCAAGGCCAAGCTCAAGGATGATTTGACCCAGGCCCTGCGCGAGCGTGCCCCGGACTTGGGTGTACGGGAAATTTACTTTACCGAATTCCTCGTTCAAAGGTAGAAAAAATGGAACCCCACCCGACGGAGTCAGCGCTTGATCGGTCCCTGGGCGAGGAAGCAGCTTGGGCCCACGTTAAGGGACTCCCATGTCGAATCAGTGTGGAGGTTCCAATCCTGCACTTTACCGTACGGAAATTACTGGATCTGGCGCCGGGCGCCATCTTGGACACCTATCACGAAGAGGGATCACACGTCCCCGTACTGGTAAACGGCGAAATGGTCGCTTGGGGCGAGTTCGACGTGGTGGACGAAATCTTGGCCATTCGCTTGACCGAACTGGTTTGACTGCGCGCTCAAGCCGTGTAGGGGCGGCCCTTGTGGCCGCCCTCCGCCAGCCGGCGCATCGTGGGGGTCCAGCAGGCACGGGATGGTTGCCCTGGGGCGGCCGCAAGGGCGGCCACAAGGGCCGCCCCTACTTGGAGGAGAGAGGTTCATGAATCGAGCGAGTTATGGAAGCGTATGGGCCACCGTCGGCAGGATGTTCGCTGTCCTCACGGCGCGCGTTGCGAGCCTTCACATCGGCCTCCAGCGTCGCCGGTCGGCGCGCCGCTTGCGGTTGTCAGAGACCCTTTCGCTGGGAGAAAAGAGGTTTCTGGCGGTTGTGCAATTCCAGCACCAGGAGTTTCTGGTGGGCGGTACGGGAAACTCCATCGCTCTTTTGGCCAAACTGGACGCTCCTGGGGTGACGCCGGACCGCCGAGACGGGATCCAAGAAGATGGCGTATAGGGGCCGAAAGCTTTGGCGGGAGTTGAAGGCCGCGTCCGTGTTGCGCAAAGGCCTGATTACTCTCCTGTGGACCGGAGGGTTTGCGGCCGTGGGGCTGGGCGCTCCGCTTTCCCAACCGCAGAAAGGTTTGGTCTTCCCAGGGCTTCAGGGCGAAGGGAGCTCGGCTCCTTGGACCATCATCCTCCTGCTTACGATTCTGACTCTTCTGCCCGCGATTTTGCTGGCCATGACCCCTTTCGTAAGGTTGCTGGTGGTGTTTCACTTTCTTCGCCAGGCTCTTGGCACCCAGAGCACTCCCACCAACCAGACGCTCATTGGTTTGGCCCTTTTCCTCACTTATTTCATTATCCAGCCGGTGGTTCTGGAGGTTTACAAGGTCGCCGTGGTTCCCCTCCAGCAGGGAACGGTGAATGCGCTCCAAGCAGTCGAGCTCGGCGCCAACCCGCTGCGTCGATTCATGCTCAAGTTCGCACGTGAAAAGGATCTGGCGTTGTTTGTGGAACTGGGGAAGGAGCCGCGACCCCGCCGGCCGGAGGACCTTTCCATGCGCGTGGTCGTTCCCGCTTACATCCTTTCGGAATTGAAGGCCGGGTTTCAAATCGGAATGGTTCTGTTCCTCCCGTTCATGGTTATCGACATGGTGGTGGCGTCCGTGACCACTTCGGTGGGAATGCTTCAGTTACCTCCGGTGATGATCTCGACCCCACTGAAAATCCTGCTCTTTGTAATGGTCGATGGCTGGAACCTGGTGGTGGGATCTTTGATGAAGAGCTTTTACTGAGGCCTTTTATGTCGGCAGAGATGGCGGTGGAACTCGCCCGCAAAACCCTGGAGATGGCTTTCCTGTTGAGCGCGCCCGTCCTTTTGGTGGCGACGGTAATAGGACTGCTCGTCAGCGCCTTGCAAGTCATGACTTCCGTCCAGGATATGACCCTCTCCATGGTCCCGAGACTGTTCGCGGTGGCGCTTATCACGTTTCTTCTCCTCCCGTGGTCTTTGCGAAAACTGGTGATGTTCACTTTGGAAGTCTTCAGCGACTTTCGCCGCTATTTCGGGTGAGGAGGGTACGAGTTTAGGCGCAAAAGTCGAGCGGTCATTCTGAGCGCAGCGAAGAATCTCGTTCTGAGCTGGGGGATCGAGACGGGCGGAGGCAGAGCGAGATCCTTCGCTGCGCTCAGGATGACAGCGAGGGAGGGGAAGGTGGGGACGTGGAGGCAGAACTGGAACGCGTGATAACCCAGGCGATGTTTGTCGGGGTGCGTATAGGCATGCTCATGGTCTTTGCTCCTTTCTTCAGCAGCTTGGCTGTCCCGGCGCGCGTGAAAGTCGGTTTCACCGTTGCCCTTACGGCGTTGCTGTACCCCGTCTACGCGCCCCACGCTCTTGATTTCAACGGGCTGGACTGGTGCCGGGTGGTGGCCGGCGAAGTCATGGTGGGCCTCCTCCTTGGGTTGACCTTGAGTTTCGTCTTCGAGGGCGCGGAAGTGGCCGGACAGATCTTGGGGTTCCAACTCGGCTATTCCTTGGTGAACGTGATTGACCCGCAGACACAGGTGGACACGCCCGTTCTTTCGATCTTCCACCAACTGGTCGTCACGCTTCTGTTTCTGCAACTCGGCGTCCACCGCTGGCTGTTGCGAGGCTTGGCGAAGAGTTTCGAGTATTTGCCCCCGGGTGTGCCGAACGCCACACCGGCGGCCACCGAGGGATTGTGGCACGCTGCCGCCGCCATGCTGGTCATTGCAGTCCAGATTGCCGCGCCGGCGCTCATCGCCACTATGCTGGCGGACCTCGTTCTGGGCTTGATCGGCAAGGCCTCGCCCCAACTTCCGGTTCTCTTTATGGGGCTCTCCATCAAAGCTCTGGTGGGTTTTCTGGTGCTTGCCGGTGCGCTCCGCTACTGGCCGCCTTTGATGGAACGGTATTTCCTTCGCTCGCTCCAGACCATGGAGCATTTGTTGCACCTTGCGGGATGAAAGGCCTCTGCCGTGGCAGATGAGAACAGGACGGAAAAGGCAACCCCCAGGCGGCGCGAAAAAGCTCGTGAGCGAGGCCAGGTAGCGCGCAGCCGGGAGTTGCCCTCCGCCTTGGCGTGGCTGACGCTCACCGTGCTGGTGTGGTGGCAGGCAGAAGTCTGGCAGCTGCAATGGCGGGAGTTCCTGGCGCACAGCCTCCCCCTGCCTTCCAGCGACATGAAAGCGTGTGTGACGCTTCTCCAGCGGACGGCCCTGTTGGCCATGCGCTGGGCTGCTCCGCCTTTGCTGATGAGCTGGCTGATTGCCTCTGGCGGAGTGGTGGCTCAGGGAGGCTTTGTTTTTGCTCCCACGGCGCTCTCCCCCAACCCGTCGAAGTTGAACCCTGCCTCAAACCTGGGCCGCCTTTTTTCGCTGACTTCCCTGCGAGGGCTTTTGAAGTCACTCCTGCCCGCCGGCTATCTGGTCTATCTGGGAATCACCTTAATCTCAGGTGAATGGGACAAAATCCTGCGCTCTTGTTTCCTCACCCCGCGCGCCAGCTCCACGTGGTTATTTGCGCTGGCCTACGGGCTGGCCTGGAAAGCCGGATTGGTGTTTGCGGTTTGGTTCCTGTTTGACTACCTGCTCGAGCGGCTGAGCTTCGAGCGGCAACTGCGTATGAGCCAGCAAGAGATTCGCGAGGAGGCCAAAGAGACGGAAGGGCATCCCATGATCCGTTCCCGCCTCCGCCGCCTCCAGCGGCAGATGCGCAAGCGACGCATGCTGAAAGACGTGGCGCGCGCCAGCGTGGTGGTTACCAATCCCACCGAGTATGCCGTGGCGCTCGAATATCGCCCCGAGGAAATGGCCGCCCCGGTGGTGGTCGCCAAAGGACAGCGCCTTCTGGCGCGGCAAATCAAGCGGGAAGCCAACTGGCATGGAATTCCCATCATCGAGAACCCCCCACTGGCGCAGGCGCTTTACCGCAGCGTTGAGGTTGGCCAGGCCATTCCCGCCAAGCTGTATGCGGCCGTGGCGGAGATTTTGGCCTTCATTTACCGCTTGCAGGGAAGGACCCATGTCCCACGAGGTTACAGGGAACAGGGAACAGGGAATAGGGGGCAGGGAACAGGTGACAGGAAAAAGGTTAAAGGGTAAAGGGTAAAGGTTAAGGCGTGCGGGATGGGGATAAGGAATGAGAGATGAGGGGCAAGCGGATGAAGGAAATGCGCACTTTACACCTTAACCTTTACCCTTTAGCCCTGTCCCCTACTCCCTGTTCCCTAAAGAGATGCGAGCATAACTATGGCGGCAACACCTAACAATGCGCGAAATGGGACAAAGTCCTCCACCGACTGGATTGTGCCCGCCGCTGCGGTGGCCACAGTTTTCGTCATGCTCGTTCCCGTTCCTTCCTTCGTGCTGGATATTCTGCTCTCTCTCAGCATCACCGCGTCGGTGTTGGTCTTGCTCGTGTCCATGTACATCTTGCAGCCGGTTGACTTCTCGGTCTTTCCCTCCTTGCTGCTGCTTTTGACCTTGTTCCGCTTGTCTCTCAATCTGGCCAGCAGCCGCCGCATTCTGCTGCATGGAAACGAAGGGCCCGCCGCCGCCGGGCACGTGATCGAGGCTTTCGGCCAATTCGTGGTGGGCGGCAATTACGTCGTCGGCTTCGTACTGTTCCTGGCCTTGATCGCCATCCAGTATATGGTCATTAACCATGGAGCCGTGCGCATCGCGGAGGTCACGGCACGGTTCACCCTGGATGCCCTTCCGGGAAAACAGATGGCCATCGACGCGGATCTGGGCGCCGGCTTGATCGACGAAGCTCAGGCGCGCAGCCGGCGCGAACGAATCGCCCGCGAGGCGGAATTCTATGGGGCCATGGATGGCGCGGCGCGCTTCAGCCAGCGCGACGCCCTGGCCACTATTCTCGTAACCGCCATCAATATCATTGCCGGCTTCTTGATTGGGGTTTTCCAACTCAATATCCCTCTCAGTGAGGCGCTCCGAACCTATACCACCCTCACGGTCGGGGACGGCTTGGTGACCATGATCCCTTCGCTGCTGGTTTCGGTGGCGGGCGGCATGGTGGCCACACGCGCTTCCTCGGAGTCCACGCTGGGGATTGACCTCGCCCGGCAACTCCTTCCCCGCAGCCGTCCTTTGTGGATCGTCTCGGGAGTGATGTTGTCATTGGCGCTGATCCCGGGCCTTCCCAAGATTTCGTTTTTCCTCATGGCAGGCCTCCTCCTGGTGCTGGCGCGCCGGGCAGCCACCCTGCCTGAGACCAAGACGGCGGAAGTTGTCCCACCCTCCAAGGCCGCCGCCCAGGAAAAACTCGAGGCCCTGCTTCATTTGGATGACCTGGCCTTGGAAGTGGGGTGCGCCCTGGTTCCCTTGGTGGATGAGAAGCAGGGGGGACAATTGCTGGGCCGCATTCGCGCCCTGCGCCGGCACTTGGCGTTGCAGTTTGGTTTTATTGTTCCTTCCGTACATATCACAGATAACCTGCAACTGAATCCTCGCGAGTACGTCATTCGGCTGCGCGGGGTGGAAGTCGCCCGTTGGGAAATGCTCCAGGATTCCTTGCTCGCCATCAGCTCGGAAGCTACCGCGCAACCCTTGGAAGGAAAAGAGACGCTCGAGCCGGCTTTTCAGGTGGCCGCCAAGTGGATTGCACCCAGCCGGCGCGAGGGCGCTCTGGCGGCAGGATATGCGGTGGTGGACCAGACTTCGGTTCTGGCCACGCATCTGGCGGAAATCATCAAACAACACGCCCACGAGCTGTTGACCCGGCAGGAAACCAAGCGCCTGCTCGACTCCCTGAGCGAGCGCCAACCTAAACTCGTCGAGGAACTGGTCCCCAAGCTGATGAGCCTGGGAGAAATTCAAAAGGTCTTGCAACAGTTGCTGCGCGAGCAGGTTTCCATTCGGGACCTGACCAGCATCTTGGAAGCCTTGCAGGACGCAGTTTCAGCCACCAAGAATCCGGTGTTGTGGGTGGAAGCGGTGCGTCAATCCCTGGGACGGGCGCTGGTTCCCGCCCTGCTGGGTGAAGACAGGAAGCTGACCGTCGTCCAGGTGGATGTCAGCGTCGAGGATCAGATTAACCATGCCTTCGAGCCCCAGGGCCCCGCCAGTCGATCCGGCGGACTGGAGCCGGCGCTTCTCCGCAGGGTGGTGGATAGTCTGCGGAGTTTTGTGGGAGAGCAAATCTCGGCCAGTTCGCCTGTCCTGTTGTGCAATAGCCCTGCAAGGTTTCACCTGCGCCGGCTTCTTGAGCCCTTTTTGCCTCGCCTCGTTGTCCTGTCGCCCGCCGAGATTCCGGCCGCGGTGACTATTCAGTCCGTGGGGGTACTGCGATGAGCAGCTCTGTAGCAACGCATCCCCAGAGAGATCATAGCGGCCGCATGCTCCGTGACGTGAAATCTGCTTATGAGCTCTTTGGCAGCCCGAACTCGGCGGAACGCGAGCGCCTGCTGGTGGAACAGCTTCCCCAGGTCAAATACATTGCCAAGCGAATTCACGACCGGCTTCCACCGCATATTCTTCTCGAAGACCTCATCCATGCGGGCATCCTGGGGCTCATCGAGGCCATTGAGAGGTTTGACCCCGCCCGCCATGTCGAACTCAAGTCCTATGCCAAACACCGCATCCACGGCGCCATCTTGGATAGCTTGCGCGACCTCGACTGGAGTCCTCGCCCCCTGCGCAGAAAAGCCCGCCGCATCGAGGAGGCCCAGCAGAAATTACGAGCGCGCCTGGGATATTCCCCCTCCGAGTCTCAACTCGCGGAAGAACTGGATATGAGTCTCGACAAGTTCCAACACTTGCTGGGAGAGCTGCGGGGCCTCGACTTGCGAAGCTTGCAGGCAGAGGCTTTCGAAGAGGGTTCTGAACGCCCCCTCGATAATATCAACCCCACCACCGTCCCCCAAGATCCCTTCTTGCTTTGTTTACGCTCCGAAATGACAGTATTGCTGACCCAGGCTATCCAGGAACTCCCGGAGCGCGAGCGCCAACTGCTGGCGCTTTACTATTATGAGGAACTCACCATGAAGGAAGCGGGGGCAGTTTTGGGTATTGGGGAGGCCCGTGTCTCACAGTTGCACTCCGCCGCCATTGTCCGCCTCCGCGCGCGCATGACGGAACTGCTGAAGGCGCGCGGGCGTAAGGAGTAGGGGCGGCCCTTGTGGCCGCCCTGGGCAACCACAAGGGTTGCCCCTACGACTTTAATGGAAAAAATTCTCAACCAGGACGAAATCGACGCCCTCTTCCACGCCGCGCAAGAGCGCGCCCGCGATAGGGGAACTCTGCGAGACGAGAACCGACGCGTGACCGCCTGCAACTTTCGCCGCGCCGGTTTGATTACCCGCGATCAGTTGCGCGCCGTCAACTTGTTGCACGAGACCTTTGTGCGAAACCTCACTCGTTCGCTGGCGGCTTACCTTCGCGTGGCTTTTGAAGTGAACTTAGTCTCCACCGAGCAAATAACCTACAGTGAGTTCTTGCAACATGTGCCGGAGGTGAATTATGTGGTCTCTACTCACCTCCGACCCTTCGATGCGAATGCTGCCGTCGAGCTGGATTTGCAATTAGCCTTTCCCATGATTGACCTTTTGCTGGGAGGGCCGGGGAAGGCGGCGGGCGAGGTACGCGAGGTCACTGAGGTCGAAGAGGAAATCCTAAAAGGCGTGGTGCAGCTCATCTGCCGGGAGCTTCAGGCAACCTGGCAGCCTGTCATCGAAGCAGAGTTCGAATTCGACGAGCGGCAGCGGCAGACTCAAATCCTGCGCCTGATGCCGCCCAACGAAAAAGTTCTTTCCCTGAGTTACGAAATCCGCATGAGTGAAGTTAGCGGCATGTTGATCACGGCGTTCCCAGCGGTGGCCGCGAATGCCTTGATCCGCAAACTCGCCCAGCAAGGGTCCTATAGGAAGCACCGAGCTGGCTTTGCAGGGGCCTCGACTGTGCGCGAAAAGCTGGAAAAATGTTTCTTCCCGGTCGAGTTGATACTGCCAGGGGGCACGGTTAGCAGCCGGCAGTTGCTCGCACTCGAGAAAGGAAGCATCCTGGCCTTGCATTTGAGAGCCCATGAGCCTGCCGTTTTGTACGTGGGGAAGCAGGCGCTCTTTATGGCCCAGCCGGTCCGAAGCGGGAATCGCCGCGCCGCCCAGGTCGTTCAGCAGATTGGCGCTGTCGATCCTCACCGGAGTGAAAAAATTGAGCAATGAGATTTCTCCCTCGGCATCTGACGGTACGAAAGTCTATCTGAGCGCCTGGACGGCGAGCGCTTGCGACGTCCTGGAGAAGATCACCGGGACTGCCTTCTCCGCAGAAGGGCTTACCTCGCAGGAGGTGGCTGAACAGGCTGAAACCTTGCGGAGAGAAGGTATATGGCTGCGTTTTACCCTTGCAAACGCGCTGAAGGGGGAACAGTCCTTCGGGATTTGCAAATCCGACGCTTTGCACTTGGCGCAGATCTTGATGGGTGAACCCTTCGACCCGACTCGAGATTTTTCCAGTGAATACCAGGACGCGCTGGCCGAGCTTTTTCGCCAGTTTGCGGGCACGGCTGCCCTGGCGCTGAAACCCCAAGTAGGCGGCGAGGTGAGTTTGCAATGGGCTGGCTATGACCCGGGCAACTGGAAACCGCACCTACAATGGGGCTTCCGATTGAAGGGTGTGGGAACAACGCAGTTCCCGCTGCTGATTCTCATCGGCCCTGATCTCGGCGAATCACTGGCCTCCCGTCCCGCCCCAAAAGCCGCCCCACCTTCCGCCGCGTCAAACCGATCCGCCCCCCTCACTTCAGCGGCAGCTTCTCCCGGCAAGAGAAACATCAATCTGCTGCTCGATGTTGAACTGCCGCTTGCTTTGCGGTTTGGGAAACGTGAAATGCCCTTGAGCGATATTCTGGACCTCACTGCCGGGGCGGTGGTGGAACTGGATCAGAAGATCCTGGAACCCGTGGAGCTCCTGGTGGGGGGAAAAGTCGTCGCGCATGGGGAAGTCGTTGTCCTGGATGGTCATTATGCCCTGCGGGTCACGGAAGTCTTGAATCCGGAAGAGCGGATTGAGTCGTTGGCGGCATAGGACCTGGAATTGCCGATTGTCGATTGCCGATTTTCGATTGCCGATTGACACTGGTACCATTCGCCAGACCGCCCTTTCAATCGACCCGCCGCGGCGGGGCAATCATCAATCGGCAATCAATGCCGGCGGAGCATTGGCTCGATGAACCACCATTGGTTTCGCCCAAAGTGCGATAACCCGCGTTGTCCACGGCGGCGAGGAGTTTGGCGCACGCTGCTCCTCGATCCCTCCCCCGGCGTGCTCCTGCACCATCAATGGCTTTGCTCACCGGAGTGTTTCGTTCAAGTTCTCGAGGAATTGCTCTCGCCTCTCATCGAAAGCACGCGGGCGAGCCGAGAAGCCAGGACCCATCGCTTCCCCCTGGGCCTGCTTATGCATTCATTGGGACTAATCAGCAAGGAGTCTTTGCTGGCGGCCTTGCAGGCGCAACGAGAAGCGGGGCAAGGGCGCGTGGGCGATTGGCTGCGCCGGCAAGGTGCGGTGACGGAACCTCAAGTTACACAAGCGCTGGCAGCTCAATGGGCGCTTCCCATCTATCCCCTTGAAAAGTGCGAAGGCAGCCTGAACTGGGCCCACTTGCTCCCCTTCGCCTTACTGGACTCCTTTCACATGTTGCCAGTCCACTGCACACCGGCCCTAAGCTTGCTTCACGTCGCTTTTTCCGGCCGGGTTGACTACACTGCCCTTTATGCGATCGAGCAGATGCTCGAGTATCGCACCGAACCCTGCGTGGCCCTCGAGTCTTCCATCGAAAAAGCTCTTGCCCGGTTGCACCAAGAACGTCGTCCCACCGATATCCCCATCGAAGGGCCTATGGAGCCTTCGATCATTTCCTGTGAGACCTTGCAACAGGCCTTGAAGTTTGGACCACAAGAAGTCCGGGTGGTGGGGTGCGCCGACAATATTTGGGTAAGACTTCGCGCTCCTGATAGAGTGCGCGACCTCCTCTTCCATCGCGCCGGCGGCCAAGAGGCAGTGTAGCCCGAACTCCAAAGTGGAAGTCCTTTCTTTGCTTTGCAACCTTTGCGCACTTTGCGCCTTGGCGTGAAACTGGTTTGTCCGTCCATCGATTGATTCGCAGGTTCAGAGGGCTATATTTCCGAAGGCAGTAAGCAGCCGTCCCGACTGAACCAGCCACCTAATCCAAAATCTAAAATCCAAAATCTCCCCAGCCCCCCGCTAAAGACCTGTCCTTGGTTGCCGATGGAGTTATCGGAGAGAGGCAGGGCATGCCGGCGCAACTCAGCCAACTGGGTGGAGGGGGAGGGAATAGCGCAAGTTCAGAAGAATCCGAGCGTTTGGAAAAGGAACAGAGCCAAGAAGCCAGGGTCAGGGCACTTCTCGTGGACGGTATCCCCACACTTCCAGCTTATGTTTTTGAGCTCAGCTCCTTATTAAGCACCGTACCTGTGGACTTGAGGCGTGTCTGCCGGGTCATTCGAACTGACCCCAGCCTCGCCGCGCAGGTCATTCGCCTGTGCAACTCGGCTTTGTTGGGTTTGCGCGGAAGGGTTTCGAACATCGAACACGCTGTCATCCTCTTGGGGACGGAACGACTGAGGACCCTGGTACTGACCTGTTCGCTGGTGCAGTGGGTCGGGAACTTCTTGTCGCCTACCGAACTGCAGTCCTTCTGGCAGCACAGCTTGTTGACCGCCACTTTGAGTGAGCGCAGCGCCCTTTGTCTCCTCTACTCCGAGGCGGAGCAGGCCTATTTGGCAGGGCTCCTGCACGACCTGGGAGTCCTTCCTCTGCTCGTACTCGCCCTGAGACAAAAAAGGCCCAAGCTCGCCCCCGGCGACATCCTCTGGGGAGAGTCAGTGGAACTGGAACAACAACAATTCGGTGTTGACCACTCTGTGGTGGGGAAATGTATTGGTATCAGTTGGAACTTTGCGCCCGAGATCATTGACGTCCTCGAACATCACCATCGGCCTCAGGAAGCACACCAGGATGTGGTTCTGGTTGAGATCGTCCGCGCTGCCGACCTGATTTGTCAGATGCACGGGGTGCGAGTTGGAGGGGAGCCTGCCCGAATCGCACTGGGTGATCTGAACACCTATAAGAACCTGCTGGACACCTGCGCTCCCAGCCTGACCGATGACCAGAAAACCAAGCTGGCCAAGATCCTGGAAATCGAATTCCCCGACATCATCCAGTTACTTGAACCGCGCCTCGCGGTCCTGAGAGGGTGAAACAGGAATGAAACCAGTGCGCGTATTGATTGTGGATGATTCCTCCGTGATGCGCAGGATTGTCGAGCGTTCCCTGCGCCAGGCAGGTCTGGACGTGCAGCAGGTCTTCGAAGCCTCGAATGGGGCCGAAGCCTTAACCATGGCCAGACAGCATCCTTTAGATCTCATCCTAAGTGATATTAATATGCCGTTGATGGACGGCTTGGAGTTTGTGCGCCAACTCCGCTCGATCGACGCAGCCCGACACGTCCCTGTGATTATGATAACGACAGAGGCAGGGGAGGCCCATGTCGTACAGGCCCTCTCCAGCGGAGCTTCCGGGTACATTCGAAAGCCCTTCACCTCGGAACAGATCAAAGAGCGCATCATCCCACTCCTCGGAGGTTAACTATGGACCAGCCGTTGAATGCCGCACAGCCGCGTGTTCAGATTCAATACTCCGTCCGACCTGTAAGCTCGGGCCCCCGGGCCGCTGCGAGATCCTCCGACGAGAAACGATCGACAAGCCGCGACGGTTGGCGTGAGGTGTTGGCGAATGCCGCCTGCGAAGTATTTGAAATCATGGTGGGGGCTTCGCTGGGCAGTGCCACCGAGGAAGGTTCCCTTGCCGTGGCGGACTTCACCGCGATGGTGGGTATTGCCGGTAGTCTCTGTGGCGTGGTGGGCCTCCGGGCCTCATTCGAATCGGCGAGGCGAATAGCGGCTAGGATGTTGGGCAGCGATGATCTCAGCGTGGGCGAAAACGTGCAGGATGCCTTTGGTGAAGTGTGCAATATGGTCGCGGGCAGCTTCAAAGCCAAAATCGCGGGCCTCGCGGACGGCTGTGCCCTCTCCGTGCCCACGGTAATCAGCGGAAAAGATTATGCGCTTCATTCCCTCGCCACTGGAGAACGTTATGAAGTGATATTCTCCTTTGAAGGTAAGCCTCTCGCCGTGACCCTGGACCTCCACAGTTAGTTCGAGTCAGGCTCTGCGCAGCTCACGCAGCGGGCGTTAGAAGGTAAGCCACGGCGCAAGCCCCCCCACACACGACATACCACCTACCGCTCACTGGCAGCAGGAAGACTTTGCCCAGTCGGGAATGCGCTTCCCGGCAAAACCTTACCAGGACCTGTCGGCGCCAGGCGCGCCGCTTGCAGGGGAAGGAGTTAAGTTCCGGGCCTACAACGAGTTATTCTTCCGCCCGGCAAATGGTGGTTTGGCCAATACTCTGCAATGTTCTCCCCGGGAGACTTCAAACGTGGATAGCGGCTACTACGCTGCATTTACGGGGCTGTTGGCAGGAACGCAAGCACTGGAACTGGCGGCCAACAATCTGGCGAACGTCAGTACCACCGGCTACAAGGTGCAACGCGAGTTCTACAAGTCACTCACGGCCAGTCTTGGCAACTCCAACCCGCAGCAGTTGAGCTCCTTGAACCGAGCCATCAATAATTACGGCGTGTTGGGTGGCGCGACCGTGGACCTCCAAGCCGGGACGCTGGAGCGCACCGGCAATGACCTTGACCTGGCGATGGAAGGCTCCGGATTCTTCGTCGTGCAAACGAAGGCGGGGCTGAGGTACACGCGCAACGGGAATTTTCGAGTTGACGCGGACGGGCAATTGGTTACGGCTTGGGGAGATCCCGTTATGAGCGATCAAAGCCTTCCCATCGAGATTCCCACCGGGCCCGTTTCCGTCAGTGCGGATGGCACCATTTCATCTCAAGGCGCTGTCGTCGGAACTCTCCAAATTGTCGACTTCGCGCCCGGCACGGTGTTGGTTCCGGAAGGCAACTCCACGTATAAGCCTGCCACGGGGTCATCTCCGACACCCGCTGCCGACCCGCGGGTTCGCGAGGGGATGCTCGAGGCGTCCAATATGAGCCCCATCGCTGGAACGATTGGGCTGGTCATGATTCAGCGGCAAAACCAACTTCTCGAGCAGGCGCTCTCCATATTTCACAACGATTTCAATAAGAGCGCGGCCGAAGATTTGCCGCGGGTCTCATGAGGAAATGAGGCAGCCGGGCATGGCCATGCGCCTGTACCCCTAACTGAGGCATTACCGAGGAGACAAACATGTTTCGAGCTCTGTATACCGCCGCCAGCGGGATGATTGCTCAACAATACAACCTGGACAACGTGGCGAATAACCTGGCCAACGCCAGTACCGCTGGCTTCCGGCGCCGCCGGATGCAATTCGAGGACCTTCTCTACCAGGACCTCGTGGCCCCTGGCGCAGCCGCCACACAGCAAACCAACTTTTCCTCGGGGCTGCAAATCGGTTTGGGATCGCGCTCTTCCACTTCCGAAGTTATCCAGGCGCAAGGCGACGCCACCTCCACGGGAAACCCGCTTGACCTGATGATCCAAGGTCAGGGTTTTTTCCAGGTGCGCCAACCGGACGGCCAGATCGCCTACACCCGCTCCGGCGCCTTCCAGTTGGACCAGCAGGGAAACATGGTGACGGCGGATGGCAGCCCGCTACAACCCTCGATCACAATCCCTTCCAATGCCCAGACCATCACCATTGGCACGGATGGTACGGTGTCCATTACCCTGCCGGGTCAACAACAAGCCCAGCAAGTGGGGACCATTCAATTGGCAACGTTCCCCAACCCCGGCGGGCTCCAGAGTGTGGGCCAGAACCTGCTCTTGCCCACTACCGCCTCGGGCGAACCCGTGGTGGGCAGCCCGGGAGGGGCGGAGGGATTGGGCACTCTCCAGCAAGGGATGCTCGAACAATCCAACGTCGACGTGGTCGAGGAGTTTGTTCAGATGATCCTTACCCAGCGGGCTTACGAGGCCAACTCGAGGGTGGTGGAAGCGGCCAATTCCATGTTCGAGAACCTGAACAATATAAATCGGTAGGCAGGGAGCGGAGAATCAAGAAGGAAGAATCAAGAAGCAAGAATCAAGAAGCAAGAATCGAGAAGTAAGAATCGAGAATCAAAAAGCGAGAATCAAAAAGCGAGAATCAAGAAGCAAGAATCGAGAAGCAAGAATCGAGAAGTAAGAATCGAGAATCAAAAGGCGAGAATCAAGAAGCAAGAATTAAGAAGCAAGGAGCAAGAAGCAAGAAGCAAGGAGCAAGAATCGAGGAGCAAGAATCAAGAAGTAAGAAGTAAGAAGGAGAAGCAAGGTGCCGCCCGTGGTCTTCTTACTTCTTGCTTCTTACTTCTTGCTTCTTACTTCTTGGAGGGCACCGCAACGAACACCGCAACCCAGCCCGCGATGAGACTTAGGAGCCGAGCCACCCGGAGCGCCGAATTCCCAGCGTTCTTGTTACGTCTTGCTTCTTGCTTCTTGATTCTTGATTCCTACTTCTTGCTTCCTGCTTCTTACTTCTTGCTTCTTGCTTCTTACTTCCTGCTTCTTGCCGGCGTGGCCATTGCCGGGTCCTTTCAGCCTCGCGTCCAGATCCCCAACGTGGTCCAAGTTGAGGGTGAGGCGGTTATGCTTTCAGATTTGCTTCCTCCCGATGCCCCGGGGGAAGTGAGGGAAATATGCCGACGGGTCATCCTGGGCAATGCTCCGCTTCCCGCCAGCCTGCGGGTTATTTCCAGGGCGCAAATCGCGGCCCCACTGCGGGAGTTTCCTTCCACCCTGGAACGACTGGAGATTCCCGACCGGGTGATTATCACTCGTAAGCGACGCCGGCTTTCGGCCACGGAAATCCGCACGGCCATCGAGACCTTTATGCCGAGAGAAAAATTGCATGGTCTCCGTACACTTGACCTGAATGGGCTGGAGCTTCAGGCCCCAGTGTTTGTGACCGAGCCGGACCCCGGACTCGAGGTGAAACGCCTGGAGCCCGATCGCGTGGAACGAAAGACTCGCTTCTTGCTTTGGACCTCCAAAGAGCCGCAGGTGCTGCCGTTTTATGTGACGGTGGAGGGATTGCTTGAATCAGGGGTTGCTACTCGGCCGGTAACCTCATCTCCCATCGTGCTGGTGGCGGCGGGCAAACCGGCAAAGTTGGTGGTTGAAACGCCGACGCTGCGCATGACGGCGCTGGTGACTCCGCTCGAGTCCGGCATCCAAGGCCAAATCATTCGCGTCAGGAACCAGGACACGCACCAGGTGTTGAAAGCGGAAGTGGTGGGCAGAGGCCTTCTGCAAGGCGAACTGGGGGGAGAATAAGGGGGAACAAGCTGATGCGGCAGAATCCACGCAAGACTCTGGCGTGCTTCACTTTGGCCTTCCTCGTGGCGGCCGGCGCGTATGCGTCCAATAACAAGAAAGATAAGCCTGGCGATGATGTGGCGGCTGAAAAACTTGCCAAGTATATCGAACGCGTAGGGGCCGCAACCACTTCCAGCCCTTCTCCCGGAAGCATCTGGGTTCCTCGAGGACGTTTTTCCGATTTGCCGGGCGACGACAAAGCCAGAAACGTCAACGATACGATCATTATCAATGTGGTCGAGCAGACGGTGGCGGAGGGGGATGCGAGCGTGAAGTCGGCGAGAACATTCTCTGCGAGCTCGTCGATCAGCGCGCTGGGGGGCCTGGTGAAGGCGAACAACGGTCTGCAAAACATTTTCTCACCTCAGTCCTCCCAGGCGCTTAACGGCCAGGCGCAAACGACTTCGGACAGCAGCTTTACCACCAGCCTGGCGGCCCAAGTGGTCAGCGTGCTATCCAACGGCTTCCTGGTGGTCGAGGCCGTGCGACATATGGAGATGAATAACCAGCGCCAGACCCTCGTCATCCATGGAGTCGTTCGCCCCAGCGACATTGCACTGGATAATTCGGTGTTCTCCTACCAGATTTCCAATTTGGAAGTTGAACTGATCGGAAAAGGAGTGCTCAGTGACGGCGTGAGACCTCCCAACAAGCTTATAAGAGCAATCCTGAAGGTCGTGGGATTTTGAGGAGCTATGAGATCCTTTGGTTACCTGTTTGGAATGATTGGGCTGCTGCTTTGGGGTCTGGCGGTTGGTTCTGCAAGGGATACGCCGGTCAGGGCAGTGCGCATTCAGGATATTTCTACGGTCGAGGGGATTCGCGATAACTCCCTCATCGGCTATGGAATGGTCGTAGGATTGAACAATAGCGGCGACCGCCAGCAAACCCTTTTCCCTGCGCAGACCCTGGTAAACATCCTGCGAAAGATGGGAGTACAGGTACCGAGCAGCGAGTTGACGCAAATGCAAGTCCGCAACATTGCGGCGGTGTTCATTACGGCCACGCTGCCACCCTTTTCCAGCCCCGGGACACGAATTGATGTGAATGTGTCGTCGGTCGGCGACGCCAAGAGCCTGGAAGGCGGAACCTTACTGCTCAGCTCACTTTATGGGGCGGACGGCCAAACCTATGCGACCGCGCAGGGCCCGGTCGTGCTTGGTGGGTACACGGGAGGCACGCGCGCGAACTCGGTTCAAGTCAACCATCCGACCTCGGGCCGCGTTCCTGGGGGAGGGCTTGTGGAACGCGATACCTCTTTCGATCTGGGCAAACTGGCCAAGCTTTCACTGTTATTGCGCGATTACGATTTCGCGACGAGCCAGGAAGTCGCTCAGGCCATCAACGGGCGCTTTGGACAGAACTGGGCGCACGCAGTGGACGGCCGCCGGATCGAGATTCGACTCCCTGAGACGAGCGGGGAAAGCGTGCCCCGACTGCTCGCGCAAATCGAAGACTTGACCGTGGGTGTCCAGGAACCGGCAAAAGTTGTAGTCAATGAGCGAACGGGGACGATCGTGATGGGACAACACGTGAGTCTTAGCGCTTGTTCCGTCCTGCATGGCAATCTGGCCATTGAAATCACCACCCAGTACCAGGTGTCTCAGCCTCAATCCTTGTCCCAGGGCCAGACCACCGTTGTTCCTCAGACTACCGTGCGGGCTAAAGAGAGCACTGCCAATCGCATGGAACTGCGTGAGGGCGCGACCGTGCAGGAACTGATCAGCGGGCTGCAAGGGATCGGGGCCACCGCGCGTGACATTGTGGCAATCCTTGAAGCCATTAAGGCGGCGGGCGCCTTGCAGGCCGAACTCGAGGTGATCTGACGGTATGTGGTATATGGTAGGTGGGGGAGAGCGGAAGTTGGGAGATGATACGTTGGTAAGTGGGGGGAAAGCGGAAGGTCGAACTTATACGACATCGAATTCCTTCAACTCTCAGGTGGAGAATCTCGAGCCGGGATCGCGCTTACAGAAGCTCGATAAGGTGGCCGAAGAATTCGAAGGGGTTCTGCTTTCTTCCTGGTTGGAAGAGGCGCAAAAAAGTTCGCTGGATCCCTCCGCCGCAGGTCAGGATGCAGGCTCGGAGACGCTCCGCAGTCTGGGCACCCAAGCCGTAGCGCAAGCTTTAGCCCAACGCGGAGGTTTGGGTATTGCGCGAATGATCGTCCACCACTTTCGGTCCGTGTTAGGTGGGTGAGAACTGGTATGTGGTATGTCGTATGTGGTATGTGGGGAGTCGTAGGCGGCAAGTGCGGCTTCCGGTATGTGGTATGTAGTGCGTGGCAGGCGGGGAGTCGAAGGCGACGCCCACATACCACATACGACATACCACATACCGTTAAAGCTTCTGACCTTGTGGCCGATATAGAGATTGGAGTTAGAGGAGACCACAGATGAAGATTGAAGCTCCCCTTGCCTTTCCGGAACAGGTTGGGCCGCAGAGAGCGGGGACGACAGGAACCCCACCAAGCCAAAATCAAGCGCAGAGTGTGGGCCTTTCTCCAGATGAGGCCCAGTTTTCGGTGGACGGTGAAAAGGTTCAACAACTGAAGACAGACCTCTCGGGCCTGCCGGACCTGCGCCAGGACAAGGTTGCCGCCCTCAAACAAGCGATCCGGGAGGGAAGTTACAACGTTTCCGACCAGCAGATTGCGCAGGCGATGTCGCCTGAGCTGCTTGACAAAGCGTAAGAGCTGCGAGGGAAGCTAGGAGGCCGCCGAAATGGATGAGTTATCAACCCCTCCCATCCCTGAGCCCATTCGAGCCACAGATTCGCGGCAAGAGCGGGCTCATGCGCCCCCCCACAACTCGGAAAAAAGGCTCCGCGCCCGGAATCGTGAAATAGAAACGGATGAACAGGATGAGCCGGTTGAGAACGGCGAACCAAAGCATTTTGTTGACATTTCGGTCTGAGCGATGAAGAGGTCAGAAACTCAGCGGTACATCGAGCTGCTCAAGAGGCGAGCCGCAAGTCTGCGGCTCACCGCCCGGGAACTTCGCGAATGCCGGGAGTCCTTCACAAAAATGGACTTGGAAGGGATTCGGGAGCATATCTCCTATCAAAAGAGCCTCTGTGCGGAAATCCGCGCCTTGGATGACGAGTTGGGAGTTCTGCGACGCCAATTGGCGGTGGCAGCGGGCCTGGAGCCTGAGGGGATGAGCGTCGCAGCGTTCGTCAGCCTGTTTGATGCTGACTCCGCGTGGCAGTTGCGACAAGTTATGGACGGTCTCGCCGTGGTCCAGAAGACGGTGCGGCGGCTGAACCGCGTTTACGCCGGGCTGTTGCGGCGCTCGCGCCGGTCCATCAATGTTCTGATCAACGTGATGGCCAACTACCTTGGAACTTACAGTCCATCGCCCGGCCGGACTGCGTGGTCATTCCCCTGGCAGACGAGGATGTGAGCTATGTCGGACCTTTTCGGAAGCCTTTCGATTGCGGTGCGCTCTCTTCTCGCTCAGGAAGGCGCCATTGATACTACTGCGAATAACATCTCCAACGTCAACACGCCCGGTTACTCCCGGCAGATTCCCATTCTGACCGAGGCCCCTCCTTTGGATACAGGGCAGATTTCGATTGGCAACGGGGTGAACTTCGACGGGGTCCAGAACGTCCGTGACAATATCCTGGAACTGCGCATAGACCAGGAAACCCAGCAGCAGAACCGGCTCCAATCTTATGTGAACTCCATGAATCAGGTCCAGTCCCTTTTCAATGATACGGAGGGCGGTGGGCTCAGTGCCGTCATTAACCAGTTCTTCAGCAGCTTCCAGCAGCTTTCGGCAAACCCCACGGATATTCCCACCCGGCAAGCCGTAATCTCCGCGGGACAGGACTTGGCTTCGGCATTCCAACAGACTGGGCAGGAGTTGAGCACCGTCCAGCAAGGGGTTGACCAGGAGGTGGGCCAGACGGTCGCAGAGATCAACTCGGATACCACTCAGTTGGCCGGCCTGAATTCGCAGATTTCAAGCCTTCAAGGCAACACCGAGCAGGCCGGGATGCTCGAAGATCAGGAGTACTCGGTCCTCAACAACCTTTCCCAACTTGTGGACGTGGCGGTGACCGACGCGGGCGGAGGAAGCCTTACCATCACCACGAGCAGTGGCGTGCCCCTGGTCGCGGGCGCGCAGAGTTTTGCCCTGAGCACGGCGGCGGACCCCAGCACGGGATTCCAGGACATCTTCTCTCAAGGCACCAACGTGACTTCGAACTTTACCGGAGGCCAACTGGCGGGCTTGCTGGAAGCCCGCGATCAGGCGATTCCCTCCGCACTTTCAAGTCTGGATAACCTTGCAGCGGGTATCATTAATTCAGTTAACGACCAGAACAAGGAGGGGACCGATTTGAACGGCGGCAAGGGGGGCGACTTCTTCCAACCGGTGGTCCAGCCTTCACCGGGGTCGAACGCCGGCGCGGCGGATAACATGGCCGTGGCCATCACCGACCCCACTCAAATCGCCGCCAGCTTGGACGGAACAAAAGGGGACAACTCCAACGCTCTGGCGATGGCTAACCTTCAGGATGAGGCTGTGGTCAATGGCGAAACGGCGACGGACTATTACTCGGACCTTGTTTCCACAGTCGGAAACGATGTTTCCAGCGCCACGGACGAGCAAGAAGCCGTGGGCCTGGTCCTCACCCAACTGCAAAACCAGCGCTCGGATATCTCGGGTGTGTCCCTGGATGAGGAGGCCGCGAACCTGATCCAATACCAGCGCGCTTACGAAGCCGCAGCGGATGTGGTGTCGGCGATAGATCAACTCACCAGCACAACCATCCAGACCATCTAAGAGCAGTGGCTAGTGCTTAGTGTCTAGTGGTTAGCGGTCAACCAAATGGAGATTAGCGGTCGTTGGTCAGCAGGAAATGCTTTTACTAGCCACTAGGCACTAGCCACTAGCCACTGTTTTAAGGAGACGACGTGGGCATTCGAATCAATCCCGATCTTATCAGCACCATGCTGGCGGGGGTGGAGCTGGACCAGCAACAAGAGGATACGGCCATCGCCGAGCTCTCCTCGGGGCTGAAGGTCAATCAGCCCTCCGACGATCCTGCGGCGGAAGCAGCCTACATCGTCAACAACTCCCAGGCCAGTAAGGTGACGAGTTACCTGAGCAACATCTCCACCCTCCAGGGAAGCATGCAGGAGGCGGACTCCACTCTCGGTTCCGTGGTGACGGCGCTCACGCAGGCAATATCTCTGGGCGTCGAGGGCGAGGACACCACGATGAACCAGGATGACCTGAATGCTATCGCCCAGCAGGTGAACGGCATCCAGCAGCAGATCCTGGAATATGCGAATCAGTCGTTCCAGGGCAATTACCTGTTTGCAGGGACGGCGGTCAACGCACAGCCCTTTGTGGCTGATGCCTCCTCGCCCTCCGGTTTCACTTACGTGGGCAACACCGGCGTGAACAATGTCGAAATCGGCGACGGTCAGGCCGTCCCTGCCAATCTTCCGGGCAGCCAGCTTTTTAGCGCGCCAGGCTCGGACGTGTTCCAAGCCCTGACAGACCTCTCGAGCGCCCTATCGAGCGGATCCAATATCCCCGCCGCAGTGACCGAAGTGCAGAACGCTTTTGACTCTATCAATACCCAACGCACATTTTACGGCGCCACCCTTTCGCGCCTCAATTCCGCCTCGAGCTTCCTCAACGAGGAAAGCCTCCAGTTGAGCCAGGAAGAAAACAACCTGGTGGGCGCTGACATGGCCAGTGCCGCCTCTCAGCTCACCCGGGCCGAGACCGATCTAAACGCAACTTTGGCCGCGGGAGGCAAAATCTCCCAAGTCAGCTTGCTCAATTACTTGCAATATTGATCTCAGACATCACGCATAGTGGTCGTGCGGAAAGCTTCCACCCAGGCTCGTGCTGAGTTTAAGCGCTCGAAGTCCTTCTTGAGCCGGTCCCGCTGGTTGCCTAACGAGTCCTGAACCATCTCGAGGACGTCCTTTAGCTTTTCGAGGTTATCGACGTATTCGCTGAGCACAGCCTGCAATGCGTCTTCTTTGGGTTGGGCGGGAGGAGCATGGTCGAGCAATTTCGCCACATGCGCAAGTTTCTCAGCCAGAGCTTTCAATTCCCCAAGGGAAGGAACTGCTTTGTTCCCCTCAACGCTGTTTTGAGACAGCTTGGACACCAGCGCCCTGATCTCTCGATTGACTCCCCCCAAGAATTCGATCAGTTTGGGCTGCATCGGAATACCCCGCATTTGCACCAAGTCACCCTGATCGACGGTTGTCCTCACCCGCGAGGACCGTCACGACAAAGAGTTCACCTTGACATTCGAAGACCTGGCGCGCGAGCTCGGCATCCTCGGGCGCGATGGCCGGGTCGAGAACGCGGTCGGTGACTTGCGGCATCGACAAATGGCAGTGTCTACCTACCAATGACTTGAGGTTTCCGGCAGTCATATTCGTAATCTCGGCCAGCGCATCTCGGGACTCCTCGCGCCTGGGTCCTTCCGAATCGGGGCCGAACATGACGCGCGCCACCTTGTTGGCAAGCTCTTCCGGGCATCGCAGCAACACCGTGCCCAGCCAGGCCCCAGTGATCTGTACCCTGCCAACCAGGATGCCGGCTTCCCGCTCTGAAATACCCGGTCCCGGAATGGGCCGGACCTCCATACCCAGGGTCGATTCCCAGATTGCGCGAGTGAATTGACACAGGTCATCGCTTGTAATGGTCATATCTACGCATCAGGCTTTCCGCACACGATAGCATATGGTGCGATCGAATTGGACGCGCTCGAAGGCCTCGTCCAGATTGAAGGTGGTTTCGGCCCCGCCCAGGAACAGAAAGCCATCCGGCTTCAGCAGTTGCCGGATCTTGCTCAGAATCCTCTTCTTGGTCTCAACACTGAAATAGATGAGGACATTGCGCAGCAGTACGACGTCCATGGGCGAGAGCAGTGGCCAGGCTTCTGCCAGGTTGATGATCTGGAATTCGACTCGGCGGCGGAGATATTCCGCAATCTGCCAATCACGTCCATGCTGCCGGAAGTGTTTTACCAGCAGGCTTGCCGGTAGCCCGCGGTTCACCTCCTGTTGGCTGTAACGGCCCTCCCGGGCGCGCGCCAGCATCTCTGCGGACAGCTCGGTGGCAATAATCTTCACCCTCCAGTCGGCCAGGGTGGGGAAGTACTCTTGCAGCAAAATCGCAAGGCTGTAGGGCTCTTGCCCCGAAGAACAGGCCGCAGACCAGAAGTTCAGTTCCTTGCTCGAGGCGCGCTCGGTCATCAGTTCCGGCAGGATGGACTTCCTAAGAGCTTCGAAGGGGTGAAAGTCCCTGAAAAAGGAAGTCTCATTGGTGGTCATCGCCTCCACCACTTTGCGCTGAAGGCCGTCGAATTTCTGCCCTCCCAGCCGGGCGACCATGGAGCCAATCGAGTCGAACCCTTCGCGGCGCGCCAGGGGCAACAACCGGGATTCGGCCAGGTACTGCTTATCTTCCTCGAGCACGATGGCAGACTGATCGAGTACCAGGCGCCGGATATACTCGAACTCCGAGGCAGTGATGGTCATTCCTTGCTCCCCGAGCTTCCCGCCACGGGGTAGGAGGTGGACACAGGTAGGGCCCGTCCCGCTCGCACTCTTCGTACAATCTCACTTCCCAATTGGTGCAAAGGCAGAACCTTGTCGGCCAATCCGGCATTAGCTACAAAACCCGGCATCCCCCAGACCACACTTGTTGCCTCGTCTTGAACGAAGACTTGGCCACCGGCCTCCCGGATTCGCTCGCTTCCGCGCAGTCCGTCTTGCCCCATGCCTGTCATGACAACCCCTAACGCACCCGCGCCATAAGTTTCCGCCACCGACCTGAAAAGCACATCGACCGCAGGCCGGCAGGAATTCTCAGGAGGCGCTTGATTCGTCTGAATCCGCACTGACCCTTCCTCTCTTTGCACGGTCATGTGATAATTCCCCGGGGCGATGAAAGCGTGACCGGCTCCGACCGCCTGACCTGTGGCTCCTTCTTCAACCCTGATGTTGGCCCTCGCCTCTAACCGTTCCGCTAGAAGTCTGGTGAAGACCGGAGGCATGTGCTGGACGATGACAATGGGGGCGGAAAAGTCCGGGGGAAACTCCGGGACAAGTTCGCTCAAGGCATTGGGACCGCCCGTCGAAACGCCGATGGCCGCTACTTCGATTCTTCCAGCATGGCGGAAGGGCGCTGCTAAACGCTTGGCGCCAGGGATTGCCACCGGCGACGGGCGTGGCGTTTGCGGAAACTCCAGGCCCGCTGCCTTGGCGCAGAACATCTTGATCTTGGGAATCAGCTCGGCGCGGATCTGCTGGATGGCTTGATGGGCGCTCCCCACATTCGCGGGTTTGGTCACATAATCATTGGCGCCCAGTGACAGGGCATCGAGGGTGGCGGCGGCGCCCCGCTGGGTCACCGTGCTGAACATGATCACGGGTAAGAAAGGGTATGTCCGGCGCAGCTCTTTAAGCGTTTCGAGCCCATCCATCTCGGGCATCTCCACGTCCAAAACCACCGCGTCGGGGTTAACCTGAGGGATTCTTGCCAAGGCGATCCGCCCGTTGGCCGCCGCCCCGGCAACCTCGAGCGCCGCATCGCTCGACAGGATATCCGCCAGCATCCTGCGCACCACCACGGCATCATCGACAACCAGAACGCGAATCTTCCGCATGGCTCAACCCTGCGCTAATCCCAGGATTTGCAGTTTTTCCAGTATCACTTCTTTGGTGAAAGGCTTCATGACATACTCGCTTGCGCCCACACCCAGTGCTTCCGTCACCTCCTCCATTTCAGTCTCCGTGGTCACCATCATCACGCGCATGGCGTCATAAGCGCGTTCCTTGCGAACCGCCCGGAGGAAATCGAGACCGTTCATCTCCGGCATGTTCCAATCCACCAGGGCCAGGTCAACCGCTCCAAACTCTCTCAGACACTCCAGACCCTGTCGGCCGTTGCCGGCTTGCAGCACTTCATAGCCCAGCTCCCGCAGGATTCTTCTCAAAATAGCCCGCATGGCCTTCGAATCATCGACAACGAGCGCGCGCACGAATCCCTCCTGCTAATCTAGTTGGAAGCTGAGCCGGCACAGCAACCCTTAAACGCAACCCGAACGGAGACTCACCGTCGAGTAGAGAGGAAGCGCACCACATGCTGATCACGCCAGTCCAACCGATCACGGGGACGTGCACGCGGGGCACTCGTGCCTCTTCCTCCCCCTCTAAAATTCCGTACGGTGGGTTTTCCCCAGTACGGCTTCAAACGGGAATTCCACCGCGACCTTCACCCGCCCGGAGTGGCTCGAGCCTGCACCCCGCGCCAGCTTATACGCGG
>Ga0326727_10003629_pt1 | contig 48754 bp, 35 predicted proteins | sample MB2enrmetagenome_FD_207643 | JGI IMG/M metagenome (GOLD analysis project Ga0326727, IMG submission 207643) | Lab enriched peat soil microbial communities from McLean, Ithaca, NY, United States - MB29MY | ecosystem: Environmental > Terrestrial > Soil > Wetlands > Peat | place: USA: New York... | reverse complement strand
CGGTCTTAGCCCGAGGGCCCGCTAAACTGGACCACCTCCAGTTTAGCGGCACCCGAGGAGGTATCGCGGCTTTCATAACATCAGAGCGCAGCTCTGCGAATCGGTAACCACGAATCCACGGCGAAGCCCCAACCGCAGAGCTGCGCTCTGCGCAATCCGGCAACTCTCAAAGACGGAGAGGCACACTTCAATTCAGGAGCGCGAATCGAAGTAAGAGCCGCGGACCTCAAAGGCGGAGGTTCGCGCTACGTTTGCGGTTTGGATTCAATCTGCCGGATTTTCAAAACCAGCCCGGCGATGGCCACGAGGATGGTGATGAGGGCGACTCCCAGGCCTTTGCGGCGCACGTTTAATTCCTGAAGGGCGGCGACGCCGGCCTGGTCGGCTTGCTTGGCGATGACCAAACCGGGATCGGTGATCTTCTGAACCTCCGCGTCGCGGAAGGTGTGAACATCAACGCGCGCTTTGATCAGCGCTTCGTGCGCGCTGGCGAGCTGGAGTTTGGCGTTGGACACTTCCATGCCCGCGCGCTCCGCCGTATCCAGAACCGTGTCCGCCCGCGCGATGGCGAGGTCGAGCCGTGACAAATCCTGAGCGATGCCCTGCGCGCTCTTCAGGCCCGCGTCGCCGGCCGTGTGGCAACTGGAGCAAACGGAACTCGGTCCCGCCCCCACCCAAGTGTCCGAGGGCTTCACAATCTCATGGTTGGAATGGCACTGGACGCAACCCGGCAGTCCCATTTGGGCAAAGGCGGCCTGGTGCGGGCTCTTTTCAAAAAGCTGGGCAAAGAAAACGTGGCACGTTCCGCAAACATTGGCGACGGATTTTACGCCCGGCGGGGTGGCGCCGTGGTTGCCGTGGCAGGTGGTGCAGGTGGGCGCGGAGGTGTCTCCCTGCGCGAGGACCGCGGCGTGCACGCTCTTCTGATAGTGCGCCACCTGGTCGGTGGGAATCTTGTACTCCTTCATATACGTGGCGTCGGAGTGGCAACGCCCGCACGTGGTGGCCACGTTCGAGGGGTAAACCGGCGCGCGCGTGTCCGCGACAGCGAGAATGTTGTGGACCCCGTGGCAATCCACGCAGGCGGCCACCTTGACGTCGCCTTGCTTCAGCCGCTTGCCATGCACGCTGGTGAGGTATTCACTCAACTGGTCAACGCGCAATTTGGTGTTGAAGGGGTGCATGTAGGCGGCGTCGGAATGGCAGCGCGCACAGAACTCCGGGATGTCGGCCTTTTTCGGAACGCCGCGAAAACCTTTGGCGGGACTCATGGCGCTCGGAGATTCATCATTGGGGTTGCCGCCGTGACAATCCACACAGGTCAATCCGGCTTGATGATGGACGTCGCCGTCGAAGAGTTGCGCGGGCTTCAGCAACCGGGCATCCTCCAGCAACGAATGGCAGCTCACGCAGGAGTTTTTGCCGGAATCCGCCCCCGCCGAGCCCAGCACGCACATCAATATCAGGAATGTCGCAGCCGCAATTTTCATGACAGATTCCTATGATCCCGATTCTCCCACCGCCGAGGCGCTGAGACGCAGAGGAAATGAGGTGTCAGGTATCAGGTGCCAGGTGCCAGTAAAACCCATACACCTGACACCTGATACCTACTCTGCGTCTCCGCGCCTCGGCGGTGAGGCTCGTTACCGGAGCGCCAACCAGGAAAACACCACCATGTACCCGATGACGAAGATTCCCGCGCCCGTAAAGATACGGGTGGTTCGTCCGAAGCCGATTCGCCGGTCGAGAAAGGGGACGGCCACCCAGACCAGCGCCGCCGCGCAGAATCCGAAGATTCCCAACAATTCACCGTCAATGAAAAGCACTTTGGACGGTAGGTATTTCAAGGTCTGGAACATAAATAGGAAATACCATTCCGGGCGGATTCCCGCCGGGGCGGCGGCAAAGGGGTCCGCCTTGGCGCCCAGCTCCCAGGGAAAGATGGCGGCCAGCGCCCCCAGTGTGCCCAGCGCGGCGTACCAGCCGATCATGTCGCGCAAAAGGAAATTGGGGAAGAAGGGCATGCTGCGTTTCGGCTCGCGCCCCTCGGCAATGGCCCGCTCGACACTGGGCGGCGTGCTCATTCCCAGTTGCTGCACCAGCATCAGGTGGATGGCCAGCAGGGTGGTGCACAGCCCGGGGAGAACTGCGACGTGGAATCCGAAAAATCGCGTCAGGGTGGCGCCCGTCACTTCCTCGCCGCCGCGCAGAAAAACCAGAAACCACTTCCCCACGATGGGAACCGACCCGGCCATTTCCGTTCCCACCTTGGTGGCAAAAAACGCCAGGGTGTTCCAGGGAAGCAGGTAGCCGCTGAAGCCAAACCCCATGATGATGAAGAGCAGCAGCATGCCGCTGACCCAGGTGAGCTCGCGGGGTTTGCGGTAGGCTTTCAGGAAGTAGACGCTGAACATGTGCACGAAGGCCGTGAAGATCATGAGGTTCGCAGACCAACTGTGCACGGAGCGGATGAGCCAGCCGAAGCGCACCTGCGTCATCACGTACTGAACGCTCTCAAAAGCGTCGTTGGGCGTGGGCCGGTAATAGAGCAGCAGGAGAATTCCCGTGAGCACCTGGACAATGAACAGGAAGAGGGTCATGCCCCCGAAGTAGTACCAGATGGAATGGCGATGGATGGGTATGATTTTGTGGCGAAGGAACTCCTCAATAGTTCCCGCGCCGAACCGTTCGTCCAGCCAGGTAAGAGCCTTGCGGGTTAGACCATTCATGGCTATGCCTTCCGCGTCACCACCACGTCCTCGCCCTGGACATGCACTTCATACACTTCCAGGGGCCGGGGGGGCGGGCCGCTCACGTTGCGTCCTTCCAGATCGTAGAGACCGTTGTGGCAAGCGCACCAGATTTGATGGAGGTCGTCGCGATATTGCACCGTGCAGTTCAAGTGCGTGCAGACCGCGGTGAAGGCGCGAAACGTGCCGTCCGGCATCCGCACCAGAAGGGCAGGCTTCGACCCAAATTTGAAAATCTTTCCGGTGTTGTTCTTGAGCTCGGCGACGGTGCCCGCCACCACCGACCGGCTGGTGGATTCCGCCACCGGGGGAGGAATGATGTAGCGAAGCGCCGGGTAAATAAACGAAACCACGGAGGCGGCCAGGCCGCTGCCGAGGAGAATGTTCACCCATCGACGGCCGGGCTGCACGGCCTTTTCCGGATTCTCGGGCACGGTCATAAGAACAACCTCTCCTCTCCGCTTTGACAGGCGTGGTAACACCACGCCCCGCGCGCCGCGACGCATGCGCGTCGGTCAGACTATCGCTCGTGCCACGGGCGTCCCGCCCGTGCGCGGGCATGGCCAGGATGGCCATGGCACAAGGCGTGTCACGGGCGTCCCGCCCGTGAACAGTCATGGCCAGCAAGGCCATGCTAAGCTTGCTAATTGCTCGCCGGAGCCTTGCACTTGTCCAGCGAATGATCGTTGGCTTTATAGCACTTGCCGGTATCGTTCAGGTCGGGCTTGCCGGCGGTAACATGGCAATACGTGCACTTCTTGCCTTCTTTTTTCGCGTACGCCGGCTTGGCGGTGGAAATCGATATCATGGAGCCACTGAGAAGGGCAAGTACAACCAGAACTTGAAACAACTTCATGGAATCCTCCTTGGATGACGAACTTTCTTGCTCAGATTAGAACCGAAGTCTTAGCCTTGTTCCCCGAAGGGAAACAATATCATTCGCCGTGGGCCTCTTCGAGGTCCCGGCCCAACCCCTTGGGAGGGTTGGAAATTACGAGTCGCTCGCGGCGTTCTGCTTACTGCCTGCTGCCTTTTGCTTACTGCCCGCCTGCCAGCTCATGCAAAATCTTGGGGTCGGGTTCGTCCATGGCCAGAAGCGAGTGGCAGGCGTTGCAATCCTGCGTAATCTCCTCGCCGCCTTTCGACTTGTGATTGCCATCGTGGCAGCGGAAGCACCCTGGAAAGTCGTTGTGGCCCAGGTTGTTGGGATAAGTCCCCCAAGTGATGTTCATTTCCGGAAAGACGTTTCCCTGGTAAATGTAAAGGATTCCCTTCGCCGCCTCCTCGATATCGGCGCGCTGGGAATTGTAGATGGCGAAATAATTCTTGCGATAGTATTCGCGCAGAGCCTGGGGCAACTCGGTTTCCGCCGCCAGACGGCTGGGGTAATTCCGCTTGAGAAGCTCAATGGCTACCTTGTGAATGAAGGGGAGGCTCGGGCTGATGCGGCCGGCCGCCATCTCCCGGTTCACGGCGTTTTCCGGTAGATCGAACGTATGCGTGGGCCGGTTGTGGCAGTCCATGCAATCCATCGTGCGCTGCTCCCCGTGCGCCACCAAATCCGCCTTGGGCGGAGTCTCCGTGGAGGCGAACTCCGTCATCGTGCCGTCATCATGGCGATAGCGCACCAGGGGAATCTCCTGGCGCTTGGCGTCAGCGGCGAGGTAGGTGACCAAACCCAGGTGGCGGCCGTGAATCCCCACCAGCTTGCGGTCCGGGTTGCGGCCGCCGATGTGCACCAGCAGGACGTCTTTGGTGGAGGAATTCTTTTCGTCATCGGCATACTTCGTGTGGATTACCAGCTTGTCGCCGGAAAAACGCTCGGGCCAGTGGCACTGCTCGCAGGTTTCGCGCGCCGGGCGCAAATTGTGAATGGGGGTCTGAATGGGCCGGGGATAGAGATTGAAGCTCACGGCCACCACCTGGTAGCTGCCGGAAATCTTGGAGCGCACAAACCACGACGCTCCGGCGCCAATGTGGCACTCCACGCAGGCCACGCGCGCGTGCGGAGACCGCTGGTAGGCCGTGTACTCCGGGTCCATCACCGAGTGGCAGGTCTGGCCGCAAAATTGGGTCGACTCCATGAACTCCGTCCCGCTGTATGTAGCGATGGCGAAAATCGGAACATTAATCGCCGTCATGATCCCGACGAACATCACGGTGCTGCGGATCCCGCGGTGGGATAAATCCACGTGGGGGTAAATCGCCGGAAGTTCACCCGACCGGCCCTGGCGGCGATAGTCACGCCAGATCCCAATAGGAATTAACACCAGCCCGAGAGCAAAGACCGCGGGCAAAATCATGAAGACCAGAATCCCGGCGTAGGGATTCGGGTGAAAACCGAAAATCAGCGAGGTGAAGGCAAGGACCAGCGTGATGCCCGAGGTGGTGGCCAACACCACACCCGTGCGGCTGATCAGATTCTGGCTCAGATAGAAGGCCGGACGAATCATGTGCGCCAAGCCTTCCCGCAGCTTCCCTCGAGCGCCCTGGGTATTATTGCTAATGGGTTCCGGCAAAACCAAAGTCCTCTCTTACCCTGCCATCACGGCCACGAACACGGGGCGTATTCTACCACCGCCCGCCTCCCCGCACGATGGGGTTTTGCTTCGCGCCTTCCCGACCTAACCGCCATGCGGTTCACCTAATCTTGGTCAGGGAGACTGTCCCTTGATCGGCAATGCGCCCCCCTCACCCGCCCGTCTGCTGAGGGACACCCTCTCCCCCAAGGGGGCGGTAAGTTCATATCCACGCTCACCTCACCGCTGGGGGAGAGGGGCCGGGGGTGAAGGGGTCGCCCAGGAGCAAATTATCAAAAAGGGTGGTGCGAACCTGTTTTGAAGGTCCGCTCGCGGGGCGAAGCGCAGATCTGAAGAACACGACCGCGCTGCACTTGCCCGTTCCCCACCCCTCGACAGCCGTCGTTCCGACCTAATTGCCGGATGGCGCCTTGTAACCTTCCAGGGAATGGTTGTGATCTTTGTAGTATTTCCCCGCGTCCGTGAGCTCCTTGAACTTCCCCTGCGGATGACAGAAAGTGCAAGCCTTGCCCTCCTTCTTGGCGTACTCGGCTTTGCCCAGTCCATAGGGCAGAGCCATGGTGATGGCGAAGGCTACCAGTAAAACTGTCCGAATTAGCTTCATGGGATTAGATCCTCCTTGAATGAGGCGTGCGGCGTGAACCGACATTATGTCTTTCGCGTGACACACCCGATTTCATCGGAGCATTCTGAATACCACCCGGAAGCCACTGTAGAATTTTTGTACAGTTAGGATATTGCAAAACTTAGCGGGAAGCGTGTTGTTGTAGCTGATAGCAAGGAAACAATTTGCGCGAAATCTCTAACACATTTGCGGGAAATGACCCAGCCAATATGTCTTCACTGGCATGAGACTCTTTGTCGTCTAACCACCTCGAAGGTTTATCTGCATGAACACAAAGGATGAATCCTTTACACACGTTGTTGAATTCTTAATCAGTTTTCGATGCCAGAGTGGCATCGTGCTTGCCCTTTCTACTCGCGGCGGCACTAAGATTAGCAATTGGCATTAGCCCTTAATGATGCCCATTAGCCCTTTATCCAGGATACGGCCTCATGAACCTAGTTGTTGTGGGAATCAGTCACAAAAAAGCGCCCCTTGAGCTGCGCGAACGTTTTACCCTGAATGAGCGGATCATCCCGGAAGCCCTACGCCGGCTTCAGAACGAACCAGAAATCGAAGAGGCGGTGATCATCTCCACGTGCAATCGTGTGGAATTCGTCCTCGTCGCCTTCGAGAAGCAGAATGCCATGGCCGGTTTCCGCCGGTTTGCCGAATCGTACTACGGCGTGCGTCTGGATGACTTCGCGGAAAGTTTCTATGTGCATCGCGAAGAGGAAGCGGTGCGCCATTTGTTCCGCGTAGGGTCGGGTTTGGATTCCCTGATTGTGGGCGAGCCCCAGGTTCTGGGCCAGGTCAAGCAAGCGTACTTTCTAGCGAAGGAAGCGGAGACGTGCGGCAACGCGCTGGAGTCGGTTTTCCATCGTGTCTTCAACACCGCCAAGCGCGTGCGCACGGAAACGCACGTGGCGGAAGCTCCGGTGTCCGTAAGCTCCGCCGCCGTGGAGTTGGCGGAGCAGGCCTTCGGCGGGTTGCAGGACAAGACGGTGATGATTGTGGGCGCCGGGCAGATGGGCGAACTGGCGGCACGCCACCTGGTGTCCAAAGGCGTCGCCACGGTGCTGGTGAGCAATCGCACCCACGCGCAGGCCGTCGCCCTGGCGCAGGAGTTGCGCGGCCTGGCCATTCACTTCAGCGAAATTTGGCAGGCCATGCGCAATGCCGACATTGTGATCAGTTCCACCGGCTGCCCGCACTTCATCATCACCCGCGATGACATGGCGCGTCTGATGCCAGAGCGGAACGGCCGCCCGATTTTCCTGATTGATATCGCTGTCCCCCGCGATGTGGACCCGGCGGTGCGCGAAGTGCCCGGCTGCACGCTCGTGAACATCGACGGCCTGGAAGCAGTGGCCCACCACAACCTGCAAGAACGAGAAAAGGCCATGGAAGCGGCGGACCAGATTCTGGACGAGGAAATCGAACTCTTCCGCGCGCGCCAGGAGCAGCTCAACGTGGTGCCCACCATCGTTTCCCTAAGGAGGCGCGTCGAAGAGATTCGCCTTGCGGAAATGAAGCGCATGCGGCGGATGTTGGGCGAGCTCACCCCGGAACAGGAACAGGCGCTGGAAGCCTTGACGCAGGGCCTGGTGAACAAAATTCTCCACACGCCCTTCACCGAACTCAAGCAGGCCGCCCTGCGCCCGGACCGCTCGGAATTCATCGACGTCGTCCGCACCATCTTCCATCTGCAAGAAGACACGCCCAAGCCGGCTTCCGCGACGGTGAATTAGGTTTCAACTACTCCGTCTTCTCCTCCGTTTTCTCCACTGTTTCATCAAAGACGCGATATCCGGCGTTGGGCGGGAAAAGTTCCGCCATCATCTCCATGCGGCGGCGCAATTGGGCCACGGGAAGGTGCTCCGGGCCGATGCGGATTTGTACGTCGTGCCACAGTCCGTGGATATACTCGGCGGCGGTGCTGACGAAGGAGACGTCGCGATAGCGCTCGAATTGCGCGCGGAAGCGGCGTCCGGCGCGGGTGGGCAGGTAAACTTGCTTGGCATTCAGGGCGTCCTCGTCAATTTCGCCGCGTACCCCGTGGCGGATTTCCTCCTCCAAAATCTCGCTGTAAGCCGTCACCTCGGAGTGGGTCAGGCGCGGGCGAAGCAGCTCCGCTACGCTCCCCAGGAGTTCAAAGCCCGTGTCGTGGGCGTCCAACTCGCGGCAGGCGAGCAGCAGGTTGATGCGTTCCGGGGTTTCCACCCACGCGGCCGTATGCGCTTCACCCTTGGGTTTCTGCCGGCTCACCACGTCGCCGGTCTCGAGGCAGGCAATATAGGCCACCGCCAGCACGCGCAGTTTTCCCAGACGCTGGGCAATCGCCGTAGGGACGGCCTGCACCGGCTCGCGCACCATGGTGCGTTCTTCCGCCGGACTCAGGGTGAGCGCGGAATGAAATTCCCACTCATGGGTGAGACGCGAGAGGGGAACAAAACTCCCTTCCACGTAATCGGTGATGGGAGTCAGATCTTTCGGGGCGATCGGGGGAATTCCCATTTTCAACTCTTGAACTGCTGCCGGTCTGACCATCCGCGAACGGAATCCAGATCGAATTAAGGCCGGGCCGCATGGTCGGGGCCGCTGATGTGCCTTTCCACCACGCTGATCAAAGCGTTGAGACGCTCGCCAGTGACCTTCTGCAGTTCGGCCACCTCCATCATCTTTTGGTCGAAGCGGGCCGAGCGTTCGTTCGCAGCCTTCTGCGCCTCTGCCAGATTGGTCAGTCGGTCGTCAAGGCGTGTGAAGCGGTCGTCGCTGAGCTTGATTGACTCTCTAACGACCCCAGCGAGGTCCGCCACCGAGACCCTGAGGTTATTGATATTGGCTTCAGAACGAGCCAGATTGGCCTCAAACTGCGCCTGCATTTCCAGGATAAATTCAATCTTCTTGTCCATCTCTTCCAGCGTCATGGTGCGTCCTCTGATTCGCGATCTTACCTCGACCGGCCACAGAATGAGGTTATCATCAACCCCACTAAAAAGAAAATGTCGATGGCGGGCCGGTTGTTCGGGTCGCGCTACCTTCCCGCCGCATGGTTTCGACTTTCATTCACGTTCGTGGAGTTCAATGACTGCGGCTCTCCACTCGGAATCAAGATGCACCTGCAATCCCGCGCGGGAAAGAGCCTCCCCACTCGCATCAGGCGCAGGCTGTTCGTCCACCAGGATGCGATAGGTCCGTGCGGGGTCAAGCCCGCGGAGCTTGAACACCCTCGTGGCTGTTCCATTCTTCAAGCGGTAGGCAAAGAGGACGCTGCTTTTCCGGTCGGGCGAAACGTATTGCAGGGCCGACCAATCACTCGGATCATCATGGCTGGGCTGAACGGTTAAGTGATAAACATCCGCTCCCATAATCACCTGGCGGAGGCGCTTATAAAGCGCCACGTTGGCCGTGGCGTTTCTCACCAGATCGGCACTCCAGGTGACCACGTGGCTGGAAATTCCGAACTGGCCGTTCATCGGGACACGAAACATAAAGTCCCACCAACCGGAAGGGTTGGAGAGTGAGACCTCCGCGTTCTTCTGATCGCCCACCATCCAGTGGTTACAAACTTCCGGAAGGAACTCCACCGTACAACCGTAACCGAGTTGCAGGGATTCGAGGGGGCGGACTTCATCCGAAAGCCAGGTGGTATGGGTGTGAGCGATAATTCCCAAATCGAATCGGGTCCCGCCGCTCGAACAATTTTCGATCACCAGTTGGGGATAAGCGGCGCGCAGCGCATCCAGCCAGGCGTAATAGCTCATGAGGTGATCGTAGAGCACGTGTCCCCGGCGCGCGGCAAGCTGGGGCGGGTCAAAGCGCTCACCGATGTCGATATTGTAATCGATCTTCAACCACTCGATTCCATAGTCCTTTACCAAGCGGTCGATGATGGAGCGCGCCCATTGCCTGACCTCGGGTATGGCAAAATTGAGATGATAGCGCTGGCCCGCCAGCAAAGGGCTGCCATGATAAGCAAGGCACCAATCGGGGTGGGCTCGAAACATCGCCGAATCGACGCCCAGGTTTTCGATTTCCACCCAAATACCGAACTTCATTCCCTTGCTCCGAACGTATTGGGAAAGTTCCTGGAGGCCATGGGGATACTCCTCCGCGTTCACGGTCCAGTCACCCAGTTCGCGGCTCCAGTTCTTGCTGCTGAACCACCCGGCATCAAGCACAAACACTTCCGCGCCCATGCGGGCAGCCACATCGGCACACCGTTTCATGTCGTCCACTTGCATCCTGCCGGGGAATGGATACCAGGAGTTGAATTGCACAAGCAGGGGGTCATTGGATTTTGTCCGGGGCACCACATAGCGGCGCTGGTAGCGATGCAGTTGGTTGGCTCCGTCGTCGAGGTTTCCGCCTGTGGCGGTAAAAGCCACCGCCGGCAGCGCGAAAGATTCGCCCGGTGATAATTCCAGCGGCCCTCCGAAATCAGGGCGCATTCCCAGAGATACCTGCAAGTTCTCCTCATGCAAGGGACGGGGACCCGGCCGCCGGGTGAAGTTCATTTCCCAATTCCCGGAGTAGGCGAGTTGAGCCAGGAATCGTGTTTCCAGGGTCTTGCTGTGCAGGCAAAACCACGGTGAATACCCGTTGGTGGAACGTCCCCGCGTGGAGACAAAGGATTTTTCCCCTGCTGAGAGTTCTTCCGTCGCCAATTGCCGCTCGCGCCCCCAGCCGCCCCAGAGGTAACTGAGGTCGTAGAGACCGGCAGGCAACTCAAACGAGAGGCTGGGCAACGATTCGACCGCCATGGGCTTCTGACCCTTGTTCAGGATCGTGATCTGCCGAGTGAAGACGCCCGTGTCGCCCCACGTGAAATACTGAACGGCAATCTCCAGAGGCAGCCGTCGATGCCGGAAGGTCAACTGAAGTCCATCCACGTCTCCGGAAGGATGCAATTCCTGTGGGGAAATAAGCTCCATGTCTTCGGGAGATAAACTCTCTCCTTCCGCCGTTCCCGCCAGGTCATATCGCCGGGCCGGTTGCGCGTTTGGTACAGGATTCGCGGTGGCCGAGTCCCAGTCCGGGCGACCCGCGGGCCCAAAGTATGTCAGGTAGACTTTCCCCTCGGCCTGGGCCAGGCGGTACTCGATCCCGCCGGTTTCCAGAATCCACCCGTTCTGAGAGTCGCGCCGAACCGCGGCCTTGAGATTCGTCGGAACCGCTCCATACAAGGCGGCTGTGAGTACGAAGGCAAGAATCCATTTTGAGGTCTTCATTTCAAACTCCCTTCAAATTGGCGCAAACAAGTACCATAGTTGCGGCCGAATCTCAAGGTAATGAGCGGGTGGAGGGCTGCTGGATTGCGCAGAGCGAAGCTCTGCGAATCGTTGACCGTGAATCCACGCGGAAGACCCAACCGCAGAGCTTCGCTCTGCGCAATCCGAATCGACAATCCGCCTTGGATTCATTGAGCCGATGAGTCAATGAATCGATGACTCAATGGCCCGATGGCCCGATCCACGCAGGGCTTGCCCTTCGTGGCCCGATGATGAATAATCCAGACAAGGAGGAAACGAATGATTCGCCAGCAATTTCTCGATTACTGCCAGGGCCTCAAGCAGGCGCTGGACACTATCCCCACGGACGCCGCGGAGAAGTTCCTGCAACTCCTGGAGAGCGCCTACCTGGAAGGCCGCCAAGTCTTCATCATGGGCAACGGGGGAAGCGGCAGCAGCGCCTCACACGCGGCGGGGGATTTGAACAAAGGAGTTTCGTACGGCCGGGAGAAGCGCTTTCGCGTGATGAGCCTGAACGACAACATGGCCACGGTGACCGCCTATGCCAACGATGTTTCCTACAGCGAGGCGTATGTCGAGCAGCTCAAGAACTTCCTGAATCGCGGCGACCTGGTGATTGGCATTTCCGGCAGCGGCAATTCTCCCAGCATTCTGAACGCCATTGAATACGCCAACCAGCAGGGCGCGGTCACGGTGGGAATGTGCGGCTTTAGCGGCGGGAAGTTGGCCCGCTTGGCGCAAGTGCCGGTGCACGTTCCGGTAAATGACATGCAAATGGTCGAGGACATCCACATGATGCTCTTCCATGTGGCCATGCAAGTCCTGTGCGCACGAGCGGATGCTCCTGCCCGGGCGCCCGCCGGTCCCGCGTGCTGACAATGAACATTGCCATTCTCGGCCTCACCGCGACGTCCTACGGCAGCCTCACCTACTTGCAGAATTTTCTACCCCACCTGGCGCAATTGGACCGCTCCAACCACTACGAGGTTTTTCTTCCCGCCGCCAACGCTCGCGACCTGGAGGTGCGGCAGTCCAATTTCCGCATTCACATCCGCCGCTGGGCGCCCCGGTCCGGGACCTTGCGGGTGCTTTGGGAACAGCTTGTTCTACCCTGGATACTCCGCGCCCAACGGGTGGAGGCTGTATACACAACTCATAACATGGCGATTCTCTTCTCGCCCGCACCCAGCATCATCCTCATTCAGAATGTGGAGCCCTTCTTCGCCGGGCAATTCCCCAACCCGCTTCACCTGCGGGCACGGCTTGGGCTGCTGCGGATGATGACGGGGCTCTCTCTCCGCCGCAGCCCGAGAATCGTCGCCATTTCCGATTGGGAGAAGGAATTCCTGGTGGAGCGTTTCCACCTGCCGCCGGATAAGATCATCGTCAGCTACCCCGGCGTGACGGAAGGCTTCCGCCCGCCCGCCCCGGGCTCCGCCGCCTTGCTGCGCGAGCGATGGGGCCTCGAACCACCCTACATTCTCTCGGTGACACGGCTGGCGGGTTACGGTAATTTACTTAATTTGGCAAAAGCGTATGTTGCTCTGGTAAAGGAGGGCAAGGTCAGCATGCCGCTGGTCGTTCCGGGCGGCGTGTGGGACGCGCCGTATATCGGCAAGGTCAGGAAGCTGCTCGCGGCCGAAGGGTGCGCTGACCGCGTTAAGTTTCTCGGCTATGTTTCCCATTCGCACATGCCTTTGCTGTTCGGCCACGCCACGTGTTTTGTCTTCCCCTCGTTGCTGGAAGCGTGCGGCACGGCCCTGATTGAGGCGCTGGCGTGCGGGGCGCCGATTCTCTGTAGCCGGCGCCGCCCCATGACGGATATCTGCGGCGACGCGGCGGTATTATTTGAGGGTCAAGATCCCGGCGAAATGGCCGATAGAATATTCGAGGTTGTATCCAACCCGTCCCTGCGGGAAGAGTTGTCACGGCGTGCGGTGGCGCGTGTCGCGCAGTTCTCCTGGCAGCGCGGGGCGGAAAAGGTATACCAGGTCTTCGAGCAGCTTGCATCCGCGTCCCAGGCGGGGAGCCGGGGGGGCGCAAACATGCCTCCGGGAAGGAGGGCCTAACCGCAGCCGGATTCGCCAGGCTCGGGCCACAGGAATCCCTTGCGTCTGTTGATCTACAGCATCCAGTACGCGCCCGAGTTCACGAGCAACGCCATCGTGATCACGGGTCTGGCGCAGCAACTTGCCGCGCGCGGACACCAGGTGACCGTGCTGGCAGGAACGCCCCATTACCAACTCCCCCGCGTCCCGGCGGGTTACCTGTGGCGGCCTTTCCGCCGTGAAGTCCGCGAGGGCGTGAGGGTGATTTGGTGCTGGGCGTTCCCGAAATCGGAGGGAAAGGCCGCGAAGCTCCTGAACTATGGCAGCTTCACCCTGACCAGCTTGATCGCGGGCCTGTGTATAAAGCGTCCGGAAGCCGTCATGGTCGTCTCGCCACCTTTTTGGCTGGGGGTCAATGCGCTCTTACTGCGGGCCCTCCGCCGCGGCGCGGTGATTTACAATGCCCAGGACCTGTTTCCAGATGCTTATCTTGCCAGCCAGGAAGTGCGCGCGGGATGGCTGACGCGCGCCATGAGTGGGCTTATGACCCGCATCTACCGGCGTTGTGATCGGATCACGGTGATCACGGGATCGTTCGCGGAGGCGATTGCGGCGCGGGGTGTTGACCCGGCGAAGGTGGTGACGATCCCGAATTTCGTCGATACCACGGTGGTCACGCCCCTTCCCCGGGCGAACTCCTTCCGCCGGCAGCACGCGCTTGATAACAGATTTGTCGTTATGTACGCGGGCAATATCGGATACACTCATGGTACGGAACTGCTGGTGGGGGCGGCGGAGAAGTTGGCGGCAATTCCCGACCTGCTTTTTCTGGTTATCGGCGGAGGGTCGAAGCAGGCGGATCTGGCGCGACTTGCCCGCGAACGCCGTCTGGCCAACATGCAGTTTCTGCCGACGCAGCCCCGCGAGATCCTCCCGGAAATGCTGGCCGCCGCCGATGTCTTTGTCCTGACCTCCAAGCCGGGAGTGGGCAAGACATCGTTCCCCGGCCGCATCTACAATTTCTTGCTCGCGGCGCGCCCGGTGGTGGCGAGCGTGGATGAGGGTTCTGACCTGGCACGCGTCTTGCGCAGCGGAGACGCCGGCATCGTCACCGCACCGGGAAACGTGGAAGACTTTTGCCAGGCCCTTACGACCCTTTATCATGATGCCGCCCTGCGTGATCGCCTGGGTCGGAGCGGAGCGGAATTCATGGCGCGCCACTATTCGGCGCAGGGCGTGGTGGAACAATACGAAACGCTGCTGAAGGAATTGGCCGTTCGCTGAAGGAGAACCCGCAACCCGATGAAAGCCCCTTTGGGAATCAAAATCAAACTGGCCCTCGTGGCGGGAGACCTTCTTTTTTTCTCCCTCTGTCTGCTGGCGGCGTCTTATCTTCGCCGCAGCGAGGTTTCGGTTCTCTTTGGGCAGTACCGCAACGCTTGGATTCTCTGCCTGATGATTTACCCTCTCAGCCTCTACGTAACCCAATCTTACGAATCGCAACCCGAGGCGAGTTCCGCCGAGAATCTGCGCCGACCTCTGCTGGGCTTGCTGATCGCGGCCGCCGTGACTTCTTTGATCTTCTTCTTTGCTCCGGAGATTCGATTCGGCCGCGGCATCTTCGCCATAGCCAACTCGCTCTATGTCTTCGTGCTCCTCACGTGGCGCCTTGTCATATTCGTGCGCCTGCGCCGCCGAAGCCTGGCCATCCTCCTGATGGGAAATCCCGCCGCGGTGGAAATGGCTCGCCAATTGATTCGAGAATTCTCCCCCCTTTCCAAGACTTATGTCTGGCAGCCGGAAGGGGAATCGGCAAGCACGCCAGAGAGTCTGGAACCCAACGGAGCGCCCGTCGCCCGGGACGAATTCGATCTCCTCATTCTGGCCGAGCAATCACTCGATTCTTCCGCCCTGCGCAAGGCTGCGGCGCTTCGGCTGAAGGGAGTGATGGTCTGGGACCTGCCGCACCTATGGTCCGAATTCGCCGAGCGGCTTCCGGCACGCTACGTCGACGAACGTTGGGTGGCCACCGCCGAGGGTTCACTCAACGAACAGAGCTTTCAAGTCATCAAGCGGCTCGTGGATGTCATCCTCGCCTTCACGGGATTGCTTCTCAGTTCCCCCCTCCTGGTATTGGCGACAGTCCTCATTAAGATTGAGGACGGAGATGGGGTGTTCTACTCCCAGGAAAGGGTGGGCAAAGGAGGAAAGCCCTTCCGCGTTCACAAGTTGCGCACCATGGTGGGCCGGGCGGAGGATATCACCGGCCCCGTGTGGGCCTCGCCCGACGACCCGCGCGTTACCCGTGTGGGACGATGGTTGCGCAAACTTCGCATCGATGAGATTCCCCAGGTTTGGAATGTTCTCAAGGGCGAGATGAGCTTTGTGGGCCCGCGCCCGGAGCGCCCCGTCTTTGTCGATGCGCTCCAAAGCAAGTTCCCCGTTTATTCGCTGCGCCATTTGGTGCGCCCGGGAATCACCGGCTGGGCGCAAGTCCGATATCCCTACGCCGCCAGCGAAGAGGACGCTCTCCTCAAGCTTGAATACGACCTTTACTACCTACAGAATGCCTCCATGCTCTTCGACCTCCGAATTATCCTCAAGACCATTTCCACGGTGGCTTCCGGGTGGGGCTCCTGGTAGGGCCATCTCGCCAGTAGTTTGAAAAATGTTGTTAAATCTTCACCTTGCACGACAATTCCTTAATCCACGTAATATATTGATTCTAAGCATCTTAACTTAACCTTTTGGGTCCAGAGGGGGGATAACTTCCTCCTTAATTGGCGGAAGTATGCAACTCAAATGAATTGACTTACGTCTGATTCCTTGTTGAGGGTCAACTCGGTCAGGGTGATCGAGTTGGGAGGTAGTCCGTTTCCGACAGGAGCCTTTAGGGGCTTAGCCCGAGTTTCAGCGCAAATTGAAGTGGCACTCAGGTTTGTAGTGTGCAAATCGATTCCTGTTAACCTCATCATATCGAACGGGAAGCCAGGGAAAAGCACGTTGCATGACCCGCAAATCCGGACTCAGATCTTAAGGAGGCAAGTTTCCAGGAGATTGCTTTCAGGTGGTTTTAAGGTGCTGCCGCGACAATCTCCGCCGGCAAGTGTTGATTAACTCTGGGGAGGACAACGGTGAGAATCATAGTCTTGGGTGGGGACGGCTATCTGGGCTGGCCGACCGCCATGTACCTTTCCGCACGTGACCACGAAGTGGCCGTTCTTGACAATTTTTCCAAGCGCGGTTGGGAGGCTGAACTCAACGCCGAACCCCTTATCCCGATCAACTCGCTCCGCCACCGGGTGCGCGCCTGGAAAGAGGTCACCGGCCGCCACCTTTCCTTATTCGTTGGCGATTTGTGTGAATACGACTTTGTCCGCGACGTGCTCCGCGAATTCCAGCCCGAGGCGATTGTCCATTTCGGCGAGCAACCCTCCGCGCCTTTTTCCATGATCGACCAGCCGCGTTGCATCATGACCCAGGTAAACAACATTACGGGAACCCTGAACATTCTCTGGGCCATGCGCGAGCACGCGCCGGCGGCCCACCTCGTGAAGCTTGGCACCATGGGAGAGTACGGCACGCCGAACATCGACATTGAAGAGGGCTTCATTCAGATCGAGCACCACGGCCGCAAAGACCTCCTTCCCTACCCGAAGCAACCCGGCTCCTTCTACCATCTCAGCAAGGTGCATGACAGCCACAACATTACCTTCGCCTGCAAGGTTTGGAAGTTGCGTTCAACGGACCTCCACCAGGGGGTGGTTTACGGCGTCGCCACCGACGAAACGGAATTGGACGAACGCCTGGCCACCAGCTTCCATTACGACGAGGTTTTCGGAACCGCCCTGAACCGCTTTTGCGTTCAGGCCATTGCCGGCATTCCGCTCACCGTCTACGGTAAGGGCGGCCAAACGCGGGGCTTCCTGAATATTCGCGACACCCTGCGCTGCGTGGAACTTTCCATCCTCAACCCACCGCAAGCGGGTGAGTACCGGGCCTTCAACCAATTTACGCAGATGTTCAGCATTCTGGATCTCGCCGAAACCGTGCAGAACCAGGCCCAGAAATTCGGCTTCCGCACAGCCATCAAGCATCTGCCCAATCCCCGTGTGGAAGCGGAAGAGCACTACTACAACCCGCGCCACCAGAAACTTCTCGACCTCGGCCTGCAACCCCACCTGCTTTCTGACGTCCTGGTGGATAGTATGCTCGTCACCATCCGCGACCATGCCCACCGCATCCGGCGTGAGGTCATTCTGCCGCGCGTCAAATGGGACGGCACATCCGAGGCGGCGGTCAAAACCTACGTCTCGGTTTCGTAAACGACACGCCGTCGCCGTGCCTGGCCGCTAACGGGAGGACTCCCCACGCGGCAGCACCCTTCATTAAACCTCAAGAGCCGCAGGCTCAGACTTTGTCCAGGCTTCGCCGCCTGCCTTTATAGATGCGCGGGGGACGGTGGTAGCCTTTGGCGATCTGGTAGCTGCTGATGTCGTGCACCATTTTCACCAGCGCCACGACGTTCGGGTAGGGAGTATCCGGCAGCAGGCCGTGCCCCAGGTTGAAGATGTGGCCGGTGCGGTAAGCGGCCTGGTTCAGGACGCGCTTGACGCGCAGGCGGATGAAGTCCTGGTCGCCGTAGAGGACGATGGGGTCCAGGTTCCCCTGGATGGCCACGCCATCGCCCAGCCGCTGCCAGGCCTCGTCGAGTTCCACGTGCGAGTCGACGCCCACCACGTCCCCGCCCGCGTCGCGCATGGCTTCCAGCAGCATGGCCGTCCCCGTTCCAAAGTGGATAATAGGCACTCCGGGCTTGACAGCTTGCAGCATCAGGCGCGTATACGGCTGGACGTAATCGCGGTAGTCCGCCGGCCCCAGGCAGCCCACCCAGGTGTCAAAAACCTGCACGGCCTGCACGCCGGCGTCGATCTGGCCGTTGATATACCTGGCCAGGGTGCGCGCCAGGCGCTCCATCAGCGCGCGCCAAGCGCCCGCGTCGCGGTACATCAGGGCTTTGGTGTGGCGGTAGCTTTTAGACCCGCCCCCCTCAATCAGGTAGGAAGCCAGGGTGAAAGGGCAGCCCGCGAATCCGAGGAGGGGAAGTCGCGGATTCAGGTCGGAGCGCGTTTTGCGGATGCCTTCGTAGAAATATCCCAGCGATTGTTCCGGTTCAACCTCTTGCAGTCGATCAATATCCGCCGCCTCGCGCACTCCCGGGCTGATCACCGGCCCTTCCCCCGTGCCGTATTCCAAGTGCAAGCCCAGAGGCTCCACGATCAGCAGCAAGTCGGCAAAAATGATGGCGGCATCCACGCCCAACTTCTCCGCCGCGGTCACAGTGATTTCGGAAACCAGAGTAGGGTTCTTGCACAACTCCAGGAAGGGCACCCGGGCGCGCAATTCCCGATACTCCTGCATATAACGGCCCGCCTGGCGCATCAGCCACACCGGGGTTGCGTCCACCGCTTCGAAACGGCACGCCTTCAGGAATCGCGAGTCTTCCCACGCGGCGTGTCCTTGGGATTCGGGATCGGGGATTCGGGACTCGCTAACTTCAATATCCTCGCTCCTGCCTCCTGCCTCCTGACTCCTGACTCCTGATTTCTGACTCCTGACTTCCGACTTCTTCCTTAGGATCTCCTTCGCGTGCTGTGCGGTATCCTGCACCAGGATCCCCATTTTGGGATGGGCGGGCTCAAAATCCACCGGAATACCGTGATCCACCAGCGTCTCGCTACAGTACGGACCCACCGAGGCCACCACGACCTTCTCCAGGGCTTCGATTAATCGCTCCTTCACGCCGCCTTCAGCGGCTACGCGCAGAAGATGCTCCACTTGCGAAGAAGTGGTGAACAGCACCACCTGCGCCCGGCCCTCCACCAGCGCCTGGATGGCTTCGCGGAGGGGTTGAATATCCTCGGGGAGTGTCCACTGATAAACCGGCACGCGCCACACGTCGACGCCCCGTGCTTTGAGCGCAGTGAGGAAGGCGTCATTGGGCACGCCATATTCCTGCACTGCCACACGGCTGCCCGCCAGTGTAAATCCTTGCGGATTTTCCTCCAACTCCTGCAGGACTTCGCGCCAGGTGTTGGGCTCCGGCACGGTGATGGTGATGGGTACTTGGAGCCCGCGCAAAACCTTGACCGGCTTGGGTCCGCGCGCCACCACGGTAATTCGGGAGAGAGCTTGCACAATCTCCTCGCGGGCGTGGCGCGTCTCCAGCACCTCGATCAGCCGCCGCGTACCAACCCCGGTCATAAAAATGACCGCATCCAGCCGCCCCGCGAGCAGCTCCGCGCCAAACGCCAGGGCCGCGGTATTTTCCTCCGCCGGCACCTCGCGCAGGGCTGGAGCTACGCGCGGCACACCGCCGAATCGGGTAATCAGCGTGGCCATTTCCCGCGCATGGCGGCTTTCAAAGGCCACCACTTCCAGGCCTTCAAAATTCGTGCTCGTGGCTGAGGTCTCTGTCATGTCCATCGTTCATCTGCCGGGAGGACGAGGTCCGCTCCATTCGGTACTTCAGAATATGCCCTATGGCTTACCGGGCGTCAACGCCAACTTCCGAACTGGTCGGCACCGGAGGGTCACAGAGAGCCAATGCAGGGGGAGGGGCTGGCTTTCGGGGTTCCTAGGCGGGCCTTTCCGTCGGGCGCGCGCCCCAACACCGGAATACGCACGAACGTACGCCTCTTGGTTGTGAATGGAGCGTAACCTCCTTTCTTTTCAATGAGTCATCGTGAAAACATGTTAACTTCTTTATTTTCATCAACTCATTGGGAGCACTTTTTTTGGCCCTTTGTTTTCAATCAACCATTGGGACCAATCTTCATTTTTAACATCTTTTTGGATTACAGACCCGATGCTGATTCTGATCAGCCTAACTTGCCTATTTTCAAATACTTGATTTCTTGTTCTGACCATGGAAATTCTCTCAATCATGCGCTAACGTCATTTCTTTCATAAACTTATCCAGACCATTGGAAGCCTTTGGGCGTCTCCCTCTCGCGAGAGTGGTGTTCAGCCTTCACCGTTCAGCCTTGCCTCTGGCCTCTCGCACTTCTAGTGTGTGTTTTCACTCTTACTTAGCCCTCAGTGTACTATCAGAGCAATTACCCACCCATAATTTCATCTTCCGGGTACTTGGCCAAGGAGTATTCCTGCAATCTGGCGGAGGGGGCCCCACGTTCTGCTGGTAGTGGGGGATACAGAGAGCCAGCGCGGGGGGGAGGAACTGGCTCTCTGTGTTCCGGGGCGGGGCTCACCGACCGGCGCCCGCCGCGGCGACGGAGATGACCTGTGCGAGTTGCGGTTCGCGGGGGGCGGCACGGTGGCCGGAGTTCGGCGTTGGGTAGTGGAGGCTCACCCCAATCATGGGCAGATTCACGTCGCGGACTGTCCCGCTTTCCGTAACGATCTCGGAACGGCCCGACTTGATGTAGTTCATACTCCCGGACATAATTCGTGCCACGGCTTGCGTCCCACGGAAGATGGTGACCCTGCTACCGGGGTAATCTTTGTCCAACTGGAAGGAATATTCGCCCGCCGACAACGTCGCCACACTCCAGCGAGTCGTAGACGTGAGAGTGAACTTTCCCTGGAAAACCTGTGCGCTTGCGGGCTTCGCGCTGAAACCCGCCACCATCATTCCCAGAACCAACAGCCTGAGTACCGTAAACATCCGATTCGTTTTCATGACCTTCTCCTTTTCGCGGTTTTGAATTTGGGCAACCCTTATCTGCCTCACCCTGTATGGCGGAAAAGGCCGCCGAGAAGGGTCATGGCCGCAAAAATATTTTTTTAGCGAAAGCCGCAGACCTCACCGGCGGAGGTTTGGGCTACGCCCAGTGTGCTAGAATGTCCTCACCCCATCGCGGGGAAGTCAGTGGGCAATATTCTCAAACAACGGTTTAACTGCAGCGCGAATTGAGCAGGGAGAAGCAGCGTGGAGCCTGAGCGCTGGCTGAAAATCGAACGCTTGTATCACGAGGCCCGGGCGCGCGATGCGAGCGAGCGCTCGCAGTTTCTCGCCGAGGCTTGCGCCGGGGATGAGTCTTTGCGTCGCGAGGTGGAGGCGCTGCTGGCGCAGGGAGAGGGAACGGGAAGTTTTCTGGGAGCGCCGGCCCTGGACGTGGCGGCGCAAGCATTAGCGCGGGATCAGGCGCGGGGGGCGGGCGCGGCGAGCCCGGACGCCATGGTGGGTCGAACGGTTTCCCATTACCGCATCGTAGAAAGGCTCGGCGGCGGGGGGATGGGCGTCGTCTATAAGGCCCAGGACACGCGCTTGGGCCGCGCCGTGGCGCTGAAGTTTATCCGGAATTCGGAATGGGCTTTGCCACCATCCTCACCAGGATCGCCCGCACTCGACCACGCGGCGCTGGAACGCTTCCAGCGCGAAGCGCGGGCTGCTTCCGCTCTGAGTCACCCCAACATCTGCACCATTTACGACGTGGGCGAACACGATGGCCAGCCCTTCATCGCCATGGAGTTGCTGGAGGGGCAAACCTTACGCCAAATGCTGGCGCAGGATGTAGGGCCGAACAGCGTTCGGCCCGGGGCCAGCGCTGCTGGCCCCTCCAGTGACGTACGGGCACGCCATGGCGTGCCCCTACGGATCGATACCCTGCTGGATCTGGCGATTCCCATTGCCGACGCCCTCGATGCCGCGCACCAGAAGGGCATCATCCATCGCGACATCAAGCCGGCCAACATCTTCGTCATTTCGCGCGGCGGGACGCTTCAGCCCAAGATTTTGGATTTCGGCCTGGCGAAGTTAACGCACCCCGAAGCGCAGGTTGGGGGTCAGCGAACTCGTGACTCGAAGGACTCGCTCACCCATACCGGGATGGCGATAGGCACCGTGGACTACATGTCCCCCGAACAAGCGCGGGGCGAGGAGCTCGATGCGCGGACGGACTTGTTTAGCTTTGGCGCGGCGCTTTACGAGATGGCCACGGGACGAGCAGCGTTTCCCGGAGCAACGACTGCGCTAATCCATGATGCCATTCTGAATCGAACCCCGGTGGCGGCGAGCAGTTTGAATCCCCAGTTGCCGCCCAGGCTGGAAGAGATCATCAACAAGGCGCTCGAAAAGGACCGCGACCTGCGCTGCCAAAGCGCCGCCGAGATCCGCGCGGATTTGAAACGCCAGAAGCGGGATGCGGAATCGGGGCGTGCTGTAGCGGCGATGTCCCCATCGCCGGAAACGGCGGTGAGGACACCCTCGATGCAAACGCCGACGGGGACACCGCAAACGCCGGTGGGGACACCGGCGCTACAGCGGGACATCGTCCAGCCGCGGCCAGCCCGCGCCACCACACTGCCATGGGCAATTGCAGTGCTGGCGATTGTGGCAGCCCTTGCGTTGTGGGCGCCGTGGCGCGCTTCGCGGCCGGTCGAGCCGCATCTGCTGGTGCGGCTGAGTGTCGACCTGGGGCCGGACGCCATGACGGGCCTCAGTCTCACTGCGGCCATCTCGCCCGACGGCCGGCGGCTGGTCTTTCCGGCGCGCGCTCCCGATGGCAAACAGCAGCTTGCTACCCGGCTGCTGGACCAGGCCCAACCCACCCTGCTGTCCGGCACGGCAAACGGCCGTGACCCGTTTTTCTCTCCCGACAGCCAATGGGTTGGATTCTTCGCAGATAGTAAGCTCAAAAAGGTCTCCGTTCAGGGCGGAGCGCCGGTAACTCTTTGTGATGCCCCGTTTGGTTACGGCGCCAGTTGGGGGGAAGATGGAACGGTTTTCGCGGCGCTGAGCGGGCTATCCAATATATCCCGGGTACCCGCTGCCGGGGGGACGCCGCAGCTCTTGACCAAGCTGGGTAAGGACGAGGTGACCCATCGCTGGCCGCAGATCCTGCCGGGAGGTCAGGAGATTCTCTTCACCACCGCTACCAGTGGAACCGGAATGGAGACCGCCAGCGTCAAAGCCATGTCGCTGAAGAGCGGTGCGGGAAAGACGCTGGTAGAACAGGGATATTTCGGCCGGTATCTGCCGGAGAACGGAACCCGGGGTTACCTGGTCTACCTGCATCAAGGCGTCCTTTTCGGAGCGGCCTTCGACCCCAACCGGCTGGAGGTTCAAGGCACGCCCGTACCGCTCCTGGAAGATGTGGCTGCAAACCCCCTTGGGGGCGGAGGCCAGTTTGACTTTTCCGGGACGCCCTCCGGGCACGGAACCTTGGTGTACCTGGCAGGCAAAGGGGCGGCCCAGACTTGGCCGGTGGTGTGGCTCGACAGTTCGGGGAAAATGCAGCCTCTGATTCCCACGCCAAGCCCCTATGTCTTCCCACGCTTTTCGCCGGACGGACGACGACTGGCGCTGGCGATGAGTTCCATCAGCGGGTACGATATCTATGTCTACGATTTGCAACGGCAAGCGATGACTCGGCTAACCAACGATGGACGCTCGCGGGTGCCGGTCTGGACCCCGGACGGGAAATACATAGTCTTCCGGTCGTCTGTCAGTGGCTTCGGGATCTGGTGGATCCGCAGCGACGGCTCCGGAGAACCCCAGCAGCTCCTGGCGGCTCAAAACGCCAGAGTTCCGTGGTCCTTCTCCCCCGACGGTCGGCGCCTGGCGGGCTCCGAGACTAGTCCGGAGGGCGGTTATGACCTTTGGACGGTTTCTCTGGACACGAGCGATCCCGACCACCTCAAGGCGGGCAACCCGGAGCCGTTTCTGCGCACACCGGCGAATGAGAATGTACCGATGTTCTCACCCGACGGGCGCTGGATTGCCTACCGGTCCGACGAATCACGAATGGACGAGATCTACGTGCGGCCCTTCCCGGGCGGGCAGGGCGGCAAGTGGCAGATCTCGACCGGAGGCGGGCTGTACGCAATGTGGTCCAACAACGGCCGGGAGTTGTTCTACGAAACAGCGGACCACCGCATCATGGTGGTGGATTATACGGTGAGTGGCGATTCTTTCGTGCCCGGCAAACCGCGCCTTTGGTCCGAGACGCAGATCTTTTATAGCGGTGTTTCAAACCTGGCCCTGGCGCCGGACGGCAAGCGCTTCGCAGTGTTCCCCATGCCGGAAGCCGCGGGCCCCGACAGAGGTTCGGTACACGTCACCTTCCTACAGAACTTCCTCGATGAGCTGCGCCGCCAGATTCCGGGCCGATGAGCAGCGGCTTCTTAACCTAGTGCTCGAACCCGATTTGCCCAAACCAGCAATTTAAGGTATAATTCGTCAATTAATTTTTTGGGCATTTTGCCGCGGACGAATTTCATACGGTCAAGGAAAGCAGCTTTGACCACCTTTTCATCGGCCAGCTCCTTAGCCAGTAGGTTTTGACGAGAGTAAAATCAAGACTAATGAGTATCAGGCCTGAAATCAGTTATTTAGCGCCGCTCACAGAGCGGAGGGGCTCACCCCACAGGCCTTCGAGGTGAACTGGATGGTGTGGTTTGTCGGGTTGCGAGCCCGAATCCCCGAACTCTTATGGCAGCGGGAACTGCGCCGCCTCCTGGTTTTCGTCCCGGCCCTGATCGTAGGGGTCTTGTGTTCGGCGATGTGGTGCGAGCCTGACGGCATGGCCCCCCAGCCCATCGATTCCTTCCTCCTCTCCTTGCATTCCCTGGAGACGCAGCACGCCCGCAAGGTCCGCGTCCTGCATTTCGGCGACTCGCACATCGCTTCCGACACGGAAAGCTCCGTGGTGCGAACCTATCTTCAAAACATCTTTGGCGACGGCGGCCCCGGCCTGGAGCTTCCCTGGAAGGGACCTCCCCTTTCGTCCTTGACCATCACTTATGGGAATTCCTATGGCTGGGAGCGCGGCCATCCGACCTATATCAGCCCGGTGCAGGACACGGGCCTTTCGTTAAGCTACATCGAAGCCGCGTCTCCCAATCAAAGCGCCTGGCTCGAGGCGACGGGGAGTGAGTTCCGCGTCTATTACCTGGCGCAACCGGAGGGGGGCGAGGCCGAATTCCTGATTGACGGTGTGTCCCTCGGGCGGCAAAAGATGAACGCCGGCTTCCCGCAGTTGCAAGTGGCACGCTTCCAGACGCAGGGGCCGGATGCCCCGCATCGATTTGAAGTTCGCACGCAGGATTACGGCAGGGTGCGGATTCTTGGCGTCTCCGTGGAGAAAGCCGCGCCCGGGGTCGTTTACAGCGCGCTGGGCTTGGTGGGCGCGCGGGCGGAGTACCTGTTGAAATGCCGCGAGGAAACCTTCGAGGCGCAAATCTCCGCCGAGCAGCCGGACTTGATTATCATGGGTTACGGCACCAATGAAACCAGCGGTTCCTACCTCGATGAGAACGCGTACGAGACCGCGCTCAGCACCATCATCTCGCGCATGCATCGTGCCGCTCCCTCGGCCTTGGTCATATTGTTGACTCCACCCGATCGTGGGGACAGCCGCCCCGGCCAGGCGGAGCATTTTGAGCGCATCCTGCAAGAAGTCATCGCGGCGCAGCGTGATGTGGCGGGCAGGGATGGAACCGTCCTGATGGACCTGCACGCGGCCATGGGTGGCGCAGGCTCCGCCGAACGTTGGGCCGCCATGCAACCGCCGCTCGCGCGGCCCGACATGACCCACTTCACCAACGAAGGATACAACCTGCTGGGCCGTTATATTGTGGGCGGAATCATGAAGCTCTACGACTCGGGAGCGGACGTCGCCGGCTCCTTCTCAAACGATTCGTTGGAAGGAAAACGCCTTGGCGAGCTTCTGCCTCCACTCTACCCAGGGTTGACCAAGGGCGCGATTCTTGCGGCGGCATATCGGAACAGTTACACTCCGGAAGCTTCTTCCTCCCCGCCGCAAATTTTTTATTTCCTCATGCCGGATGGCCAAGTTGTTGTTACCAATGACCTTTCCATGATCGACGCCAGCAAAGGCAAAGTCATCAGTCCGGAGGAAGCAGGATGTTTGTTGCGCGGGAAAGCCGCCCCTTGCGATAATGCTAGCCGATGGTAGTCACCGGGCGATCATTTTGGCGTAGGTGTGCTGTAGGGATCGCTGCCATTCTTTTCCTGGCCATCAACTTTCAGTTAAGCCGCACTGGCGCTGCTCAGAACTCCACCACCTCCACGCCGCAGAGCACCTCCACCACCACAACCCCGAAGAAGACCACTCGGCGCACTCGCCCCAAACCCCAGCCCGTGAAGCCCGTTCCCCTGCCCCCTCTGGACCCTGTGCCCATCGAGACGGGCGAGCAAAACGCTTTGGCGTCTTTCTTCCGGGCGTTGGCGAATCTCGAGTCTCCGGCGGCGGATGCGCTCGAGCCGCCGGTGGTGCACATCATCCACTTTGGAGATTCGCACGTGGCCTCGGATTACTGGGCGGGAGCCATCCGCGAGAAACTCCAGGCGCGCTTTGGTGATGCCGGGCCCGGGTTCGTCCTCCCCGGCCGGCCCTGGCAAACCATCCGCTATGCTGAAGCCAAATCTCTCGACGGACAGGGCTGGCGGACCGATGGGCTAAGGCCCGGCGAGAATGATGGAGTTGTGGGGTTGGGTGGCATGAGCCTGGAGAGCTTTCGCCAAGCGAGTCCCGCCTCAGCCCTCGCGTCCTTCTCCCAATTTGAAATCCTCGCCGCCACCACTCCCGGCACCGATTGCTTACAGGTTCAGGTGGATGACGTGGGTTTTCATGACCTCGCTTCGCACGTTGAACCGGTGATTCCTGGCGGCCCTCCCCCCGCGCCTGTCTCTCTGGTGCCGGAACCCAGCAGCAGATCCCTGGGCGGCGGCGCGGCGGATCCGCCCGATCCCCCGGTTTCCCCGGCGCCCGTCCAACGCAGCAAGAAGCGTCGCAAGCCCGTCCCGGCTGTGCCGCCGTATCATCCCTGGCCGGCCGATTCCCTTCTCGACCTTCTCCAGCTCCGCAACTCCACGCCGCTTGCCGCCGGCCCCCACCGGGTTTCCATCCGCAGCAGTTGCGGGGGCAAGGCGCGCCTGTTGGGCATGGAGCTCTACAGTGGCTCGAAAGGCATCGTCTACGATACCGATGGGGTGAATGGGGCGCGTTTGACCGACGTGGAAAAACCCCTGCCCGCCCTGCGCAAAGCACTTCTTCAGCAATCCCACCCGGCCTTGATTATTGTTTCGTACGGCACCAACGATATTGCCACGCCGGGTTTCACCGCCAGCGGCTACGAGGAGAGCGCCTTCCAGATTCTCAGCAAGCTCAAGCAGGACGCCGGCGACGCTTCCATCCTGGTCACCGGTCCGACCGACCGCGGCAGCCCGCGCAAAGTCCGCCGCACCTACATTCAGGCGGCACAGGCGGAGTTGCAACCTGCCCTGCGCCGGGCGGCGCTCCGCGCGGGTTGCGCCTACTGGGATCAGCAGGCCGCCATGGGGGGGCCCGGCGCGATGACGCGTTGGGTGCGGGCGGGACTGGCCGCCTATGATTACGTGCATTTTTCCGGGTTGGGCTATCAGAAACTGGCCGGCATGCTTTACGATCAGCTCATGGTTGAGTATGGTAACTTTCTTAAGGCGCAATCGTCTGAGTAGTACGATTCTTAATCAACAACTCCCGCAGGCAAAGGATTATGGCTCTCGTTGAACCGGCGTTTCTCCTGTTCGCGCTGATTTCCTGCCTCCTGTATCGCTTGGCCTCGCGCCGAGATTCCCTTCGCCCCATCGTGCTGGTGGCGCTTTCCCTCTTTTTCTATTCCACCTGGAACCCCTGGTATTGCCTCCCCATCACCCTCACGGCGCTGCTGGACTACAACACCTCCTGGCTTCTGGTGCGCACTACGGGCGCGCGGACGCGTAGCTTCCTGATCACCGCGGACATCATCCTGAATCTCCTCATCCTCGCCGTCTTCAAATATTTCAACTTCTTGCACCTCAGCACCACGCAGTTTCTCACGTTCTTTGGACGCACTCTGCCGCCCGCGCCTTTCCGCGTGGTGTTCATGGTGGGGATTTCCTTCTACACGTTCCAGTCCATGAGCTACGTCATCGACGTCTATCGCGGCGAGCAGAAACCGGCGCGAGGCTTTCTGGAATATTTCGCGTTCGTCTCTTTCTTCCCCACCCTGCTCGCCGGCCCCATCACGCGCGCCCGCGTCCTGCTGACGCAATTGCAGCAGCCCGCCGGACCGCTCACCGACGATCAGGGCAGCCGGGCCTTGCTGATGATCGCGCGGGGATTCATCAAGAAGCTGGTTTTCGCCGACTACCTTTCGGTCAATCTCGTGGACCGCGCCTTCGAGCTGCCCCGCATGTTTTCCTCGCTCGAAATCCTGATCGCCGTGTATGCCTTCGCCGTGCAGATTTATTGCGACTTCTCCGGCTACAGTGACATCGCCATTGGCGTGGCGCAACTCCTGGGCTTCCGCCTGCCCGACAACTTCAACTCTCCTTACCGGTCAGAGTCCATGATCGAATTCTGGCGGCGCTGGCACATCTCCTTTTCCACGTGGCTGCGCGACTACATCTTTTTTTCGCTTCCTTCCAGCCGGCGCGCCAAGTGGCGCCTCTATTGGAATACCCTGGTCACCTTCGCCCTGGGCGGGATCTGGCACGGCGCATCGTGGACCTTTTTGACTTGGGGATTGCTGCACGGTTTCGGGCTGGCGGTGAATCACGCGGCGGAGGCGCTGTGGCCGCGCCGTGGAAAGCAGAGCCCCAAGCACCTCCTGGCCCGGATCGGGGGCGCCCTGCTGACTTTCCATTTCGTTTGCTTTACCTGGATTTTCTTCCGATGCGATTCCACGTCGCAAGCCCTGGAAGTTCTTACCGGAATTGCGCGCGGCAGCATGGAGTTGATCAACATTCCCTGGCCCGTGCCCGTATTGATTGGGCTGGCCATGCTGGCGCAGTGGTGGCCGGCAAATTGGTACGAGCGGGTCGAGGCCCGGTTTGGAGCATGGCCGGCGACGGTGCAGGCCGCAGCGCTCTCCGGCGTGGCGCTTTTGATCGCCTGGACCAGCCGTACGGCAGTTACACAATTTATCTACTTCAAGTTTTGAGAATGAGGCGTGCCACGGGCGTCCCGCCCGTGATGGGGAATCACGGCCAAGATGGCCGTGGCACGAGGGCGGCGGTTACGCAGTTTATCTATTTCAAGTTTTGAGAATGAGGCGTGCCACGGGCGTCCCGCCCGTGATGGGGAATCACGGCCAAGATGGCCGTGGCACGAGGGCGGCGGTTACGCAGTTTATCTATTTCAAGTTTTGAGCGTTGCGGATGAAGCTCCCCAAATCCTGGTTCACGATCGCGCTGTTCTGCCTGTTTGCGGCGATCCCTTATTGTTTCCCCTCCTTGGAGCGCTTTCGCATCCTGGATCTTCATCGGATTTCCGCTCCCTTCGCTGCCTGGAGGCCGGACGCCCTCGACCGGATATTTCTTAAACCGCGCGCGGAGAATCTCCCCGTTAAGGCCAGCACCGCGCCGAACGCCCCCGCCAACCAACCCCTGCCCCCTTCGTTCCTGACCGGTGAATACACGGGAAAGAATTGGCCAGTGCGCGAGGACGTGCAGCAAATCCTGAGCGAGCCGGCGGAGAGCATCGCCATCGAGGATTACGGATGCGGGATGGAGCATTTCTACGCGGCGCTGGCGCGGACCGAACAGAAGCAGCCCGGCGCCATCACCCGCATCTGCCATTTCGGCGATTCGCCGATCAGCGGCGACTTGATTTCCGGCGAGGCGCGCACCCTGTTGCAAGACAAATTTGGCGACTCCGGGCACGGCTGGATCTTCATCGCCAAGCCGTGGGATTTTTACTACCACGAGGGCATTCGCATGGAGGGCAAGGGCTGGAAAGTGAATTCGCCCGTGTTTCCCGGGGGAGGAAGTGGGTCCTTTGGCCTGGGCGGCGCCAGCTTCACGGCCGGTTCTCCCTCCGCTTACTCCCGGGTTCGCACCACCCAAGATGGAGAGGGGTCGGCGGTCAGCCGCTATGACATCTTCTATCGCGCTCAACCCCACGGCGGGTCGTTTCTCGCTTACGTTGATAAAGACCCGGCGCAGGAATTCTCCACGCGGGCGGAGGAAAAGGGCTCGGCGATGGTGTCAATCTCCGTGGAGGACGGCGCCCACACGCTCAAAATCACCCCGCAAGGTGACGGCCCCGTCACCCTCTATGGCGTCGCCCTCGAGCGCAGCACGCCGGGCGTGATTTACGACACGCTGGGAATGCTCGGCGGCACGGTTCATCACCTGACCCACTTCCATGAAGACACCTGGATTGAGGATTTGCAAAACCGCAAACCCGATCTGGTTATTCTTAACTTCGGAACCAATGAAAGTAATTATGGTTACCTGCCGTATGCGGAGTATCTGCAAAACTACTCCGTGGTGATCCAGCGCATTCGGAAGGCGCTGCCCGGCGCGTCGATCCTCATCATGGCGCCCATGGATCGCGGCACGCGCGACGATGACGGCAACATCGTCACCATCCCCAGCATCCCCATCCTTGTGGCGGCGCAGCGGCGCGTGGCGCGCGCCGAGGGCGTGGCCTTCTTCAACACCTTCGCCGCCATGGGAGGCATGGGAACCATGGCGCGCTGGTACGATGAGGAACCCCGCCTGGTCACCGGAGACTTTACCCACCCCACCTATACCGGCGCCCAGCGACTGGGCACGATGCTGGTCAACGCGTTGTTGAAGGGTTTCGATGAGTACAAAAAGAATCAGGGAGGCCAGCCCTGCACGCCCTTGGTAGAACCGAAGGCGGAAGGCAGTATGCAGGAGGCAGCGGGTGGAGCGGGGGAGCCGCCGAAGCAAGTCAAAAGGCATAAGGCAAAGGGTAAAAGACAAAAGTGAAAAGTAGCGCCGACCGTCCGGCCGGAATTCCTCGCAACCCGTGGCGAGCCGCGATAGGCAGCGGGCGCCTTTTTGCGAGCAAGTGGAGCGCGCAACATCGAGAAGCCCAATAATCCCCTAGACGTCGCCCGCCCGTTGACCTAGCATAGCGCCATGTCAAACTTCATGAATTCGCGGTACTGTCCTAATTCGGGCCGTACCGCCGGCTTCCAGCCGGCACCGGAGCCGCCAAGATGGCGGCGGTACGCCCAAACCAGGACAGCCCCGAATTCGCGGTCAAGCTTCCAGCGTAGCCTCTTGGCACTGGGGGCGTGGCTGGCCATGTGTCTTCCCGCCTCCGCCGCTTGGCAGGCGGGCGTCGCGCGGGTGGATATCACTCCCACCGAGCCCATCTGGCTGGCGGGTTACGGCGCCCGCACCCATCCCTCCGAAGGGGTTCGCCAGCACATCTTCGCCAAAGCCCTGGCGCTTCAGGACGACCAGGGCAACCTCACCGTACTGGTCAGTTCCGATTTACTTGGCTTCCCCCGCGAGGTTGCCGACCCCATCGCCGCGCGCGCGCAGAAGCAGTTCGGTCTGCCGCGGGAGAGGCTGCTTTTGAATTCGTCACACACCCATAGCGCCCCCGTGATCGGGGACATGCTCCGTCCGGCCTACCCTTTTGGTGACGCTGAATTGGCGGTCATTAAGCGCTACACCCATTGGCTGGAGGATCAGGTGGTGGAGATGATCGGCCGCTCCCTCCACGATTTGAAACCTGCGGAGCTGAGCTTCGAGCAGGGCCTGGCAGGTGTGGCCGTGAACCGCCGCCGCGTCGGCCACCGCGAATATCCCGGGCCGGTCGATCAGGATGTGCCCGTGCTCGCCGTTCGCGGCGCGGATGGCTCGCTGCGCGCTATCGTTTTTGGCTATGCCTGCCACAACACCGTTCTGAATGACTACCAGGTCAGCGGGGATTGGGCCGGCTATGCGCAGGCCGCGCTCGAAAAGACGCACCCCGCGTCCATGGCGATGTTCATACAGGATTGCGGCGCTGACGCCAACCCCCTGCCGCGCCACTCGGTGGATCTTGCCCAAGGGTATGGTGAGACCATCGCCGCGGCGGCGGAGGAGGTTTTGAAAGGCAAAATGCGGCCCCTGCACGGCCCCCTGGGTGCTGTCTTCGCGCGGGTGGATATTCCTTTCCAGACGCCTCCCTCGCGGCAGGAACTGCAAAGCCGCTTGAGCGGTACGGATGTGTACGCCCGCCGGAATGCCCAACTGATGCTTCACATCCTGGATCGCGACGGCAAACTGCCGGACCACTACCCTTACCCGATTGAAGTCTGGCAATTCGGCAAGGACCTGACGTTTATCGCTCTGGGCGGCGAGGTGGTGGTGGATTACTCGCTGCGCTTCAAGCGCCAGTACGGCGTCGACAACGTCTGGGTGGCCGGTTATTCGAATGACGTCTTCGCCTACATTCCCTCCCTCCGAGTGCTGCGCGAAGGCGGCTATGAAGGCGGAGGCGCCATGCTCGCTTACGGGCAGCCCGCCCCCTTCGCCTGGGCCGTGGAGGAAATCATTGCTGAAAAAGTGGATGATGTGGTGAAGCGGCTGAGCGAGCGGACATCGGATTATTGAATCATCGGATCATTGAATCATTGAGTGATTGGCGATTGGAGATTGGCGATTGGCGAGCGAGATTTTTGATCCGCGACTTGCGGCTTTGGATTTTCGATGGAGTTTCGATCTGAGATTTGCGACCTGTGCCTGTCGCTCCCGCCCCTTTAACTAGCCCATTTAACTCATCGCAACAACCCTCTTCCGCCGTCTGCCACGGGCCAGGGAGAGACGACATTGACGGTCATTTTGTCAGGCCGATTATGAATTTGCGTAGTTTCTTACAAGCTACTTATTTTCAGTATGTTGACGGCTTTGGCAGGATAAAAATCCCTTTTCAGGCCCTTTGTTTTCATAAACCTGACGGCTTTGGGAGCTCGTGAGGTCGTTGGACATAAAGTCGCCGAGGAATTTGTGGGCAGCGGGGCTAGCAAAATGTACATCATCAAAATCCTTCTTGCTCCGCGTGCGGGGCGACGAGGCATCTCCTCGGGCTCTCAGTTCCGCCCGCGTCCGGCCCGTACCCTTCACCCCGGGAGCCTCCCGGGAGTGCGCCGCCGGGAAGGCCGCGCGCCGTTCACCATCCAGCCTTTTCACGCACCAGTCATGCTGACCTGCCAGCCCACGGCACGGGTGGACCGGAGTCGATCCTCAAGTGCCAACGATAATCTATCACTTCTTCATTGTCAAGTAGATTATTTAGCTTTTCTGAGAAGGCCCCCTGGCGCTCCCTTGAAAGGCTAGAAGCAGGTAGCCACGGTCAGCGCCTTCCTGACCGTGGGCTTTTCGCATGCACGACGCCGCGGTTACGGTTAACACAGGTTTGGCAAGAGCCCACGGACACAAAGGCACTGTCCGTGGCTACCACCTTTTGGTCAGCCTTGGTGCCTTGGTGTCTTGGTGGTTCATCTTTTCCTCACCACCAAGACACAAAGACACCAAGGAAGGGCCTAAACTACTTCCACCAGCGCCGCTCCCCAGCTTAGACCTGCACCGAAGGCGGCGATGACCACTTTCATTCCGGGGCGAAGCAGGCCCGCCGCCTTGGCTTCCGACGCGGCAATCAGCCAGGACGCGGAGGATGTATTTCCGTACTTATCACCGTTTACAAAACACTGGCTCGGGTCGATCTTCAGCTCTTTCATCAGCCTTTCGAGCAGCCGCAGGTTCGCCTGGTGGAACAGGAAGAGGCCGACCTGATCGACCCGCAAGGAGTTTTTCTCCAGCAATTCGGTGACGGACCGGGAGAGCTTGCGCACCGCGTGCATGATGATGGTGCGGCCATCCATCTGAAAGGTGGAACCGAAGTCGAGGCGCAGGGCCTCAGAGAAAGTGGCGTCGCTGGCGACGCGAATATCCCGAATCGCCAAGGGAGCATCGCCCGGAGTTACCAGGCACGCGCCGGCGCCATCACCAAAAAGAATTGCTGTTTCCTTAACGCGAGGTTCCTGCGCCATGACGCGCGTCATGGTCTCCGCCGCCACCACCAGCGTCGGCCCCCATTGCTCGCACATCCGGTGGGCGAGCGCCACGCCAAGCAATCCCGAGATGCTGGCGAGGTGCAAATCAAAAGCGGGGATTCCCGGAGCATTGAGCCGTTTTTGGACTTCCGCCGACACGCCGGGAAACTGCCGGTGCGGAGTGCCCGTGCACGCGATAATGGCTCCCAACTTGTCCACGGTGATTCCGGCATCCTGCAAACAGGCCGTCGCCGCGCGCTCCGCCAGGTCGCAGACGGTTTCCTCCGCCGCCACCACGCGCCGGGTCTCAATGCCGCAAACGCTCACAATCCATTCCGGAGTGACCTGGAATTCCACCGCCAGGGCTTGATTCGACAATACGCCTGCGGGAAGGAAGTGCCCGAATCCAGCCAGCGCGGACATCTACGCGGCACCCTGGCTGCTCAGGTAAGCAGCAATTTTGGCAAGAGATTCAAACTTGGAGGGGTGAAGGTCATTGTCCGGCACCTTGACGTTGAACTCCTTTTCCAGGTCGGCAACGAAGTCGACCAGGTCAAACGAGTCGATGACGCCGGCGTCAAACAGTGAGGCTTCGCGGTCAGCGGGAAGGGGAGCTTTCGCGACGCGCGCCAAAGCCTCCAGGATTTTTGCATCAAGCACCATTTTCATTTTCCTTGCCGCAGCATCGTTGTGAATTCGAAGAAATATCATACTACAAGAAAGGTCAACCGTACCGCGCGCGGGCGCGATAAGCGGTGGCGAGGCTTTCGAGGAGGGCTTCTGGATTTTGCAGGTCTTCCGGGCTGAATTCCAGGCGGGCGGAAAGGCGCTGGAGAATCTTCCTCGCGGTTTCGGCCCGCACATCTCCGGCGAGCTGATTCCGCCGTAACAGGAAGGCTTCAATCAACTGGAATTCCCCTGGCAAGAGTCGCGAAACGTCGTACCGGGAACTGCCCGGGGAGGCGGCCAGGTCCCATCGGACTCCCGTTTCCAGCATCGCAGGTTTTTCATGAACCACCACGGTGCCGGCCACGTAATCGCCCAAGCGCTTGCTCTTGGCGCTCAGCAACGCGCTGATGATGGCCACGCCGTACAGACCCGGCATGCTGTCGACAACCCGCAGGAAGTTGCGCGCCACGGCCTCATAAACCGTGATGGGCCGGCCGGAGTCCTGGATCACCCGCAAGTGCGTCAGCCGCTTGCCGGGAGTCTGACCGTTCCAGATCGCTTCGAAAATCGCGAAGTACCCGAATTGGAGCAGGAACACTAAAAGCACCAGGAGGGCCAATGTCCAGGCGCCTGCCCACACACCATGCGTTGGCATCATAATACCCAGTGCCCCCAGCAAGAGCACGCTGACGCCCAGAACCATCCCGACGGCGAATTGAATCAGCGTATCCACGGCCAGCGCCAGGAACCGGCTGCCGATTCCGGCCAGCGGAAATTCCAGAGGAATTTGCTCGGGCGTATCGATGACCAGGTTATCCATGCGCAGTCAGATTCCAATCAGCGTGCCACGTGCGTGCCACGGGCGTCCCGCCCGTGAACTTGCATGGCCAAGATGGCCATGCTACGAGGAACAGAAAAAAGTAAATCCTTCCCCGCTTCCTTGGCGATAGAATACCAAATTCGCTGAGAAGGTTTGTACGTTCACGCTCGCTCACCGTTTGTCGATCGCCGGTGTTCTTCATGATTAGCGCACGCTGGCTGGCAAAACGCAAGCCGTACTGGGACCGGCTGGAAGAGATTATCAAGAAGGCCGGCCATCGGGGTCTGGGCGCACTTGCCCATGCCGAACTGCGGGAACTGGGATTGCTTTACCGCCAAATTGCGGCCGACTTGGCGTCGGTGCGTGAGGACCCCTTGAGCCAGCGCTGGGCGGGATTCCTGAATCAGCTTCTGGCTCGCGCCCACAACCTGATTTACATGGGACGCCGCGCGCGCCCGCGCGGCATCCTGGGATTCTACCGGACCGACTTCCCCCGCATTTTTCGCCAGACCTGGACTTATACGGCCCTGGCGTTCCTGCTGTTTCTGGCGGGAGCGCTGGCGGGTTTTTTCGCCAGCCTCGCTGACCCTTCCTTTCAACGTTTCTTCCTCGGTCCCGAGATGAGCGACACGATTGATCGGCGCGAGATGTGGACGCATTCGATGCTCACCATCCAGCCGCTGGCTTCCAGCGCCATCATGACCAACAACCTCAGCGTCTCTTTCACCGTGTTTGCGGTGGGAATCATCGGCGGCATTGGCACCGTCTACCTGCTGGCGATGAATGGAGTGCTGATCGGGGTGATCGGCGCGGCGTGCTGGCAGGCCGGCATGAGCCTGCAACTATGGTCATTCGTCGCCCCGCACGGGGTTCTGGAATTGCCCGCGATTTTTATCGCCGGCGGCGGTGGGTTGCTGCTGGCGCGCGGATTGCTCTTTCCGGGGGAACTCCCTCGCCGCGAGTCCCTGACCCTCTATGGAGGCCAGGGGGTGCGCCTGGCTTTGGGCATCATCCCCCTGTTGTTGGTGGCGGGAGTGTTGGAAGGATTTTTCTCACCCTCCTACCTTCCCGTCGTCGCCAAGTTCGCCTGTGCGGCAGCCGCAGGTGGGCTGCTTTTGCTTTACTTAACTCAGTGTGGGCGGAAGGCAGCGTAGCGCGGCCCCCCGTTCTTGGGGTCCGCGGCGCTTACCGAGCAACCGCCACAAATGCCGGATTGCGCAGAGCAAAGCTCTGCGAATCGTCGACCGCGAATCCACGGCGAAGCCAAACGCCACGAGCGCCGGATTGCGCAGAGCGCAGCTCTGCGAATCGTTGACCGCGATTCCATGCGAAGCCACGCCCGCAGAGCTGCGCTCTGCGCAATCCGGATTAATCGAGGGGTCATGGATTCAGAACCCAAAATTTACCGGGTCAATCAGGAGGGCGTCGAGCGCCTGGCGAGGACGCGGACTGTCTGGGTATTTGTGTTTTTCGTCCTGTTGATTGTCATGATGACCATGGCCTCAGGGCAATCAGCGGATCAAAACCAACGCGAGCGGCTCGTGGCCTGGGGGTGGTATCTCATCGTTGTAAGCGTCGTGGCAAGTCTCATTGCCCGCAAGAGGCTCCAAAGGCTCTGGTCGTCCTACCGGCTGCAATTTGACGAGAACAAGATTCTGCGATGGCAGGAGGGGCTGCCGCCGATGCGGCTCAATCGCAGTGAGATCACGAAAGTTGAGGAAGTGAGGGGAACGGGATTAACTTTAAGGACGAACGCGCGGCTGCGGCGGCTTTTGATTCCGGCGGACCTGGCAGGCTACGAGGAAGTTCGAGACGTCATCAGTGGGTGGCAAACCCCGCAGGTACTTCCCTTCTTGACGCAGGCAGGGAGAACCAGCCTGCAAGTCGGATTGGTACTTTTATTCTTCGCGTCATGGCTGATTTGCACGCGGTCTGGAAATATCGCTCTGGTTGTGCCGGGCGCATTGGCCTTTTATGGCGTGCTGGCCCTGGGGCTTGCAGATCATCAAAGAAACCCCAACGTCTCGAAGTGGCAGAAGGTGATTGTCTGGGTTTTTGTCCTCCTTCAGTGGAAGTTCGTGGCTCTGCCTTACTTGAGGATATGCTCCGCCTTTGTTGGGTGAACGCCTCGGCCCTTTTGCGGCGTATTTGAAATTCGCCGGATTGCGCAGAGCGAAGCTCTGCGCAATCCGGCCGCCCAAGCGCAAGTCAAAAAGGCAGGACACAAAAGTGAAAAGGACACCCGTCTAGCTTGATTGACGCCCATTTTGGGGAACAATCCCAGCGTATCGGACGTACTTCATCAACGGGGGGGAGACCGTCATCTTGGACCCCCCAGCGTATCGATCTCAATCCTGTTTAAGTCCAGCCAGGTGCCTTTATGCGCAGATGGACGCTCGTTGTGCTGATCTTCACCAGCGGACTCGGCTTTGGCCAGAAGCCCATTCAGGTCAACGTCAAGCTGGTGAACGTCGCTTTTTCCGTGCGCGACGATCGGGGCGCGCTGGTGAGCAACCTCACCCAAAACGACGTGGAAGTCTTCGAGGATGCCGTCCCGCAGAACATTTCATTCTTTGCGCATAGTCTCGATGTGCCCCTGACACTTGGATTGATCGTCGATTTCAGTTCGAGTCAGGAGCATTTCTTGAAGCAGCACAACCACGACCTGGAAGTCTTTCTCAAGGACATTCTGGGGCCCAAAGACCGGGTGTTTCTGATCTGTTTTGGCAATCATTTACGGCTGGTCAGTGACTTTTCGCAATCCGGCCCGGAGGTCATGGACCGGTTGAAGCTTTATCAGCACGACACGCAGCACTTTGCGGAACTGGGGCCGAAGGAAGAACGGGTATTGGGCACCGCTTTCTACGATTCCATTTATTACTCGGTTACGGAAAAACTGGCCAACGAGAACGGCCGGCGCGCGTTGCTGGTTTTCAGCGACGGGGAAGACAACTCCAGTTCGCACGACATGATGACCACCATTGAGGCCGCGCAGGCCGCCGACGTGCTCGTCTACACAATTCGCTACACCGAGAAAGAACATGGCCAACTGACGGCACGCAACCGGTACGGCATTCGGGTTATGGACCGCCTGGCGAAAGAGACGGGCGCCGGGGCGATCGACGCCGAAGCCACCGACCCGAAGACTTATTTTCGCCAAATTGCAGAGGAACTGCGCACATCGTATGAACTGGCCTATTATCCCACCAGCTCGTTGGTGGACAATACGTTCCGCAAGATTCTGATTCGTCCCAAACAGCCCGGCCTGACGATCCGTTCGAAGACGGGATACTTCTCACGCTAAGCGGGCGGGCGCCGGTCTTACTTCGGCTGGCTTTACCCAGCCGGGGGGCGCCGATTTTTTCCGAACAATTTCACCACCCATGCTAAATTCGTCGCCGGATTGCGCAGAGCAAAGCTCTGCGGTTCGGCGCGGCAGATGAACGTGAATCGCAGAGCTGCGCTCTGCGCAATCCGGCATTTGTGGCATTTGCGTGGGGTGTCTGACAGGAAACGGCGCGAGACGCTGCCAGAGGCGGCATGATGAATACGTGAGGCTACGCGCGATCCCAAGAGAGATTTTATTCAACGGGCGCCGGGGAATTCGCAAGCCAATCCGTATGCAACGCAATATAGTCGGATGTAATTAACCCGCAGTTTCAGATTGCCGGTAATCCTGAAGTAGAGGATGTTGCTGCAGTGAGGGCTGGGTGAGAACGGAACTATAAGTTATGAAGAAGACGCCGTTTTCAGTTGCCGTTGCCTTGGCGGTGGCCTTTGGGTCTATGGGCTCCCTGAGCCCGCAGAAGGCTCATAACCCATGGATGGGAAGGGCGAACGCCAGTGAATGTTGTGGAGGGGAAGGCTGTTCACAATCTCCACAGGACCAAGTGGTGCAAATGCTGCGCTCTGGCCCAGAGGCTCTCGATCTAGCGGTGCAAACCTTGCGAAAGAGTCCTGATGGGCGGCTTAAAGAGGTGGCCGCCTACGTCATTGGAGAATATGGGAAGGCGGAGTTAGCGCAAGTTTTGGCGGACAGCTTGACGGATTCCTCCGAGCAATTTCGCCGTGCGGCGATCACAGCCTTCCAGAAGGTAGTGAATCCCAGGGCTCTCGAACGGGATCCAGGGGGTGACGGGCTCGTGCTTCCTCCTCCCGATTCGTTGCCGCCGAATACAGGTCAACTGTGTTCTGCTTTGCAACCTCTGCTAAAAGACCGCAGCCCCCTCGTTCGTGGCCCGGCGGCAGAGACGATCGGCTGGCTGCGGTGCGATTCCTCGATCGTTGACCTGCAAGAGTTAATGCGTGATCCCTTCGAGCGCGTTCGTTTTCAAGCGTCGCATGCCCTCGAACGTCTGACCGGAAAGCATGCAAATTTCATCAATCTCGATGACGTCGTGTGGGGCCGTCCACCTCTCCTGACCGTCCGGAAGGCTCGCGACAGCAGCGAGGCTCAGCAAGCTGGTCCCTTCCTCCGCACCGCCTTCTTCGAAGGGCAGGGGAAGTTCTCGTATACCGGTGGAGTTCCGGCTCAGTTTCAGACGGTGCTTCAAATTTGGTGGACTGACGGCCATCTCGAATTTGAAACTGAATGTCAAGACGAGCGACCTGCTGAGGACGGTGGGGACAAGCTTACTTTCTTTCTAAGACCCCAAGGGCAATCGAAACTCTACAAGTTTGTGGTAGCTCCAGGGCGAGGGCTTGTCCGGCAGGCCATCGAAACCCCAGAAGGCCATGAAAATGAGGCGCAATTAAATGCCCAAGCCTCCGTGGAACGCAACTCCCGCGTGTGGAAAGCCCACCTGCAAGTCCCCTTTCAGGTTTTTGGCCTGCACGGTGTGCCTGTCGGGGATACCTGGGAAGCAAACGTTGTAAGGACTGAATCACATCATTCCACCGGGTGGGGTGCCGAGATCAGCAGTTGGACTTACTTCCACCGGGATTTTCCGGGTCCGCCTCGCCTGGGCAATTTGTATTTTGCCGAAAACGCTCCTGTCCTCGGTTTTCGCCCTGCCCCGGACAATGTTTACACGTTCCCTTTTGACCAGGATTCACTTCCGGAGGATCAAACCCGCCCCATTCGGCCGGACGAAGAGACACTGTGGGGAGATATCGTTGCGCCCGACCACCTTCTTCAGAGCGTGAATACTTTCTTCATCACTCGAAAAGACTGGGAAGCAGACCCGCCAACTTTGCGGCTAACTGTGGAAGCTTCTGACTTCGAGGACAGGAAGGTTATCACATCGCAGGTTTTACACCTGTCAGGACGGCAGGTGACCGGTCAAAGGGTCGAACTCAAGCTCCCTGAATCAATCAAATCACGGGCCCTTGACTTGGAAGTCGTGGTTTCCGGCGACGACGCCCGGCACGCGGTGTTTCGTACCCGTTTCATTAGCGTGCCGGTGGTATCTCCACCGAAACGTGTCACCCTGTATCATCTTTCCAGGGTCGAGGACGAGAAGGGCTTGTGGAAAGCCGACTCGGTTAGTCCCGGCGAGTGGGCGATTCGCGATTATGGACCCATGCTGATGAGCGAATCCTATCCCATGGCCCTCCTCGAAGGTCGAAATGGGACACTCTATTGCGGCACCTATCCCGGGGGTCGATTGTTCAGCTTCAGCCCCGCCACGGGCGTTCTGGAAGACCTTGGATCACCCAGTCCACCGGCCAATCATCTCTATGATTTGGTTGCCTCACCCGATGACCGGCTGTACGGTGACCTCTATCGACCGCGGGGTAGATTTTTTTCCTACGCTCTGAAGACCCGGACATCCGTCGACTGGGGAGTCCCTGTCCCAGGCGCCTTCTCCGGGGAGTGCAGGGTGATGACCTGGACCGATGGTAGAGCCTATGGAACGCAACGAGGTCATCTGTTCTTCGCCGAATCGGCTACCGATCGTATCGTGGACAAGGGAAGTTTCTTCCTCAATGGAAAGCGCTATCTCCCCATCCAAATCGCATCCGACACAGAAGGAAACCTCCTCGGAATTGCTGGCGGCCGCTTATTTCAATACATGTCGGGGAGTGATGTGGTACGAATATCGGACGTGGAACTTAATGGCTGGCTACTGCCGGGGCCACAGGGCAAGCTTTACACATTGTTTCTCGATGGGCGCTTGTTCAGATGGGAACCCGATAAAGACGAGTTGGTGGAAGTGACCCGTTACGCACCAATTCCCCTCGGTGTGGGTCCTCTGTACACCCGCTATCGTTTCCGGGGTATTCGGTTGGTCCTCACAGGAACTGAAGAATTGGTCGTGGCCCGGAGCGGAATCGACGATCCCAAACAAACCGCCCTTTGGATCTATAGCGCGGGTGGGTCTCCGCCAGTTAACCTGGGAAATCCTGTTGCAGGATCCCTCTATCTAAATGGCTTGACCCTCGGAACAAGGAACACCGTCTATGGAATGAGCGCGCAGACTGTTTATGGGTTGGGAAGAACTCCGGTGCATCTCTATTCCCTGGCACGGGTGGGCCGCAAGTTAGAGTGACCTGGAGAGGGTGCGGTGCTCGTCATCACCCCTCTTTATCCTGGAGGATATCAAAATCCATGCGCAGATTTCTTGAAGCATTGTTGGTGCTTGCACTCGTTCCCGCCGGGCTCTTCGCCCAGGAGAAGGTCATTCCGGCCATCAATGAAATCGACCCCTGGCAGCAAGTGGGGCAGCAGCCCTATGAATTCACCTGGACGCAACGCGAGCAGAACCCGCACATCCTGGTGGATTTTCAAGACCTCGCGGGCTGGACGCTGGAACTCTACGACGGCGCGCAGGGAGAACTGCGCCGCAGCCGCGAGCAGCAGTTGTGGGGCCAGTATGTGGCCAAGGTTGTTTATTCCGGCGCACGCCCGGAGAGCCGGGTGATCGCCCGGCCGCCCCAGCCGGTGCCTATTCCCGGCAACTTCGACTCCATCGATTTGTGGGGCTATGGGAATCGCTGGGGATGGGAATCCGACAAGACCACACCCCCGGCGGAGGTCTCCGTCCTCGTCCAGGACGCGCGCGGCAAGGAATTCCGCATCCAACTCACCGACATCCGATGGAAGCAGTGGTGGCTGATTCATCGCCGCATCCCCCGCGATGTTCTGGCCCAGATCGTCCTGCCGGCGCGCTTTTCCGGAATCGAAATCAGCAAAGCGACGAACCCGCAGGCTCGCTACTTCTTCTTCGATTCGTTGGCGTTCTACACGGAAGAATTGAAGCCGCTCACGTTTAAGCCTCAACCCAAGCGCCCGCTCAAACCTTATCGCGACGAAATCGTGGGGACCAACACCGGCCCGGGAACGCTGCCCTTTCCCACGCGCGAGGAAACCATCCTGCCGGCGAATTTCGAGAAGAATTTTAAGGTGGCGGTGCGGGAAGTCGGGCCGGGGGATTTTGAAATGCGCTATGACGGCAACGATGGAACGGTCGACTACGAATATCGCCCGGCGAAGGGCCGCCTGAGCGAGTTAACGGTGCGCGTGAATGGCGGCGCGGCGTTCGAGCCGCTCGATGGCGGAGGCGTCCGCTTCGTTGACACCACCAAAGAAGAGGTGGCGGAGGGCGAACTGGTTTCCGCCGAACTGGCCAACGACGTGGTGCAGGCCCGCTTCCGCATGGGCTCGCGCATGGTGGATTATCAGATGCGTTTGTGGCAAAAGTCTCTGGTGCTTGACGTGTGGTGCGAGGGCGGCGAAGCCACCGACCTGAGCTTTGGGCGCGTCTCCGGCGTCGCCCACCCCCGGCTGATTACTGTTCCCTACATCACCTACGGTCGCGCCAACCCGCGCGTGCTGATTTCCGGCGACGCAGCGCGCTCCGTCTTCACCTCCGTTTGGTTCGATTGGTACCGCTCGAACGCCTCGGAACCTTACTTCAAGCCCGACCCGAAAGTGACCACCAACAGCGCGGAGATCAACGGCGGAATGCGCTATTTGCCCAAGACCGACGGGTTGCGCAACAACCTCTACGAGAGGATCTTCATTACCAATTCCGCCAATTACGAGGAGACGCTGCCTACCATCGCCAATCCCCCTTCCATCCGGCAAGTGGAGGGCAAACAGGTTCTGTGGACGGTGACGGGGCCGGAATCATTCGTGAAAGACCACGAGCGCTGCGAGGCCATTCGCGCCTATGGCCTGGACAAGGTCATGCAGCACAGCCACGAGGTGACGTGGCGCGACGAGGGCGATAGCTACACGCTGAAGCTCCACGCCGCGCCCCTAAAGGGTGGCGACGCTATGCTGAAATGGTACATCCAGGCCCAGAACGCCATGGGGTGGCTGCAAGGCGTTTACACCAACTACTGCGATTTCAACCCGGTAAACGAAAACTGGAACCCGGACGACGTGCAAAGAACGCAGGATGGCGAATGGCGCCGCGCCTGGCCGCGCACTTACGCGCTGAAGCCCGCCAAGGCCGTCGAGTTCGACGATTACTACGCACCACGCATCAAGGAAAAGTTCGGCGTGAAGATGTCTTACACGGACGTCCACACCGCCGTCGAACCGTGGGGCTATTGCGATTTCGACGCGCGCGTGCCGGGCGCCGGAACCTTTGCGGCCACGTTTTACGCCTACGGACAATTGCTGCGCAACGACCAGCAGGTCTACGGGCCCACCCAATCGGAGGGCACCTACCAGTGGTTGTACGCGGGCTTGACTTCGGGAAGCTATGGCTGGGTTTATACCAAGGTGAACCTGCTTACGGAGCCGCTGGACGTTTCCTTCATGCTGCGGAAGATTCACCCCCTCGAATGCGATTACGGCATGGGCGACACATCCTATTACCTCGGCCAAATCGACAAGAACTGGTCCACGTCGCCGAAGAAACGCGAATATCTCGACCTTTTCCTGGCCACGACCATCGCTTACGGACACATGGGCTGGCTGGTGACCGATTTTGGTTCTTCCGAGCCTTTCCATACCGAAGCCATGGCGCGGTCTTACTACATGATGCAACAGTTGCAACAGCAATATGCTTTTTCTGAACCGAAACTGATCGAATACGCCGACCGCAACGGGAAGTTCCTCACCCCCAGTGAGGCGATTGCCACCGGTGCGCCGGCCGAGGGCCGCTTGCACGTGGTGTACGAAAACGGGACTGAGGTTTATGTGAATCGCGCGGCAGCAGGGGTATGGACCGTCAGGGCTTCGGACGACACACTGTGCTGGTTGCCGCCGTCTGGTTGGTGGGCGTTCAACGCTCGCCATCACTTCTCAGAATCCTCGGCACAGTATGGCGAGCATCGGGCTGACCACGTGGCATCCCCTGAATTCGAATTCCTCGATGGACGCGGGCAATGGACCGAGTTCGGTCTGGGAGCCGCCGGCAGCGTGGCCATGCGCCACATTGGCGATGGCTTGTTGGAATTGATCGATATATACGGCAACGACCGCATCGCCTTCGGCGCCGCAAAGGCCACCAGCGTGATGGCGTATGACCCGCAAGGCAAGAGCCTGGGCAAAGTCGAATTCACGTCACCCAAACCCGGCTGGTACGAATTCAAACCCGTCCCCGGCGGCCGGCGGTATGTGTGCGTGATAACCCCGTAAATTCCTTGTGCAAACTGACGGCGCTCGTAGCGCGGACCCCCGAAGTTGGGGTCCGCGGTTCTTACTTCGACTCCCGCTCCCGTTACCAATCGCAGCCGGATTGCGCAGAGCAAAGCTCTGCGGTCTCCGGGAACTGAAACTCCGCCCATCGCAGAGCTGCGCTCTGCGCAATCCGGCATTCCCAGTTATTGCGGAAAAACCGCCGGTGGCTTGATGTTTTGCCATCCCTCACCGTTGAGGGAATCGAGGAAAGCCAGCAGATCGCGCTTCGTCTCCTCGTCCAGATAAAAGGGCGCGAGGCGCGTGTCCAAGTGGGGGTTGGGCAGGCCGCCTTTCGCGTAGATATCCAAAACGTCGGCGAGCGTCTTGACGCTGCCGTCGTGCATGTAGGGGGCGCGATGGGCGAGGTCGCGCAACGTGGGAGCTTTGAATTTTCCGAAGTCACTGCGCTTCTTGGTAATGGCAAAGCGGCCCGGGTCGGGGTTTGCGCGGTCCATGCCCACGCCCAGGTTGGCGAATTTCTCGCCCGAAAAGTTTGGCCCCTCGTGGCACTCGGCGCATTCTCCCTTCTTGTTGAAGAAATCCAGACCATCCTTCTGTTGTTTCGTCAGGGCCGACTTATCGCCGGCCAGGTAGCGGTCGTATGCGGAGTTTCCCGAGACGATGGTGCGCTCGAAAGTGGCAATGGCTTTGGCAATCTGATCGAAGGTAATCGAGTCGTCGCCAAACGCCGCGGCGAAGAGTGGTTCGTAGCCTTTGATGCTGCGAATCTTCTGCGCCACGCCTTCTGTGGTCATGCCCATTTCATCCGGGTTGGTGATGGGAGAAACAACCTGGGCTTCGAGCGTGGGCGCGCGGCCGTCCCAGAATTGCGATTTGCCCCAGGCGCGGTTGATGATGGTTTGGGCGTGACGAACCCCCAGCTTTCCATTTACGCCTTTTGAAATCGGTGTGCTGGCCGAAAACGCATGGGCGGGCTCGTGGCAGAAGGCGCAGGACACCACGCCATTTGCGGAAAGCCGCCCATCGAAAAAAAGCACCTTGCCCAGTTCGGCGCGCGCCGGTGTGTAAGGGTTGTCTTCCGGCCAGGGGATGGGAGGGAAACCGGGAGGCGCGGGGTAGGTCGAAAATCCCTGTGCCGAAGGCACCTTGGACTGCGGCGGCTCGACGCCGCTTTGGAATAACGCCAGGGACGAAGGCCAAGGCGGCGTCGAGCCGCCGCAGTCCAAGGTGCTTCGCACATGTTCGCGCGCCCAGGTGAAGTTTGGGATGAAGGGCGCAGAGGCAAGAGAGAGGCTTATTAACACGAGGGCGGCAGCGCACGCGATTCTGGAAACGCGCGTCAATTATTCCCCCCACCGCCGGGATTCGGTTTCAAGACGCGAGGCACGCGCGGCGTGATGAATCGAAACCGCCGGCCAATGATCATCTTCACCAGCAGATGATCGGTGCTGCGCGTCGCTCCCACGCCCACCCCGAGGTTGAATTCCCAATTGGGGCCGAAATCATAATCAAGCGAAGGTATGATCTGCTGCTCCTGCTGCTGCAATGGGTCAAAGCCGGTCACCGGCCCGAGCGCTCCGTAATATTCCAGGCCCGCGCTGAGTTTGCGCGTCAACGAATAAGCTACCTTGAAGTTGGGAGAAAAGGTTACGCCCTGGGGCACGCTCGGCCCGTGGAACGACCGCTCGAGGGCGGGATTGAACGCCAGGTACCAGGACTTCCACTGCTTGTCCACGATGGGGCGAATCTCCCACGTCCACGTGTCAGCGGAAAAGATGGGCCGCTGATAGCCAATTTCCGTCGAAATGCTCACCCCCACCGGCCAATGCCATTTGTCGGGCACGGCCACTCGCGGGCGGATGTGGTCGCCTACCCACTTGTAGCCCTGGTGGGGGCCGTAGCTGGTGAAGATGTAGAGGCCGGTTTCAAACCAGCTCGTCCAGCCCTGAGTGATTTCCACCGTTTCGTGTTCTTGATGTTCGTCCGGAAGCACCCCTTGGTCAACCGTCTTGAACCCCTCGAAGGTGAAGTTGCTGTGCAGCTCCACCATGGTGCGCCCCGGCGCTACCGTGTCCGCCCCGTAAACCTGGATTTCGTAGTTGCCTTGGCCGTATAGAGGCACAACCGCCACGGCGAGCAGGAGGGCGAATTGGAGGAGCTTCTGTATGGCCTGACTCCGGGTGTAAGTCTTAAGACGTCAGTTATCAGTCATCAGTTTTCAGTAACATCAGCCGAAGACCATTCTACACCCGACTCTAATCCGGCACGGGGTTGAGAGGGGCAATCTGCAGGTGTCGGGTGGTGTAGCAGACCCCCGAATTTGGGGTCCGCGGCTCTTACCGGGCAAATGCCACGAATGCCGGATTGCGCAGAGCAAAGCTCTGCGGTCGGGGCTTCGCCGTGGATTCACGGCTAACGATTCGCAGAGCTCTGCGCAATCCGGCATTTTGTCCGAAACTGCCGGCGGGATGGGCGCGCTCCCGGTTTGGCTCCCTTCTTGCGGCGTAGTGGAGCATCGTGAGCAGCCTGTGGAAATTGGCTCACCGAGGTTTGTTCACACACTTAGCGAGGTGCAGAATCCATGAACAGCAGACGAAATTTCCTCAAGTCCTCCGCCGGTTTGGCAGCAACCTTGGCCGTCGGCCCCATGGCCGGAGCGCAGACGCCGCCCGCAGCTTCGCTTCCCAAGGTCCGCTTCGGCGACATGGAAATCACCCGCCTGGTGATGGGCAGCAACCAGTTTTATGGATACTCCCACTTCAACGGCCTGCTCGATAAGTTGATGCGGGATTGGAACACCCCGGAACGCATTTGCCAAACGCTCTTCCAGTGCCAGCAGAACGGCATCAACGCCTATCAGTATGCCCACCACGAAACAACCCTGAAGGACCTGGAACTGTACCGCTCCAAGGGTGGAAACATGCACTTGATCGCCACGGACCCCGGCTTGACACCCGTGGAGGACGCGGTGCGGCGCAGCGGAGCCACGGCGCTCTACCACCACGGAGAAGTCACCGACCGTCTTTTCCGCGCCGGCCAGATGGATCAGGTGCAGGAGTACACCAAGAAACTCCGCCAAACCGGGGTTCGGGTGGGAATCGGCACGCACAAGCCGGAAGTGGTGGAATACGCGGAAGAACGCGGATGGGACGTGGATTTCTACCTGTTGTGCGCCTACAATCGCACGCGCACCCCGGAGGAAATCCGCAAGCTGCTGGGCGTCGTGCCGGTGCCTGCGGGGGAACTTTATCTGGAAACCGACCCCCCTCACGCCTATGAGGTGGCGCGGAAGACCTCCAAGACCTGCTTCCTGTTCAAAGTCCTCGCCGCCGGCCGCGTGGCGCGATCTCCGGAAGCAGTCGACAAGGCTTTCAAGGACGCCTTCGACAACATCAAGCCGCGGGATTGCATCGTCGTGGGCATGTTTCCGCGCTTCAAAGACGAAGTGAAGGAAAACTGCGACCGCGTCCGGCGGATTCTGAACTATAACTCCTGACGAGCCAATCACCGGCTAGCAATTATGAATTCTGAATTATGAATTATGAAACGACCGCGCCGGATGTGGCCCGCCATTCATAATTCAGAATCAGTACTGTCCGGTTAAAAGTCGAATAGATTCATCTGTTTAGCAAGATCCAGGCTTTCGATTTCATCGGCAACATTGAAAAACTCCCGTGAAATCGGGCTTTTTTCGAAAATCATGACACTGAGAATTTGCA
>Ga0326727_10003626_pt1 | contig 48771 bp, 33 predicted proteins | sample MB2enrmetagenome_FD_207643 | JGI IMG/M metagenome (GOLD analysis project Ga0326727, IMG submission 207643) | Lab enriched peat soil microbial communities from McLean, Ithaca, NY, United States - MB29MY | ecosystem: Environmental > Terrestrial > Soil > Wetlands > Peat | place: USA: New York... | reverse complement strand
CATGGCCGGGGTGGTGCGAACCTTGAAAACGGGCCTGCCACGGCTGGCTGCGGACCAAGCCCGGGTGCGGAGTATCTGTGCATGGCCTTGGATTGTTAGTCTCAGCTTGAACGCGAACTAGAATAAGGGTGTTGGAAACGGCTGGGGATTGTAGGGGGATGTTGCGCATTGTTCGCTTGATTCAACGGCTCATCGCTGTTAATGTGTCTGCCAGTGCAGCAGTTAGAGAAGCTTCCGCTGCCGAACGGTTTAGGCGGGGTTTGGGACAGTTCCGATCCCGGTTCGATTCCGTCCCCCGCCTCCACCTTCAGAATCAACGAGTTGCACTTTGTTTTCGCCCGTCAGCCGCGCGGGTTGAAAACCGCCCCTCGCCTTCGATGGAAACTCGACGGAGATGCTTCAGGAAGCGAGGTGTCCGCCTGAGTCGGTGACTTTTTACTGCCCCGATGGGTTGCTTATTGGCAGTCACTGCTCCGAAACCACAGCTTCCGAGGCTAATTTAACAATTCGCCAGGCACACGCCCGGGGAGCAAACAGGGGGCCCAACACTTCAGCCGGCCGGCCTTGAGAATTACTGCCAGCAAAACCGTCGCCACGGATTGTTCGACCCGCCAATCGCCGTTTGAATGGCAATTCGCCATGTACAGCCGCGATGAGAACCTTCGCCCTCGCATTCTTGGCTGCTTGCGTACCGGTCCTCGCCCAAACCAACTACGGCACAATTACCTTCACGACTAAGTCCGGCGACGTGATAAGCAATGCCGTGGTCGTAAAGGTGGACGCCAGCAAGCTTACTTACCGTTGCAGCGCGGGGGTTGACGGCGGTACCGTGCGGTTGGCAGATTTGACGGAAGGTTTGCGGGCGCGTTTCGGACAAAGCCCAGACAGCGCCGACAATGCCGCCGCCCTTCAACGGCCTGCCCAGCCGACCGAGGCTGAGCGCCAGAATATCGAGGAAAGCAAAGCGAAGGCGGATGAACGGGTGATGCCTTAATTGCTGGGAATCTGGCGCGAGTGCTTTTGCTGAATCTTCAACGGCGTTTGCAGAGATTCATATGTTCCCTTGGAGGAAGAACGGGTATGCTCGGGCACGATTGAGAATGTGTCCGCGCTATGGCTGAGGCTCTTGGAATCGGGAAATACTCACTGGGAGTGGGTGATCGGTTTACGCGACAGGCCGCCGCCCAACTGCGCGCATGCATGGCGGCGGCGCAGGAGGGTGTCGAGGTAGTGCCGGTGTGGAATAAGTCCAACCGGGAGCATTTGATCGTCGGTTCCGACCCCGCGGCTGCCCGGGCAGCGGCAGATACGGCGGTCAAGGAACTGGGCTGGAAAGGGCCTTATCACGTGGATGCAGACCATATCGGGCTACGCACGGTGGATCGCTTCATTCCTTATGCCGACTTCTACACGATTGACGTGGCGGACTGGATAGGCAAGCCTGCGGACGCTGCGGACTTGGCGGGCTTCACCGGGGACCACAGCGAGCTGGTGGGAAGAATAGCGGTCCCGGGGATTGAGACACCCTTTGAGATTACCTCCGCGGAGCTGCAGCGCATGGCGGGCAAGTACCTGCTGGCTGTGCGGGAAGTGGGCAAGGTCTATCGCCACGTGGCTAAGATGAAAGGCAAGGGCCGGTTCATTACGGAAGTCTCACTGGATGAGACCGAGAGCGCCCAGAGCCCGGCAGAACTGCTGGTGATCCTTGCAGCCCTGGCGGGCGAGAATATTCCCGTGCAGACGATCGCGCCCAAGTTCACCGGGCGCTTCAATAAGGGTGTGGACTACGTGGGCAACGTAGCCTCCTTTGACCGGGAGTTCACTGAGGACCTGGCTGTGGTTGCCTTCGCGGTAAAGCAATACAGCCTGCCGCCGAGGTTGAAGCTAAGCGTGCATTCCGGGAGCGATAAGTTCTCCCTTTACGGCCCGATGCGGCGCGGCTTGGAGCGGTTCAAGGCGGGCGTGCATCTCAAGACGGCCGGCACGACCTGGCTGGAGGAGGTCATCGGCCTGGCCGAGGGCGGCGGCAAAGGGCTGGCGCTGGCCAAGGAGATTTACACGGAGGCCCTCCGGCATCTTGAAGAACTATGCGCCCCGTACGCGAAGGTTATTGATATTGATCGGCGGAAGCTGCCTGCGCCCAGTGTCGTTGCAGGATGGCGCGCGGAACAGTTCGCCGGGGCGTTGCGGCACGATCCTCACAACCCGGCCTTCAACCCGCATTTGCGGCAGTTGGTGCACGTGGGGTACAAGGTCGCTGCGAAGATCGGCGTGCGCTACCTGGAGGCACTGGACGAGTGCGAGCCCTGCGTCTCACGGAATGTGACTGAGAACCTGTATCAGCGGCACCTCAAGCCGCTGTTCCTGAATGGAGCCTAAGCCCTCGCAATTCGGCGCTACCCCTGGCTGTGGCGGAAAGGGAGTCTAGCGTGCGAGCGCCTGAAACTCCGCCATGTGGCGGCCACAGCGCGCCCGAAGGGCGGTGAGTATGATGGCTCGGAGCTTTCCGAACTCACAGGTAAGGGCGATGCTCTCCCGGCTCATGCTAGCCGTGCTGACCGCCAGTCTGCCCGCGGGCTTGGCGCTGTCTTTTGAGCAAAAAGTCTTCAATGTGCGACAATTCGGTGCCCAGGGAGATGGCCGGACCGTGGATACAGCGGCCATTCAGCAGGCGCTGGACGAATGCGGCCAGGCGGGGGGGGGCGTCGTGCTGCTCCCGGCTGGCACCTACCTGAGCCGACCGGTCGAGATCTACAGCAAGACCACTTTGCTGCTGGAGCAGGCCGCCACGCTCAAGGCGACCGACGATCCAAAGGACTACCTGCCGGCCGAGGTGACCTGGGAGGATGTCCTGATGGGCCGCTCCAGGGGGCCGTTCACCAATTTCCTGAGCGGCAAGCGGCTGACGGACGTCACCATTACCGGCAAAGGCACCATTGATGGCTCGGGTGCGCGCTGGTGGGAGCCGGCCGAGGAGGCGCGCAGAAAGGCGCCCGGCTATACGCTGCCGCGGCCTAACCTCATTTGGATCGTTGGCTGCAAGAACCTGAAGGTAACCGGCATCACCTTGCAGAACGCGCCGAAGTTTCACCTGGTGCCTGAGGATTGCGAGAACGTGCTGATTGAGGGCGTGACGATCCTCGCGCCGGAAGGCGCCGCGAACACAGATGCTATTGATCCCAGCATGTCCCGCCACGTTAAGATCACCCACTGCCTCATTGATGTCGGCGACGACAACGTGGCCATCAAGTCGGCCAGGAAGATGCACGGCCGGAAGTGCGCCAGCGAGGACATCACGATCACAGATTGCGTATTCAAGCACGGGCACGGCGTGTCCATCGGCAGCGAAACAGCAGGAGGCGTCCGCAATGTCACCGTGAGGCGTTGCCAGTTTGAAGGCACCGAGAACGGGATACGCATCAAGACGGCACGCGGCAGGGGAGGGTTGGTAGAGAACATCGTCTATGAAGACCTCACCATGAAGGACGTGGTTGGCGCGATTACCATCACTACCTACTACCCGAAGATTCCGGCAAACGACCCAGCCCAGCCGGTGACAGCCGAGACTCCCAGATACCAGGACATCCGCATTACCAACCTGAAGGCCACAAGCGCGAAGAATGCCGGGGTGATCGTTGGGTTGCCTGAGAGCCTTGTGCGCAATGTCGTGCTGGAGAATGTGCAGATCGCCGCAACCGGGCAGGGCCTGACGATTCTCAATGCCAATGGCGTGCGTCTGAAGCACGTGCGGGTGATAGCCAAGCAGGGCCCGCCCTTCATAGTACAGGATGCCCAGGTGGAAGGGCTGGCAGACGCACGCAAGCAATCTCAATGAGAACCCCAAGCCCAATCAAAGGGCTTTTCGTTCTGCACGGGGACTATTAGCCTCGATACGGCGTATTGGTTGTGAGCAAGCGAAAGAACCAGAAGCGAGTGCTGATCGCTCTGGGCTGGTATGATTACCGGCTCCACCGGGGCATAGAGGGGTACGCCCAGGAACACTCCTGGTCGCTTTCCGCCAACATGGCGCGTGAGAAGATTGTTCCGTGGGGATGGGAGGGCGACGGCATCCTGGCATGGCTTGGCGCCTGGGATGAGCTGGCGGAATTCGTGGAACGTCAGAACAAACCTACCGTGGACTTCAGCTTCCGCCGTCCCCACTTGCACTTCCCGCGTGTGCTTGAAGACCACGTCCACGCAGCGCAACTGGTGGCCGATCATTTCCTCTCCCGCGGCTTTGCTCACTTCATCTTCTACAGTGACGCAGCCAACTGGTCTTATGACGAGCGCGGTAGCGCGTTCGTTGCTGCTTTGGATCGAGCCGGGCATTCTTGCCGTTGGTTGAAATGGCATGAATCTCCCGACTTCCGCACGGACCGGGATCAGTGGAAGCGCAAGCGCGCCTGGCTGGCGATCGAGCTAAAGAAGTGGCCCCACCCGCTGGCCGTCTTTGCTGCCAACGACCAACTTGCATTGGACGTGCTCGAAGCTTGTGACCACGCCCATGTAGCCGTTCCGGACCAGGTAGCGATTGTCGGGGCCGAGAATAACCTTCTGGCTCCCGACGCGATGCACATCCCTGTTTCGAGCGTGGACACCAACTTGGAGGTGCTGGGTTACCGCGGCGCCGAATTGCTCGACCGGCTGATGAGTGGCAAGGTCGCCCCCAAAGAGCCTATTCGGGTGCCGGCAGCCAGCCTGGTGGCGCGGCAAAGCAGCGATTTACTGGCGGTGGCTCATGTCGGTGTGGCCCGGAGCGTGCGTTTCATCTGGGAGCACAGTCACGAGCCCATCACTGTGAAAGACCTGGTGGGGGTGGCGGCGATGTCGCGCCGCAGCCTGCATACCGCCTTTCTGCACCACCTGGGCCGGACCCCAGGACAGGAACTGCACCGGGTGCGCATTGAGCGGGCCAAGCGGTTGCTTGGGCAACGTGACAGGAAGGTCGAGGCCATTGGCCAGGACTGCGGTTACCAAAGGGCCAACAGCTTCTGCGTCGCCTTCAAACAGGCTACGGGCATGTCGCCCAAGCAATACCGCGACAAGCTCTTGCTCTGACTTCAGCGCAAACCCAAAGCCTGCAACTGCTCTCTGCCGTCCTGGTAATCTGGTGTCAGTCGCAGCGCCTCCTGCAAGTGCGCCACGGCTTCATCGCGTCGGTCAAGCTCAGCAAGCACAGCGCCCAAATGGCAGTGGGCCGGCGCAAGAGCAGGAACCCGGCGCAAGGGGTTGCGGTACTCCGCCGCGGTCGCCTCGAACTTGCGTCGCGACGCCAGCGCATTGCCCAACTAAAAGTGTGTATTGGCATTGGCCGGTTTGAGTCGGAACAAAGGCCGGTGGAATGCCCCGGTGGCAGTGCCCGAATTTCAACCCGATTTGCAAAAAACAGTGCTGACAAGGCTGTCCCTTGTACTATACTGGCTTAGCGTGTGCTTTAGTGAAGTCTATTCATGCCAAACTTATGAAGCATCTCTCCGGCATCGGGAATTCTGATTATGCGCCAAACCCGCAGCGGCCGGGACTAGCGGCAGCCAGGACAGGCGAGGCTTTCACTTTGATTGAATTGCTGGTGGTGATTGCCATCATTGCCATCCTGGCGGCGCTTTTGCTCCCGGCGCTGGCCAAAGCGAAGCAGAAAGCCCAGCAGATCGCCTGTACGTCCAATCTCAAGCAGGTTGGCACTGCCCTCTTCATGTACATCAACGACTCCGGTGATTGGCTGCCGCCGGGCCTGGGTGCGGATCCGGCGTGGTCGGCGCTGGACCTCACTCAGCGCGCCGGCTACCAGGATAGCACCTCGGACCACCGGATGTTGCCCTTTTATCTGTGGACCTATCTGGCGTGCCCAGTGCCTTCCTCCACGACGACGAATGTGTGCAAGGTCTTTTTCTGTCCGGCGTTTGCGCAAGCAGCACGGGCAGGGATGATGAGCGCTTACATGGACTATTATAGCTACAGCCTGACGCGGACCAACAACATTGTCCAAGCCAACGGGGCGATGGGACTCCCTTGGTACCCGTTTGGCAAAAGGCCCGACCAAGGACCGAACAAACTAACATCTCTCGCTGCGGTAGTATCCCTTTCCGAATGTTGGGCCGTGGCAGATATTGACCAGCAGGCGCTCAACGGCAGCGACAGCGGCAATACCAGCGCGTCGTGGTGGAGTTTTATTCCCACCGTTCCGGTACACGGCCAGGTCCGCAATTACCTCTACTTTGATAATCACGTAGGCACAAAGCCAGCCAAGGGATATCAGTATTACTGAGAGCGCAGCCCCCCTTGGGAGGTTATCGGGCGGCGTGTGAGGGCTCCGCAATATGAAGAGCCGCAGCTACACCAACTTAAGTGTTCTTCTCTTCGTGCTCGTCGTTTGGGTCTTTCTCCCTTCGATACACAATGGCTTTGTCAGCCTGGATGACCCGCTTTATCTCCACGCGAAAGCCCTCGTACAAAACGGTTTAAACTGGGAGAACATTTGCTGGGCGTTCACCAATGTGGACGCCGGCTTCTGGCATCCTTTGACCTGGCTCTCAGTCATGCTGGACTGCGAACTATTCGGGCTTCAGCCCGGCGGGCACCACTTGACCAGCCTGCTGCTGCATGCGGCCAACACGGTGCTGCTGTTTCTGGCGTTCCAGCGAATGACCCGCGCAACCTGGCGCAGCGTTATGGTCGCCGGCTTGTTTGCACTCCACCCCCTCCACGTCGAACCCGTCGCCTGGGTCGCGGACCGCAAGGACGTCTTATGCGCGTTTTTTTGGATGCTGGTGATACTCACGTATGTACGCTATGTCCAGGGTTTGGCAGCCCTAAGCCGCAAGTCAGAACCTGTTCTTCCCCATTTCGGCCTGGCGCCTTTGACTTCGGTTCACTACTGCCTTGCGTTGCTCTTCTTCGTCTGCGGGTTGATGAGCAAAACAATGGTTGTGACCTTGCCGTTTGTCCTGCTGCTGCTGGACTGGTGGCCCTTGCGCCGCTTTCAACCGGCAACTGACACCGCCCCAGCATCGCTTGCCGCTCGACCCTCAAGGCTCTTGTGGGAAAAATTGCCGTTCCTTGCCGCTGGCTTGGTCTGTGGCTTCGCGACGGTGCAGGGCCAGCGGGAAATGGGAGCGCTGCCCAGCATCTCCGCTCTGCCGGTCCCGTCTCGCATTGCCAATGCTCTCCTCTCTCACACGCGCTATCTTGCGCAGACGTTCTGGCCAGCTGGGCTAGCAGCGGATTATCCTTACTCCAGATCCTTCCCGGCCTGGCAGGTGGCTGGCGCTCTGCTTCTCGGTCTGGCGGTCTCGGCGTATGTAATTGGTGCTGCGCGGCGGCGACCGTATCTGGCCTTTGGCTGGGGTTGGTATGTGGTCACGCTGTTGCCGGTGATTGGCCTGATCCAGGTCGGCGGGCACGTGCGGGCTGATCGCTACACCTATCTGCCGTTGATCGGGGTATTCACCTTGCTCACTTGGGGCGTCAGCGACTTGACGAAACGCTGGCGTTACAAGGAAGTCTTCCTGCCGACGGCCGCCTTGGTGGTCATTTCCCTCTGCATCGCGCTGACGAAAAGGCAGATTGGCTATTGGAAGAATAGCGACACCCTCTTCCAGCACCTGCTGCTCGTCGCGCCAGACAGTCCCCTGGCACATAACAACCTGGGAGAGGTGCTGCTCCGGAAGCGCCAACTGGACCAGGCCGTTGGCCACTTCCAGGAAGCCGTAAGCCTGGTACCGGACGACCCCGTGGGACAATGCAACCTCGGCATCGCGTTGGACGGACAAGGTCGCCTGGATGAAGCCATCAACCACTTGCGGCAGGCTGTAAGGCTGGCGCCCGGCGCTGCTCACCCGCATTACAACCTGGCTGTTGTATTGCTCAGAAAGGGGCAACTGGACGAAGCCATTGCCCACTTGCAGGAGGCCGTTAGACTGACGCCCGGCGAAGCCGAATGCCATGGCAAACTGGGGGCCGCTTTGGCCATGAAACAGCGTCCCGACGAAGCGATCGCACATCTTGAGCAAGCACTGCTACTGAACCCCGACTATGCTGACGCGCACTGGAACCTTGGCGTCGAATTGGGCAAGAAGGGACGGCTGGACGAGGCAATCGCTCAGTTACAAAGGGCCTTGGAAATCCAGCCCAACTTCCCCGCAGCCGGCTATGACCTCGGCATCGCTCTCCTTCGAAAGGGGCGGGTGGACGAGGCACTCGCGGCGTTCCAAAAAGTCACAGAAGTCCAGCCTGACAACGCGCGCGCTCAAAACAATCTTGGCACCCTTCTTCTGCAAAAGGGCCGAGGGGATGAGGCGATCCCGCATTTCCAGAGGGCAATCGAGCTCCAGCCCAACCAAGCCGACCTCCCCAATAATCTGGCCTGGGCGCTGGCGACCAGTCCCAAGGCGTCCGTCCGCAACGGTCCCAGGGCCCTGGAGTTGGCGGACCAGGCCGAGCGGCTGTCCGGCGGCGGGAATCCGGCGATCCTTGGAACACTGGCCGCTGCCCAAGCCGAATGTGGGCGGTTTCCGGAAGCGGTTTCAACGGCCCAAGAGGCATTGGAGCTGGCTTTGGCCCAAAGCAACGCGGCCCAAGCCCATGTCCTTCGATCCCAAATCGAATCTTACCGAGCCGGCACCCCGGTCCGCGACACGAGCCAAACAGACTCCGCGCCTGCCGGGGATCAGCCTTGATCGGCAGACTGCGGCTCCAACCAAAGCATACGGGGGTGCCAGCGTGTACCAAGCCCGCCGCCAGGGAGTTGCTCCCTTGGGGGCGTCTTGGCCTCTGACTTCTGATATCGCAGAGCCGGCTTGGTCGCCGCGGCCGCGTAGCCCTCCGAAGCGCGCATCCGCCAAAGACCTCAAGCCCACTGCGCCAGCGCCGAGTTCCCAAATTTCAAACTCAATTGCAGAAAAAGAGGAGTGACGCGCGCGAGCGGATGCGGTAATTTCCGACGCAGTGTCGGGGGTCCAACAGGGCACCCGTGTGGGGTGGTTAGGTGTCGCTTGGATGCGAACACATTTGAATAACTCGCAATTGAAAACTACAGCCTAGCCGAAATCCTATGAAGCGCTTACACCAGATCCTGCTCACCTGTGTGGCCTTGTTCGGTTTTGCATTGGTGGGCCACGCCACCGTCATCGTTGACAACACTTGGGCCGACGGTATCCGCACCAACTGGGACCTCCCCACCGAGTCGCCCTGGTACTCCTGGACCACGGGAAGCAGCCCGGCTCAATACTTTATTGGGGTCCAAACCAATGCCCTGTACCTCACAAATACTGCCGGCATCACCCACTATTTCTGGACCTATTTCACCAGCAACGCGAACCAACTGACTATCGACCTCGGCGCGACGAATACCGTCAGCGACAGCACCAACATTTACTTCGGCTATCCCGTCGCCTTGAGCGCTGGTCAAATCCTTCAGGTCACCCTGGTGTTTTCCATCAACGACGTGTTGCTGGCCAGCGGCGCCAGCCCTATGCGCTTCGGCCTGACGGATTATGACACCAATAACGTAGTCGGCGCCCTTGATGGCCGGGTTATACGGGACACCTCCCAAATCACCAAGAGCGGAATCGGTGTCAGCGGCTACCGGCTGAATCTCCCGATCTATCAGACGCTTACGAATAACCCGATGTTTGGGCTATTGTACCGGTTCGCGGATGGAAGCACGACCGACGAACAAGACCCGCTGGGAAAGGCCGGCGTCTGGACTACCCTGGACTCGGGACCCGCCTTGACGAACTATTCCGGATTCCAACCCAACACTGTGTACACGCTGGTATGGGCGGTACAGTGTTACGCCTCCTCAAATGTCATCTCGGCCAGCCTCTCGGGCGGCAGCTTTACAAACCTTAATGACCCCACCGGCTCTACCTTCACGAACTTCTTTTCCTACTCAGTTGTTGACACCTCCGGCAGCAACTACCAACGGTTTGATAGTTTCATGATGCGCTTTGATTCGGCCAACATCCCCACGGACATCTTCATCGTTAACGAATTCAAGGTCGAGGTGTTGCCGCTCAATTTCCCCATCACGGTGGTGGACAAGTTCAACGCCGATTCGTGCCGGCTCAAGTGGAACACGCTCGCGGGCCAAGACTATACGATCCAATGCAAAACCAATCTGACCGACCCCAGTTGGGCGCCGATTGAAACGGTGACCGCGACCACTACTACCCTCACCTGGACCAACACGGGCCTGACCGGCATCGGCCAACGCTTCTATCGCGTCGCCAATACCCCATGAACGTGGCGCTCGGCTCAGCGGTGCGCGTGCCTAAATTTCAAGGCCTTTTGCACAAAATAGAGCGTGACAAGACAAGCACGGCTTGATAGGGTGGGGGCCAATATGACGGGTCCCATTGTATCGGTCCTGAAACCCGTGCCAGGCGGTTTGGTGCGTCAGCCTCTGACAAACTGAAGATTAGAAAGCCCAGCATAACCATAATCACTATGAAATTCCCGCATCTTCTTTTCCGCGCGATGGTCACCGTTATCCTTGCGGCCCCACTCGGCTTGGATGCGCAAGCGCAAATCTTCACGCATGACTTTACGGCCGATCCAAGCGGCGCCCCTCCTTCGCCATTCTGGAACATCAGTTCCTCCGTCAACAACACTTTCAATGTTGTCAACGGGACAGGTTTAGCGCTGACCGAGGCCTCTTCCGGCAAAGTCAATGAGGAATTTGGGCAGTTTACCTCGCCCGCAATACAGCTCACTACCCCCGGCGATTATATCACTTTCACCGCAGTTTTCAACTCAGGCAATATTGCTGGAAACACGGGCGGCTTGGTAGCTGGCCTCTACAACACGATGGGAACCCCGGGGAGCGCGAACCTCGCAAGCTCCACCCTGAACACCGCCACCTCAGATGACCAAGGCTATTTCGGCATAATGGGCTACAACACTTCGGCTGGCACATCCACGAAATTCTATACCCGCACAGTCACCGCCCCGGCCTCCACCGACAGCGAGTTGGGCTACTACAGCCAGATGACCGCCGGTACATATAGCCAAATTACGGGTGCCAGTTTCCCCGCTTCGGGCAACGCCAACTTGGCCAACAATACGGCTTATACCTTAACCTACACCGTGACCAAAGGTGCAAGCGCCAACACCATCAACGCCGAGATACTGCAAGGCGCAACCGTTCTGGATAACTGGACCAGCACCGATGCCAGCAGCACTTACAACTCCTTTGATGAGCTGGTGATCGGCTTTTACGGCAAAAATGCGGCCATCAATGGCAACATAGAGTCGGTCGCTATCACGGACTCTATACAAGCTGTCCCTGAACCCTCCACCTGCGTGCTGGCCGGAGTGGGGCTGCTCAGCCTCGCCGTCTGGCGCCGCGCGCGCCGCTAGGCAGCACATAGGTTTTTGCGGTGTGAACCACTGTCGTCACTGCCGCTCTAACCCCCGGTGCTGGGGTGCGTGAGTGGCAGTTTGCTTTCAATCTCAATCACCGGTGGTGGCCTTTCCGTGGGCGGATTCGGACTGCTGGCCTGTGCGGTTTTACCGCATCGTTCTTAACCCGTTATTGTCGTAGGGGAATTCGGTCTGGTGGGTTGGGGTCACGGTTGATCCAGGCCCAGGCAGCGAGCCCGTGCATCGAGCCGGTGACTGGGCAAACGAATGAACCCAAAACCACTTTCCTGTCTCTTCTGCCGGCTGGCCAGCCGGAAGCTCTCGGTCGTCCTTCTCCTCAACTTGGCCGCGAGCAGTCATGCCGCGGCTGCATCCAACCTGGTAGTCGCCGCCGATGGCAGCGGCCAGTTCAAGACCGTGCAGGAAGCGATCATGGCAGTGCCCGCTGGCAGCGCCGCCAATCCCGTGCTCATTCATATCCAGCCCGGCATTTACCGGGAGTTGATCTACGTCCAGCGCGAGAAGCGCTTCTTCCACCTACTCGGCGTAGACCCGCAGAAAACCGTGCTCACCTACGATTTGCAGGCCAACCTGGTCGGCCCGGACGGAAGGCCGATTGGTACGTTTCGCACCGCCTCGACGGTGATGGACGCGGACGACCTCATCGCGGAGAACATCACCTTCGAGAACTCTGCCGGGCCGGTGGGCCAGGCGCTGGCCATCCGCGTCGAGGGCGACCGGGTCGTGTTTCGCAACTGCCGGTTCCTGGGCTGGCAGGACACCCTTCTGGCTAATCGTGGCCGGCACTACTTTACCAACTGCTTCATCGAGGGCCACGTGGACTTCATTTTCGGCGGCGCCACGGCCTGGTTCGAGAACCGCCACATCCGTTGCCTGAAGGATGGTTACATCGCCGCGGCTTCGACCCCGAACAACCAGCCGTTCGGCTTCGTGTTCTCCGCCTGCAAGGTCAGCGGGGAGACGCCCGAGGTTAGAGCGTATTTGGGACGTCCCTGGCGAAACTACGCCAGCACCCTTTTTCTGAATACGGAGATGTCAGAGGTGATTTGGCCCGAGGGCTGGAACAACTGGAACAAGCCTGAAGCGGAGAGAACGGCTCGTTACGCCGAGTTTCATTCCACCGGCCCCGGCGCGAATCCGCAGGCGCGCGTGCCCTGGGCTCGCCAGTTGACCCGGCAGGAAGCCAGTGCCATCACTGTGAAGAAGGTCGTGGGTGGTTTCGACGGCTGGAATCCCAAAGTCAGCCGGCAGGTTTCGCCGTAAGTGGTGCCCAAATTTCAAGCTTTTTTGCCCAATGCACGCGTGACTGAGGCGGGAATTGGTCTTACAGTGGCATGGTGCTGTACTTGATTGAGTTGAATTCCGTACGGGCTACTTTTCAGAGAAATCCGGCGGGAAGTCACCGCCCTCCCTGAAAGAGAATGAGTCGTCTTGTCATAGATAACAGAATCGTTTTGTGCCTGGCGGCTATGACTTTTGTCGGATTGGCCTGCGGTGGCACGCCGGCGTTGCCGAACATTCCCGCCTACACCACGAACGTGACCCAGACCCCGTATAACGCACAGGGAGACGGCACGAATGATGACACCACCGCGATTCAGACCGCGATCAACGACGTAGCTTCGCGCGGCGGTGGAACCGTTGAGATTCCGGGGCCGGGCGTCTATTTGTCTGGGCCGCTCACCTTGCAGAACAAGATCAACTTGCAGATTGATGGCGGTGCGACGCTTAGAATGAAGCCCTACACAAACTGGTTGGGGAGTACGCCACTCCTGACGTTCTCCAGCCTGTCAAACGTCGAGCTGAGCGGCTCAGGAGGCATCGACGGCCAGGGCGCGGATTGGTGGGTGAACAAGCCTGGCAGCGGCCTCTACATGATCTACTTCAACAACTGCAACACCGTGCTCGTACAGAATGTCGCCGTGTCAAACGCGCCGGCGCAGCAAATCGTGTTCAAGGGCAAAGCCGGAAACATCACGATCCAGGGCGTCACCATTCTCGCGCCGTCGTCTCATGCGGCCTCGCCCTCGCACAACACGGACGGCATTGATCTCGTGGGTACCAACTGCCTCGTCCAGAATTGCGACATCAGTACGGGTGACGACAATATTGCCATCGGCAGCAGCGGCGGTGTTTCGGCGGGCATTCTCGTCACTAATTGCGCCTTCGGCGAAGGGCATGGAATGAGCATTGGCAGCTACACCTCCGGCGGCGTGTCGAACTTGATCGTCATCAACTGCACCTTTACCAACACGGACAATGGCATCCGCATGAAATCCGATAACGACCGCGGTGGGGTGGTTCAGAATCTCTCCTACTTCAACCTGAACATGACCAAAGTGCAGATGCCATTCGTCATTTACAGTTACTACAACAATGCCTATTCGCCTAACACCATTACCGCGGCTCAGGCGGCTTCCACTAATGCCGCCACCGTCACCAGCACCACGCCGATTTGGCGCAACGTCATCATCAGCAACGTGACTGCGGTGGCCGCCAGCGGCTACCCTGCCGGCACGATCTGGGCGCGCGTCGAAATGCCCGCCACCAATTTTGTTTTTAGCCACATCAACGTTACCGCCTCGCAAACTTTTAACGTCTTCAGCGGCTGCGGCATCCAGTTCTTGGACTCCCAAATCAGCGTACCTAGCGGGGTCAAGACCTTTACCCTCTACAACGCCCAGCTCGTGGTCAGCAACAGCGCGCCGTCCGCCAATCCGGTGACACTCGACGGCCTCACCACCAACGGCTTCGGCAACGGCGTGGCCCTATACAACACGCCGTGCTCCCTGAGCAACACCAACGTCCTGGGTAACGCCCTCGTTACCCTCAGCGGCAGCACTCTTACCGTCAGCAATGATTTCCAGATGGCAGCTTCGTCAGCAGTAAGTTTCACACTCGGCACGAATGCGGCCAAACTGGTTGTGACCAGTAATCTGCTCGTGAGTGGAACCATTAATATCACCCCGGGAGCTGGTTTCACCAATGGAAGCTATACTCTGTTCACCTACGGCCGGGGTCTGGGCTGGGGGCCGCCCACGCTGGGCAGCACGCCGGCGGTCTACGCTTACGCTTTCGACACCAACACCACCGGGCAGATAAGCCTGCTTGTTTCATCCACGAATTCCTCGTTCCCGCCAGCGATCACCAACCAGCCGGCGAACCTAACTGTCCTCGCTGGAAGCAACGCTCTGTTCACCGTGGGCACATCGGGCAGCACCCCCTTGAGCTACCAATGGTGGTTCAACACCACCAATAGTGTCGCCCAGGGAACCAACACCTCCCTGACAGTTTCCAATGCTCAACCCGCCGATGCCGGCGGCTATTCCGTGATTGTCACCAATGCTGCCGGCAACGCCACCAGCAGCGTGGCGATGCTGAAGGTCTTCACCACCGCGGCAGCGACTCTGGTCTCGCCGGCCGCATCCTCGAACGGCCAGTTTAGCTTCGGCGCGACCGGTGTGACGGGATTCAACTACGCGGTCCAGGCATCCACCAACCTGGTTGATTGGCGGGGGCTGTTGACCAATACCGCGCCCTTCACGTTCACGGATGCGAATACCCCGCTGTTTCCTAGCCGCTTCTACCGCGCGGTGTATTTGCCGTGATGCCTGAATGCGTGACCAAGGTCGGCCCTGTGACATCCGCTGCGGCAGGCCGATCGGAATTCAAGGGAGCGAAGAAACAGATGTGGCATAATCAATCGGCGAGAGTATGAGGCCGAGGTGGCCGGGGTAGCTTCGGGAACGGGAACTGTGATTTCGGCGTAGTGGGATGGGACAGTAGGCCTTGCTAGTAAAAAGAATCGAGAAATGAAGAGTGTAAACTGTAAATGGCAGCTCCCGACTGGCGTGGTGATTGCCTGGGCACTGGTGGTGGCTGGGAACGCGGCGTTTTCTGCCCCGCCTCCCTATTACGACGTGGGAAGCTATGGGGCGGTGGGTGACGGCGCGACTCTCGCAACGGTGGCGATTCAAAAGGCCGTGGATGCCTGCGCGGCGGACGGCGGCGGCAAGGTGCTCATTCCCGCGGGACGTTACATCACCGGACCCATCTTCCTAAAGAGCAGGGTGGAGATCGAGCTTGAGTCTGGCGCGGTGTTGCTGGGGAGCAACAACTTTGCTGACTACCCGACGCTTGATGGCCGTTGGGAGGGCATCGAGCGGAAGGTTTATGCCTCGTTATTCACGGGGCGTGGCCTTGAGCATGTCTCGATCACTGGGCGCGGGGTGCTTGAAGGGCAGGGGGCGGTTTGGTGGGTGGCCAACCGCAAGACCGCAGAACTCCGAAAGAAGCATGGCCTTACGGGACGTGAGCCGGAGAACCCGCCCGACGCACCCTTGCGCTGGCCCCGCCCGCGCATGATCAACCTTTACAACTGCACCAATGTCCTCATCCGCGATATCACCATCCTGAATTCACCCTCATGGAATGTGCATCCGGTCTATTGCGAGAATGTCACACTGGATAATGTCACGATTACCGCGCCGCCTGACTCGCCGAACACTGATGCGGTGGACCCCGACTCCTGCCGGGATGTGCGCATCAGCAACTGCCGTTTCGACGTAGGCGACGACTGCATCGTCATCAAGTCCGGTTACAATGAGGATGGCAGGCGGGTGGGTATTCCGTGCGAGGATATCCTGGTGAGCAATTGCACCTTCTTACACGGGCACGGCGGCGTGGTGATCGGGAGCGAGATGTCCGGCTCCGTGCGCAATGTCGCAGTAGTGAATTGCGTGTTCGATGGCACGCAACGGGGGCTGCGGGTCAAGACAGCCTCGGGCCGGGGCGGCGTGGTTGAGCATTTCTGCGCCTCGAACCTGGTGATGCGGAACATCTCCGACGCGGCGTTCTCCGTTACTGCGGCTTACGCCGACCGTCAGGCCGGGCCTGCCAATGGCAAACCTGCGCCGGACACTATCCCAGTCATGCGTCACATCCATTGGAGCAATGTAAGCGTCAGCAACACCAGGCAGGTAGCGGACATGAGCGGGCTCGACACTTCGCCGCTCGAGGATCTGAGCCTGGTCAATGTGCAGGCCAACGCCGCTAACTCCGGCATTCGCCTCGCGAACGCCAAGGAGCTGCGGCTCGACAACATAGTCCTGCAAACCACATCAGGCCCAGCCCTCGAGGTGCAGAAAGCAAGTAACATAGACATATTCCGGTTAACCGCCCCGCAGCCGAACGGAGACGCCCCAGTCATCTCATTCAAAGAGGTCTCCGGCGCTTTTGTGCACGATTGCGCCGTCCAGGGCGGCAGTGGCGTATTCCTGAAGCTGACAGGTGATGGCAACAACGACGTGACCTGTGAGGGCAACTGGCTGGCGGCTGGCCTCAAAGAGCGTCAGCCCTGAGTACCCATCATCGCCTCGCGCACCGGGCACGGAAGCATAACCGACTTCAATTGACGATTGCGCCAGTGCAAATCGCGGCTCGCAGGCGATTCTCACTGTATCTTGGCCGTATCCTCACCGTATCCTCCCTACCGGATCCTGCGCATGGCGAATTGATAATCCTTGCGTTCGGAAGAGGCTTTTTGGCTCAGTGCCCCTACCGAGGGGCTTCAAGAGGCCAAACACGATTGAGTGTCGAGGAAAAGAACCCACAGCGGTGTCCGCAGAATCAGAATCGATCTGAACGGGTGAAGCAGCAAGTTGATCGGCGAACCCCAGCCACGGCATTCGAAGGATCGCCTAACTCGCAGGTGGTAACATAAACGGTAACATAGAAATACTGAGAAGTAGTCAGAAATGGTGAGAAATAGTGGCAAATAGTCTTGCAAAACCGCGCTGAAATGCCACTATTTCCCAGCGTTTGGGTGCGATTCCGACCTCCGCCTCAACAGGTTTTGCCTAATGAACAGGGAGACAGCCCGTAACGAAGGTTCGATTCCCATCACCCGCTCCATTGTTTATCAAGGACTTACTAAGGAGTGCAATTAAAGTGCAAGTAAAATGGCTGGCCTTTGAGCATCGCCGCAGGAGCGTTTCGGAGCGGCATTTTCACCGACGGAGGCCCCCACCGAGCATGACCTCCAGGGCCTCTTCATCGAGGTCGTCAAGCAGTAGGAACCGTCGGTTCCGAGCGGCGCCTAGGATGGCGCCAGCGCCCCGCAACGGCACGGCTGTTTTTCCCCGCTGCCTAGTCGCCTTCGCACCTCGCACGGAGGCCGTTGCATGAGAAGGTTGCAGACGCCATCGTCGGCGAAGGGGTTGAACCCTCACAAAGTGCATCCTCTTCCACACCTTGCGAGAGAGCCGGCCACCGCAAGGGCAGTCTGTAGGCTGGGCTCCGGCGATGCTGCCGGCACCGCTCACAGGGACTCGGAGCCTTCCGAACCGGCCGATGTGTCCACGGAAGGCCGGGGCACGGAAAGCGGCGTGGCGGTCTTTGCCATGTTGGAGCTGCATCTGGTAATAGCAATTAGCACTGGGCCGGCCCAGACACAAAACCGGAGCGAGGTGCGCGCCAGTTCGTGGAAGGTTTGGCGCAGGAACTTGGGACAAGCCCAGCGCATGTGAATCCAGACGCTGCGACCACTGGCCTGCTTAACCGGGGCAATGCCGCGATAGGCCGCCATCGCATCGCTGCTCTCAAACCGATCCCGTTGCGTGCCCCACGCGGCGGCCAACCGATTCCCACTTTCGCATCTACCGCCGAAACGGACGGCAGATCATTCCGCTACGCGCCCCGCCGGGCATCTGATGGCCAGCACCCGCTGAAGCAAACCGCCGACAGGAATTGGCCGCGCGCCGAGCAGACCGCGCCTCTCAAACTTTAGCCTTTGGCCTTCAGCCTTCGTCCGCCGCCCTCCACCTTCCGCCCCCTCCTCCGCAACTATCAACCCTCAACAATTTCCCTTTACCCCCCCCCTCCCCATCAACTATTCTGCCAACCGAAAGTTGGTAGTTTAGGCAGGCTGAGAATTCTTGAGAACGCGTAACCTCACCAAGAGCGCGAATGCCGGGAACAAACCGCTCCTCGGGTCCGAAGCCACGCTCGGGGAGACCGCAGACCTGCGCGGGTCGGGTGGCAGGTGCATCGGGTTCGCCCGGCACATGGCGGGTCGAGGAATTGAAGGAGGCAGGCTTGGGGCGAATCGCGGAGCCCACAGCAGAGTATACCCAGATAGTGAAAGACTATTTGTCTGGTGATTCGAAGGCCCGCAAGACCACTTCGACGATACAGGCGGCTTCCGTCCCAAATGGCCGCTTCGTCCGTTGGCTACACCGCGACCGCTTCCGAACGCAGCCAGAGCAGAAGGACTTTGAATTTGGCACCGTTAATTTGTTTCGCGGTGTCAACGGCTCAGGAAAGACGTCTGTGCTTGAAGCCATTGAACTGTGCATTTGTGGCGGCAATCGCCGCCAAGGAGGTAAACCACCCGCTGGGACAAAGCTCCACATTGAATTTGTCGGCCAAAACAAACCTGAAGGCTTTCCCGGGACCGGCGCCGCGGAATACCGTGCGCGCGACCTCACATGGTATGGCGGTTACTATCGGACGGGAAACCGGCTCTGCCAGAATTTCGGCAGATTCAATTTCTTCGATTCCGACGCTGCTTTTCAGCTCTCGTCGGCGGCCAACAGCGAGGAAATTGTGAACGCAATCAACGCGCTGCTTCTCGGCGAGTTTGCGACAACTATTGAAGAAAGAATGCGCCAGTGCCAAGAACGCTTCGCGCGCGAAGAACGAGGGCTGCAAGGGCGCGTGCAGAATTGGCGGCAGGAAATCAGCAAAGCATCCCGGCAAATTGAGGAGCTCAAAGCTATCAAAGACACTCGGGAGGCGTTGTTGCGGGAGTTACGGGTCAAAGCGGAAGGTTGCCGGTGGCAGAAACTGCCGGTGCGATTCAAGCTCGACGACCTCGCGGTCTTGCAAGAAGGGGTGGAGGACTGCTTGACTCGGCTGGCCCAACACGTGGCACGGTTGCCCTGGCTCGCCCGCATCTCTATTGCGTTACTCAGCCGTGAAGCGAAGCAACTCGGTGAGGCGCTCAAGGAAATGGCCAGGCAAAAGGACTTGGCCAAGAAGAATTCCGAAGCGTGGGAACGGACCAAGACCCGCGTGCTTGAGGTCGAAGACGAACTGAAGGTCTTGCGGCGCTTGCGCGAATACCATATGGAGCCGGACGCATTGTCGCTTGTCGGCAACAGCGCGGCGGTCAAAGAAGCCAGGACCAAGGGGACTCAATTGAAGGAAGCGATAACCCTGCTACGCACCGTGGACCTCAAGAAATTCGAGGGCTCTGCAGCCACGCTCGACGAAATGGCTGCGCAGCAAGAGGCCAATATCGCTCAAAAGCGCCGCAACTTGGCCAAACTGAAGACACGGGCTGCGGAGATGCAAACCCAGCTCGGGCTGATCAAGACCGTGGTGGAGGAGATCAAGGGGCTGGGATGGCGGTTTTGCGAGCTCAGTCCCCACAGCACCGATTGCCCCTTGTGCGGCGCGCATTATGATCAACTGTCCGCCCGGATTTTGTCGCTCGAATTTGGCGCGCCATCTGAGTCGTTGCTTCGCGAACTCAAGGCTGAAACCGCCCGCGAACAAGCGACTTTCGCCGAGCTGCAGAAGGCGGTAGATGCTCTGACTCAACTTCGGCGCGCGGCCCAAGTCGTCTTTCCTGCCGACCAATTGGCGTCGCGCCCCACCATGTCAGTCGTCGAGCGTCTTTCATCACTGGGCGAAGACCTGACGACAGAGAGAACCAAGCTCGACGAACTAGTTGCCAAGGAGAAACGGCTGAAGCTTGCGGGATTCGAGGAAGATGAGTTGCAGGATCTTTTCGAGGTGGCGCAGGAAGCCTATTCCCACCCACATTCCAAGCTCGCGAAGAAGGACGGGGTGCAGGCGTTGGTCGCCGAAAAGACCCAGGCGCTAGGCGCGTTGCGAAATGATGGGCGAGAAAGGGAGAAAGCGCAGAAGGAGATTGATGCGGAACTGCGCCGCATCGTCAGGGGGCTGCTGGAGGAGGCGGCAATCGAGGACGCGGGCGTGGAGTTGGAACGTCGGGAGGCGCTCGTGGCAGAAGTGCTTACCCAAGTGCGCAGCGTCCAAAAAGAGGTCGTGATTCCCAATGCAGAAGAGTTCTCATCCGTCGCGAACCGGTTGGACAGCTTTGCGAAAGCGGTTGCAAGAATCCAAGAGGCGCTCACGCGCATTGAGGAAAAGGATGCGCTGGAACAGCGTGTCGCAGCGAGTCTCACCGTGGCAAAGGATCAACTTGCCAGAGTGGAGCCTCGCCACACGCGTGCAAAGACGGCACTAAACGTCTTGGACAAACTTCTCGGCAGTGATTACAAGGCGGCCTACCTTCAGCAGGTCCTTGCCGAGCACAGGCAGAAGCTCTCGACGATCTTTTCCCGGATTCACGCCCCGCATGAATTCAAGGATGTGAACATCGAGCCCTACGTGCTGCTGGAACGCCACACTGGAGTAAAATCCGCCGTTTGCGAGATCAGCACCGGTCAAAGGGCTGCTCTGGCACTGTCCATCTTTCTTAGCTTGAACAGTAGTGTTAGCACACGCGCCCCATGGCTCTTATTCGATGAACCCGTCGTTCATGTGGACGACCTCAACATCCTCTCATTTTTGGACATGCTCCGCGATCTGGTCCTCCTCGGTAGTCGGCAGGTGTTCTTTGCCACTGCCAACACGCGAATCGCGGACCTTTTCGCCAAGAAATTCGACTGCTTGGGGACGGAATTCCGGGAGTTTGAGTTTCTGCGGCAGGCGCTGAAGCTCCCTGTCAGCTCATTAAAGAGTGAGTAGAGGGGGGAAGGACAAAGGCTAAAGGCTAAGGCATGGACCCCCGCGGGGGCTGAGACAGGGATAAACCCTGGTGGGACCGGTTGCATAGTGCACGTGGAAGAGGGCGGCTCCCAACGCCTTCGAGCGAGGCTGCGGGCTATGGACGGTAGGCCATCCTTGAATTTGGACTTTCGATCCAGCAACGCATCCGTTACAAACCGTGACATGTTCTACGCGTACGTGCTCCAAAGCGCTTCCAGCGCATCCGAGTTCTATCCTGACCATGCTGCGGATCTCAGACCGAGGCTTCGAGAATACAATGCCGTACCCTCGTCTCGTATAAGGCCAACCCCGCGTTTGATAACTCGAGCGCGCCCACCATGAGAATCGAGTAATCCAATTTGTGCCGTGGCTAATGATTTTCCAATGGACCCTGGGCCGCCGTTTATCGGCCGCAGGCTCCGGCCCGAAGCGGGCGCGACTGGCCTGGCGCCGCCTCTGCTGCCCGTGGCCCCCCGCCAGGCCGAATTGCGGCGCCGCGTCCGCGACCTGCTCGGGCCGCGTTTGTGCAAACGCCTGGGCGTGCCGCAGACGACGCGCGCTAGGCGATTGGCGCTGCATCAGGCTTTCTGTCCCCATCCCAACGTACTCTCCGCTAACCTGGAGGGCGACAGTGTCTTGCTGGATGTGCGCACCGCCCGTTTGTTCAGGCTGAACTCGGTGGGCGCATTGATCTGGAACCGGCTACGCGCCGGATGTTCGCTCGGTGCTGCGCATGCAGCCCTGCGCCGGCGTTTTGACGTGTGCGCCGAAGTGGCCTGGGCGGACCTGGTCGCGTTCGTGTCAGGCCTGCGCCGTGAACGGCTGCTGCGGGAGGTGGCGCCGTACGCCCGGGCGCCGCGCCTCGGCCCACGCGCTGGCGGGGGCGCCCGGGGCACCACGGCGTTTCGGGAAAACGCCACGGCCTCCCAAGGCAGGAAAGCCCCCCAGGCCGCGCGCGCCCACCGCGGTCCGCCGCCCGGTTCTGCGCCCGGCGTCTTCGGGCTCCACGCTGTGGGCGTCGAGAAAGACGGCTGCGGTTTCCTCGTTGCCGCCGCCAGCACATTTGACAAAAGCCCGGCGTTGCGGGCGCTCCTGCGCGCGGGCTACCGTCCTGTGTCCGGGACCACCGCGCTGCTCCGCCAGGCCCGGGCCGGTCTGGAGCTGGTTCGAGTGCCGCAGACTCACAGGTCGAGTTCCAAGTCCGCCGGACCGCGCATTCCCAAGCCGACAGGACCGGCGAAGGGTAAATGCCTGCCGACCTCAGGGTCCGTGCCGCGGCAGGTGCTAGGGTCTGCGCTCCGAGCGAGGGCCGGGGTCCGGGGGGCGAGCGGGCCGTACGGGCCGTCCTTCCTGCTCTTCCCCCAGGCGGTGGACTGGCCCGACAGTTCGCTTGAGCCGCTGCGCCGCAGCCACGCGCTGGAGGACTTGCTGCCTCTCACCTTAGTCTGGCGCAAGCGCCCCTTGGCGGCGCGCGAGTTCCGTCTCCTGGCGCGTCTGGTCAGGACGACGGCGTGTTATCGGCTCCTTTGCGGCGAAAAGGTATCGGCCCTGCCGGCGTTGTTTGACGTGCTGCTCAAGAACTGGAAGGCGTCCCATGAGGAAACGAAGCGAAATAATCGGCTTAACCGCACAGAGTGACCTGGGATGATTCTGATTCTTGGTTCACCGGAAGACGGCTGCGTGCGGGAGACCGGCTTCTACTTGAGGCAGCGCGGTCGCGAGATGCTGGTGGTGCCCGAGGCGCAATTGCCGTCCTCCCTCCAAATCAGGTGGGAGCTGCCAGCGTCCACGGAGACCGGCTATCTAGTGTTCAAGCTGCCTTTGGCTAGGTTGCGGCAACAGCGCCCCAGTCGGCGTGAGCAGCCCCGTTTTGAGATGCCGGGAGCCGTGCCGGGGGGTCTCGCGCCGGCGGCTGCGAGCCGGGGGCCGGGTGGAGGACCGACAGTGAGCGTGCCGCTGACGGAGCTGACGGGCGTGCTGGTGCGTCTGCGGCAAACGTTCGAGGCGATCCCGGCCGACGTGAGTGATCGGGGCTACATGCGGGCGGAGTGGAGCGCGCTGCTGTACGGTTTTCTGAGGTCGTTGCCCTGCCCGGTGGTCAATCGTCCGCGGCCCGGGGCGGGGCAGTGGTTGCCCGAGACGCGGGCGGTGGCCGAGGCGCTGCGCCAGACCGGCTTCCTGCTGGCGCCCACCCTGGCGACGGCGTCGGCCGGGGCGGCGCGGGAGTTCTTCGAGCACCACGGGCGCCGGGTGCTTTGCGCCTCGCCGGGCTTCGGTCGCGCTCTGCTGCTGGAGGGAGACGCGGCCGGGGGCATGCTTTCGGCTGGCGTGACGCGGTCATTTCGTTTGCAGGCAGCGCCGGTCGGGCGATGGTTGCGGGTGCTGGTGGTGGGCCGCGCCGCGTTCGGCGCGGAAGCCCGGCGCGAGTCGTTGCTCGAGGGGGATGGGGAACTTTGGCGTGGCGTGGTCCTGGCGCCGGCGGTCGCCCGGCGGTGCGCACGGCTAGCGTCGGCGCTGGGCCTGTCGTTCGCGGGATTGTTGCTGGTGCGCGCCAAGGCGGGTGATTTCGTCCTGGCCGTCGATGAGTTTCCCAACCCGACCCAATGCGAGGCAGGGTTGCGCGACCGCATCACGGCGGCGCTGGTGGTGGTTCTGACCGGAGCTTCGAGTTTGAAATTATGATTCTGTTGATTGGCGCTTTGAGTGGCAGCACCATTGCTTACCTGATCCATCGGTTGATGGAGGCTAAGGCCAAGTTCGCGCTGTTGGATCCCCGGCAGCACGGGCTGGGCTTTGAACTGGAGTGGGAGACGAGTGGAACGGCCATCGAGGGCCGACTGCGCTACGCGGGCCGGGTCACGCCGCTGGCCGAAGTCCAGTCGGCTTATGTCCACAACCTCAGCGAACCGCGCCCGGCGGCCGGCGGGCGCCCAGACCTGCGGCGGCGCGGTGGCGCCGACCTTGCCAGCATGGAGAATTTGCCCGCAGGGGAATCGTCCTGGATGCTCCACCAGTTCCTGGAGACGACGTCGGCGCTGGTCTGCAACCGGCCCTCGGCCGAGGCAACCAATTACTCGAAGACCTGGCAGCAGCAGGCCATCGGCGCCCACGGTTTCCGCGTGCCGCGCACGCTGGTGACCAATGTGCCCGCGGAGGCGCGGCGGTTCTATCAAGAATGCCGGCAGCGGGTGATCTACAAATCGCTGAGTGCGCGCCGCTCGATTGTGAGGCGGTTGACGGCGGCTGACCTTAAGCGGCTCGACCGGGTACGCGCGTGTCCCACGCAGTTTCAGGAATGGGTGCCGGGCGTGGACGTGCGCGTCCACGTCATTGGCCGGCGGCTTTTCCCGACTGAAATCATTACTGACGCGACGGATTACCGCTACAGCGCTCAGGACGGCCTGCCGAGGGCAATGCGTAGCGCCGAACTTCCGGCGGAAGTGGGAGCGCGCTGTCTGGCGCTGGCCGCGAGTTTCGGCTTGGTGACGGCCGGTGTGGATTTGCGCCGTCACCTGGACGGCGGGTATTATTGCCTTGAAGTCAATCCGAGACCCGGCTTTATGTTTTACCAGCAATACACCGGCCAGCGCATCGGCGATGCCCTGGTGGACACGCTGTTGCACCAGGCTTGAATTCGCCCGGGCGGGCCGGCGTGAGCCAAACCCACGTGAGCAAAAAGGCGCAGCAATGGCGCCTTAAGGTGGGCGCGCAAAGACAGCGCCGCCTGGGGCCTCCGCCGTGTGATGGTGTAGCTGCCGCTGGCCGTTCCGCCCATGATCACGCCGGGCCAGCAGATCAGGAGTAATCCTCCAGGCTGGCCCGGAGTTTCTCAACGCCCCGGGGCCTTGGAGAGGCTTGCAAGTTGTCAGTTCCCGAGGTCCTTGCTTTTGCTGGCCTTTGGAGGCGCGGCGTGGCCCGACATTTCGGCACCTGACCACTTCGCCTTCCGGGGCTTGGACCGGGAGGGCGGGGTGCCGCGCTTCTTGGCGGCTGCCGCTTTAGAGCGGGGACTCTGGGCTTTCCCCTTGGCTGGGGCAGTTCTGGTTTTGCGAGGACCTGCTTTTGCTTTCATGGTTTTGGTATCGTTGAGTAGCTACTCCTTCTTCGGCGGGGTCTTCTGTTCGGCTTGGACCTGCACGGAGACATTTGCATTTTCCGGCCGTTTGGCCTTGTTGATTTCGTTGATGATGATGGAAAGGGCGGCCTCGATTGCCTTGGGGTCGTACTTGGGAGCGATCTTGACCGTGAACTCGGTGGGGCCGTTGGTGCCGGAAGGCGGCGTCAGCACGGTCTGCAGCACGGCGACCGGCGCATTGGTCGCCTGGTGGAAGGCCACGCGGACGACATTGGTGGCGAAAATGTGATTGGTCGTGACGACGCCGGTGCTGTTGGTGAGACAGGCCGCCAACTCGAAAACGATGGGGTCGTTGGTGACGACATTGCCCTTGAGCTCGAGGATGTTGTTACCCCCGGACTTGAAGATCTGGAGGTCTGTAACGCCGCCGATAGCAGTGGTAACGCTCTGCACAGTCTTGAGGTTACTGCCGACAATGACAAAGGTCACGTTGGTGGCTTTCGGGTGGCCGTGTTCATCAGGCTCCAGGAAGATGTCCGTTGGGAAGACGCCGGCAATGGTGAGCGCCGCCGGCGCCTCGGGCAGTGGCGTCACTTGCTGGGGATCGAAGGACTGATCTGTCTCCTGCCCGAAGACGTCGTAGCGCGAGACTTCAGACCTCACTCTCGCGACAAACGCCAGACGGTTTGTCCCCTTCGTAACAATCGTCCATTGCTTGTTGGCCTCAGCGAGGGCTTTCAGGATACGGTACTCCGGGTACCGGCCCTCGGTGTGCCAGAGCCAGCTCAAGGACGAGCTCCAGCACCGGGACAGCCAACTTGGCCCGTCGAGCGGGAGCCAGCGCGGAACAGTCCGAAAGGTCAAGTGAGGTTCGAGCACGCAGACCTTATTGCTTATGACCGTGACCCGCGGCGTGAGGTCTTCCTGGTTGAATCCGACGATGATGAGGGCGGGAAATGTCTGGCGCTCCAGGATATTGGCGGGAAGGCGGCCCTTCTTGTCGCCGCCCGGGTTTTTCATCGCCCGGAAACGCGGGCCGATCTGCCAGCCGAAGAGTCCCCCCTCGCTGTAGCTGTTGACCGCGGGCAAGGCGGTGCGCGTCTGAGCATCCTCCTGGAGGCGATTGGCAAATTGCTCAAAGGCCGCGGCTTGGGCCTGCAACCCTGCCTTTTGCAACAGGGCGGCGAGCGAAAGGGCAAAACTCGCCTGGCTGCGCTGGCTGCTGCCTTCCGCGGTCACGTCTAGGTCAGCCAACGGGGACACTCCCATCACCAGTGGCTGGGCACTGTTGGTATCTTTCAACACGTCCGGGATTGTCTCGTTCCAGCCACTAAGCTGGTTGGACAACTGGTTGGGCAAACCGTCCACGAATGTGTTATAATTCTTGGTTGCGTCGGTGTAGGCGTCGTCGAGCTGTTTTGCCAGGACCTCGAGCGATGACGGTTGGGCTCCGGGGGCAGCCTGCTCGGGGGCGGCGAGCGGTGCCTTGGCCGCACCGGTGGCGGTGCTGGTGGTGGTGGCCGCCTTGACTACGCCCGGCAAGGTCGCCTCAATGACCGTCTGCCACGCCGCCTCTATGGTCGGGGATTTCTGTTCCTTGTCGTCCAGGTTGGCGAGGCGGGAGAGCTTGGTGAACCAGGCTCGTTCTTGCTCCAATCCTGCCAACAGGCCCTCGACATTGGGCGGAGGACCCTGCGGTTGAGGTTTAGTCATTCCCTTTTTGACTTGGTCCTCGAATGCGGCATTGGTGAGGCTATTGGTCGCGGCCTCCACGGTGGCGACCTTGGTCTTGAGGTCACTTAGCTGCCTGAGCCTTCTCTTGAGCTCGTCGAATGGTGGCTCTTGACCCAGCCACTTAGCAGCGCTCATCACATCGTAGTCGTGCTGCCATCCTGCGCTGAAGATGATCGCAGCCCGGGTCTTGTCGGTCAGGTCGGTCCCCTGGAGCCAGCGCCTGGCTACCTCCGGCCGGGCCTTCTGGTAGTCGAAGGTGGGCAACACACCCAGGTCCGCCACGTAACCCTTCTTGGTGCGGTAGCCAGGACTCACCGAGACGGTGACCGATCCCAGCAGTATCTTCCGGCCCGCGAACTGGGCCGCTTTCTGCGGGTCACCCAGCAAGCGGTAGATGGCCTCGGTGGTTTGGTCTGCCGCGGCGATCTGCAGGGCCTTGGAGTTGTTGAGGGTGGGATTGGGGGAGTTGAGCGTGCCAAGCAGGCCCAGCATCGGAGCAAATTGAGGGCTGCTGAAAACACCCGTGGCGTTCGTGAGCTGGGCCTGCGCGGCGGAAGCGTTGGGCAGGTTGCTGCTGTTGAGCGACGTGGCGGGGTTGGAAAGGCCGGGGTTGTTCTGGACCTGAAAAGCCAGGCTCAGCGACTGAACCTGCTGGCTGAAGGAGGCCGCCTCGGCCTGAATTTCCGATTTGGCTTCGGCAAAGTAATTACTGGCACCGCGCTGGAGGTTGAAGTTGAAATTGGTGCTCGGCTCGACCAGGAGCGCCGCGCTCAGGTGCATCGTTCCCCATTCCTCCACCCGCCGGGAAAGGCGGTCCATAGCCTCGCCCACGGCCTTAACGTCCAAGTTCGTTGCCGTCCCCGGGGCATTCGTCGCGTCAGCGGCGGCGACCGACCTTACCATGCCCGCAGCGAGCGCGAGCGCCAAGGATATTGATGCGGAAGAGCTCTTGCGCACACTCATATTGCGATACAGTAACTGCTTGGGTGCTTTTGTGACTTTTCCAGCTCCAGGATGAGGGCCTGGGGGCAGAAGTCAAACCGAAAACGGTGTGATTTGTATCCGGCCACACCACGCCTGCTAATCCTCTGCGAGTGGCTAGGTTCCGACCGTCGCCTCAGTTGTTGCTTTGGCGCGGGTGCCTTTGGCTCCGTGTGGCATACCTCCCGCGATCGGAGGTCAAGCCGTAGCAGCACGATCGATCCATGCCATGATGAAACAACTGCGGTTGCATTCACACGTTCCATTGTCGGTATCCTCCTGGCACACATGGAGGCGGGGTGCGGAATCGGACCAATCGCGGTGGCTCGGTCGTTGTCGGCCCTCGGTGACCCTTGAAGGCGCTTCGTCAGAAAAAACTGGAAAAAAGTGGCAAACAAACTGGCAAACGAGTTTGTAGATACTTCAAAATCCCAGCAAAACCGGGTATTTCACTTCCGTGTCAAGGAAGTGCTCTACCACTGAGCTAACCGCGCGACCGGCCGAGAATCTACCGAGCCCACCCCCCGAGCCGCAAGGAGAAAGGCGTCCAGGTCAACACCAGGCGATGAGCCGAAAAACCCTGTCGAACTGCCGCAAACTGAGGCCGACGTCAAGGGTTCTCCTTGAAGGTTTCCTTCAGTTGGGGTATTGTCTTGGCAAATCAACGAACAATTTCCCATCATTAGATTTTCGCGCAGCGTCTGTCTGGTGCGACACGGTGCCCCAGCGCGTTTTCCACTGGGGAGAATTATCGGAGCATCCGACAGGATAACGTCCTGGGCCTATGGCAGTCTTTCGGTCTTACCCAGATGACTCTTCAACTTGGTGCGAACTCAGCGCGTAGTTGCGCTGCAAAATCAAATTGCTCCCGGGCTGGTCAATCCGCGACCCTTGCTCCATGGGCCGACGATGCCTTCGGAGCCGGGAGCGCATTGACCCTGCAACGGGTTCATCCCCAAACCGGAGGTGGCAAGTGAAGCGGCCAGTTCGTTTGCGGAAGGCGGCGTCAAAACGCGAAATGAAGGCCGTGGAGAAGGAAGATACCGTTGAGCTTAGGCCGAAGCCGGACGGCATGGAATGGCGCGACTACCTCATCGAGCTGCTGCACATCGGGGCGGAACTCGAACACAGTCTGATGGTACAGTACTTGTATGCGGCGTACTCGCTCGACGATCAGACGGGATCAGCAAAACAGCGCGGGAAGGTCAGGAAATGGCGTAATTGGATTCTGACGGTCGCCAAGGAGGAAATGGGGCACCTGCTGACGGTGCAAAACCTCCTGTGCCTGCTGGGTGGGCCGGTGTGCTTCAAACGATCCCTTTTTCCGACGGACACCCTGTACCTGCCATTTCGGTTTCGCCTGGAACCGGTCAGCACGAACTTGCTGGCCAAGTATGTTTATGCGGAAGCGCCCGAGGACTGGCAACTCCTGCTGCGAACCCACAGCCGGAAACGGCTCAAAGAAGTTGACGCTGACGTCAAGCTGGTGGCAAGCATTGTGGGTCAGGAGGTGGTGAGAGGACACACCCATACGGTGGGCCAGCTCTATAACCGGATCCTGGAAGTCATCTCGAAACCGGAACGCATCCCCGACTCCGCCTTTCGGGCGGACACTTATGTGCACCAAGCAGCCTGGGATGATTGGGGCAGAGGATATGCGCCGCCGCCAGCAAGGCCGCGCGAGACGAAGCCTCCCAAGGTGCCCACCGGAGAACGCAGCAACCTCCTGATCATGCGGATGGCGACCCGGACGGAGGCGATAGCGGCCCTGCGGGAGATCGGTGGCCAGGGGGAAACCCCTCATTTGAGAGTGAAGGCAAGCCAGGAGCCATCGCATTTCGATCGGTTTCTGCGGCTGCTCAATGAGTTTCAGCAGCACGGAAACCATGGCAACGTAGTTCGCAAGGTTCCAGTGAATCCGACCACCCTGGTCGGCCAGGACAAGCCGAAGGGCTCAACCAGCATTAGACAGAAGTCCTCCCTCCTGTGGGCAAACCTGTTCAACATGCGCTACCGCGCCCTACTCACCTACCTCAATCACACCTTCCGGCTGGCGCGGCTTGTTGATACCCAGGAGCCCAACGTGCGAGGGGCGGTGATGCACAAGATCTTCGGCGAGATGTACAACCTCAAGGCCATCGCGGGAGTATTGGTGCGCCGGCCCCTGAGGAATGCAGCGGGTTCGGGCGAAGCCGACGATGACACTCCCCGTGCCGCTCCGCCGTTCGAGATGCCCTATACCATTGACCTGCCGATGGACGAACCGGACTGCTGGCGCCGTCATCAGGACATCCTGAATTCCTCCCTCGAACTCTGTCATGCCCTCCTGGCGGGCAAGGATCCGCATGGCCCGGAATTGACGGTCGAAGAGGTCAATTATCTCAGTACGCTACAACAGTTGGATCAGAGATCGATGGCTTGGGTGGAGGTTATCATTGGCGGACTCCGTGAGACTGGAGGGTACAGCACATGAATATCAAGGCTCTACGCATTCTACCGCCGATCGCGATCGGCCGGCTCGGTTCGGCCTCCGAACCGTTGGTGAATTACGAGATCGAGGCGGATCCACAGCATCCTCTCGATTTCCACCGCATCAAGGGAGCCACGACGTTTGAGGTGGATCGAGAGACTGGGGAGATTACGAGGTCCTTCATTCCGGAGACGGTCTCGTTCAAGGAGGTCCGCACGGCCGGGGGAGCGAGGTCGGAGCACATCCGACCGGTGGCGCCGTTCCTTGAGGTATGGGCGTTGGTTGATCCTGAACAATGGGTCCCGCTGACCGTCGAGCTCTTGCGCGAGAACGGCCTGACTCCAGCCCAGGTCCAGTGGGAGGTGTCGGTCGCAAACCGCAAAGTCGCCCGGCGCACTGCCAACCAGGACGACGAAGTGTCGGCGGAGACCGAGCGATTCTCGACCCATGTCCCCCAGCCCCTTCAGGGGGATTGCCCGAATTTTATCAGTAAGGACAAGTTTATCGATTTCGGACAGGTGCAGTACATCAAGCCGACCACAAAGCACCCCGAGATTCGCCTGCGGTTCACACCCGCGCAGGGCAAGATCTACGGGCCCAGGCTGGATACGAAGGAGTTGGAGAGCATCTACGGTAAGAACTGGCAGCAGGAGGTGTGGCAACCGCCGGCCGACCAGGCGATCTATGATCCGAACAAAGGTTGGCTTGAGTTTCCGAACTCCAAACCGATCAAGCTCGAAACGCGTCAGGCTCCGCCGACCGAAGGAGTCGAATTGGAGCCTCCGCAGGCGCGCGAGACGTTGCCGCCTTCGTTGTATGCCATTGTCCCTCCAGGCCCCTCCTGGCTGAATGACAACATTGCGGTTAGCCGTGGATATTTCGACGATACGTGCGACGGCGTGGTGGAGGTAAGGCTCGAGCTGCCCTCGGGGAAGAAACTCGATGCCGCCGCCCGGATCTGCTCCGGACCTCCGGCGGTGGTGCCAGACACCAGGTTTCTCCGCACGCTGGCGGACGATCTCGAGCAGGTCATTTATGGCCCGTGGGTGCCCACGGGGGAGAGCGAAGAGCAGACCCGCGCACGGGCCTTGGACATCGTGCGGCGCGCCTTTGACACGGTTCGATTCCTGAACGTGGCCGTGATGAACGGCAATCTGGTGAACGGGCGCCAACCGCTGGAGTTTGACACGATGCCGGCGGAAGAAGCGTTTGATGTCTTCCGGATGCTGCGTCCCGTGGTGCCCGAACGGACGGCGGATACGCTGATGATCATGGGACTTCACCAGCAGGTCTATGCGGCGTTGCAGGCCGGCGCGGCTCCCTGGTTTGCGCACGCCCTCCGGCTGCCGACCGAGGTAGGCGACTATACGGACCACGGCCGGCGGAAGATGCCAGCCATGATGTGCGGCGCGGATGGCGGATATCTGGCGCTGACCTACCGCCAGATTAACGCCATCCTGCGGTGCTCAGGTCTGCCGTTGCAGCCGCCTCGGCAGGCGGGCCATCGGGGCAAGAAGAAACGGCTCATCGCCCGCAATCGGCTCGATCAGCTCCACGATCAGCTCCATCATGTGGTGGCGGGCAATCCCTTGAGTTCCCGCCTGGAGATGACGGTGGGCAACTGCACTCCAGGATTGGAGATGGATTTCCGCGCAGTCTGGCGGCGGTTGTTCGAGGGCATTGTCCTGCGCGAGTACGATAACCTGGTGATGGAGGTGGAGCCCAACGCCAAGCTGCCGGACCTGGTGGGGCACCGGCTCCTGCGGGTGGAAGACCAAAACATGTACACGCAGATGATCGGTCCGTCGCCCACGAACATCCGCACCCGTTCGACGGTGCTGGCGTACTGCGGCGATCCTGACAATCCCCACGGGGTGGCTCCCCTGGAGTGGTCCAATGCGCTCGCCCGCATCCTGAACGAGTCGGTCGGAGATCCAGTCACCTGCTACTTCACGGCGAAACCGGTTTGGTCCAAGCAGGCGATCTGGGACGACAACGAAAAGGCGAAGTACCGCAAGTTTCGATTGAAGGTGCGGCCGTTTTTTGAGGTTGGGACCGCGATGATCTCCCGCGTGCTGGCCAAGCCTGGAGAACTCACGCAGGGACTCTGTTCCCCATGGCAGAACGATTACCGGGAGTGCTCCTGTTACTACTGGGCATCCGCTCGGCCGGACTTTATCAACGTGCAACCGAACGAGGCTGGCGCGAGTGTGGGTGACAACTGGATGCAGAAGGAACGCACGGGCGACTACGTGCCCGACGACTACCGGGATGCCCGATTGCTGAACTACGACGATCTATTCCGCGCATGGGAGAAGCACCTCAGGTTCCAGATTGGGGGCGTGGAGCGGGATCAGAGCCCGCCTCATCCGTTCCCCCCAGCGCCGTTGAAATGACACCGGGTCAAGCGTTGCGCGCGACGGCGCACAGCTACATGGCGCGGTCGGCGCCGCGCAGCGCCGAGCTGCATTGGTTTGAGACGGCCGGGGGCTGTCACGTATTCGTGGCGGATCGCAGCCGGCTCTTCGATGCGGATCCGGTCTTCTTTTCCCTCCTCGATACGGCAGAGACCGCCGAGGCAATGAGTGCGATAGTGCGCAATGCTGGGCTCGATGAGCCGCGGGCGATTGATGACACCGCGCCGTCGGAGCCGCCGCTGCATGCGCTGTCGCTCGCGGTGGCGCAGAAGTGCAACCTGGGCTGCTCCTACTGCTATGCTCAGCAAGGGGAGTTCGGCGGAGCGGCGAAAAACATGAGCCGGGAGACGGCCCTCGAGGCGGTAGCCCTGCTGGTTGACGGCGCGGAACCAGGGGCACGGCTCAACCTCGCGTTCCTCGGCGGGGAGCCGCTGGCAAACCGGCCGGTCCTGCAGGCGGCGACCCGTAGGGCGGCCGAGCGCGCCGCCCAGCGGGGCGTTAGCATCACCTTCTCAGTTACGACCAACGGCACCCTCCTGCGGCCGGCCGATGGGGAGTTTTTCGAGGAGTTTGGCTTTGCCGTCACCGTCAGCCTGGACGGACCGCGGGAAGCGCACAACGCGCTGCGTCCGTTCAAGGGAGGCCAGGGAAGCTACGACCGCATCATGGACAATGTGCGTCCATTGCTGGCCATCCAGCGGAAGATGCAGGTGGCGGCGCGGGTGACGGTCACCCCGGCCAACCTTATACTGCGCCAGACGCTCGACCAGTTCCTCGCCGAGGGTTTTCACAGCGTGGGCTTTTCCCCCCTGCTCCGTGCGCCCACCGGCCAGGGTGAAATGCAGCGGGAAGACCTGGCGGTGATGTTGGGCGGCATGATTGACTGCGGCCGCGAATATGAGCGTCGCGTCCACGCGGGGGAGCGCTACCACTTTGCCAACATGGTCAATGCCATGAAGGAAATCGCCAAGGGCACCCATCGCCCGTATCCATGCGGGGCCGGGGCCGGGTATCTAGGCGTCTCCGCGGAGGGCGAACTGGCGGCCTGCCACCGGTTTGTGGGCGACGCACAAGGCGCCCTGGGTTCACTCGCGGAGGGCATTGACCGCCAGCGTCGCGCCGAGTGGCTCCAGGCGCGCCATGTCCACCGGCAGGAGCCGTGCCGGAACTGCTGGGCGCGCTACCTTTGCGGCGGAGGCTGCCATCACGAGGTCATCCACCGTGGTCGGCCAGCCTGCGACTACATCCGCGGCTGGCTGCACTATTGCCTCGAGGCGTATCTCCGGTTGTCGGCCGGGCAGGATCAACCCCAGGTGCTCCGACCTGCCGTTGGCACCTAGCTGGGGCGGAAGATCTGCATGCCGACGACGACCGACATCTGTATCATCGGAGGTGGACCTGCGGGGTGCGTCCTCGGAGCCAGGCTGGCCCAATTCGGGCTCAGCGTGTGCCTGGTGGAGGCAGAGGCATTTCCCCGGCGCCACCTCGGAGAGTCGTTGAGTCCGGGGGTTATTCCGCTTTTGGCGAGCATTGGGGCGGGCTCGGCGATTGAATCGGCCGGCTACCCGCGCGTGCGAAAAGTCAGCGTGCGCTGGGAGGCGCAGCGGGAGCGGGAAGATCCGAACGGCCAGGGAATGCTCGTAGATCGGGGACACTTTGATCGCCTGCTCGTGGAGCACGCCCGCGGCTGCGGCTTACGCATCCTGCAACCCGCCACGGTGGAAAAGTTGGAGCGCCGCACGAGCGGTTGGAGCATTGTGGTACGGGCGGAGTGCCGCATGACCGAACTGGAGGTGCGCTTGGTCGCGGACGCCTCAGGACGGGCCGGCGTGCTCCGCCGTTGCCGCTGCCGGACCGGGCCGCAGACGCTGGCCTTGCATGCGTATTGGATGGGGAAAGGCCTGCCGGACCAGCCACAAATCGAAGCCGGGACCGCCGAATGGTTTTGGGGCGTGCCGCTGCCGGACGGAGTTTACAACACGCTCGTGTTTCTCGACCCACGGGACCTGCGCGCTATGCAAGGCACGCTGACCACGAAGTTTCACAGATTGATCGCCGCGTCGTCGCTACTGCCGTCCGGGGTGAACGCCCGCCTCGTCGGGCGGATTCAGGCTGTTGACGCGACTCCGTACCTCGATGAGGAGTGCGTGACAGAGGACTCGATCAAGGTGGGGGATGCGGCCTTGGCTCTGGATCCCATTTCGTCCAGCGGAGTGCAGAAGGCCCTTCAGTCGGCCCTTGCGGGTTCCGTGGTCGTGAACACCCTGCTGCAACGGCCGCGGGCGCAAGCCTTGGCGCGGCAGTTCTATCGCGAAAGCCTGTGGGAGGCCTCAACGCGGCACCGGGCCTGGGCACGCGGCCACTATGCCCTGGTTGCCGCCAACCGGTCGGCGAGGTTCTGGCGGGAACGGGCTGAGGCTGCGACTTTGCCGGACGCCGCTCCGCTTGGAGCCGAGGCCACGGTGCCTCCCGATGCGGCCTTGCGATTGTCGCCGGGAGTGGAGATCGTCGAACTGCCGTGCGTCGTGGATCGGTTCATTGAGGCGCGACCGGCGGTGCGCCATCCATCCCTGGCCTCCCCCGTGGCTTACCTGGGAGAGGTGGAACTAGCCCCGCTCCTGCGGCGTGTGCGGAGCGGAATGACGCCGCGAGACCTCGCGCGATCATGGATGCCGCGGGTGCCGCCCCGGAAAGGACTGGCCATCACACAGTGGCTGGTCTCCCGCGGCCTGCTGGTGTTGCAGGCGGACGCGCGGGTAGCGATGGAAGGGAGTGGCGCATGACGCGGACATTGGGCGGGTGGTTGAAGGCGAATGATCTCGCGGAGTTCGAGGCGGTCTTTGTCGAGAATCAGGTGGACCTGAAGACGCTGGAGGTCCTGACTGAATCGGACCTGAAGGAGCTCGGGCTGCCTTTTGGTCCGCGCAAGCGGATCCTCCGCGCGGTCGCGGAGTTGAAGCATCAAGTCGCTCTCTCGCGGGCGGAGACTGAGACGCCAGTGGCGACCGCCTCGTTGGGCGAGCGACGGCAGTTGACCGTGATGTTCTGCGACCTCGTGGGATCAACCGACCTGTCCATGCTCCTCGACCCGGAAGAACTGCGCGAGCTGATACACAGCTATCGCAAGGCATGTGGTGATGTGGTCGTACGCTATGACGGCCATGTGGCCCAGTATCTGGGCGACGGGCTGATGATCTACTTCGGTTGGCCCAGAGCGCAGGAGGACGCCGCCGAGTGTGGTGTGCGCTCTGCTCTGGAGATCGTGCGGACCGTCAAAGCGATACGCGCGGCGCGGCCTCTTGCGGTTCGCATCGGCCTGGCCACCGGAACGGTCGTGGTGGGCGAAGCGTCACGAAATGACGCCGCGGGGGCGAAGACGGCGCTTGGAGAGGCGCCTAATCTGGCGGCACGGCTCCAGGGACTGGCGGGCCCCGACGAGGTCGTCATTGCGTCGGCCACGCGGCGGCTGGTGGGCGACGTCTTCGCACTCACTGATCTGGGGACGCACCGGCTCAAGGGGATCACGGATCTCGTGCAGGTGTGGCGGGTGGACGCTCTGCGCCGGTCGGAAGGGCGGTTCGACGCCGCGCACGCCGGGAAGCAACTGACGGCGCTGATCGGTCGGGAGGAAGAGCTGGCGCTGCTCCTTCGCTGTTGGCAGCGGGCGCGCGACGGCCACGGTCAAGTGGTCTTGGTCAGCGGAGAGGCGGGGATCGGCAAATCCCGGCTTTGCCACGAACTGCGCAAGCGCCTCGCAGAGCCTAACACCACTCTCCGCTACCAGTGCTCCCCCCATTACACCAACTCCGCGCTATATCCCATCATCGAGCAGCTTGAGTTCGCCGCAAAGTTTGGTCGCGACGATACGCCTGAACAGAGGTTGGACAAACTCGAAGCCTTGCTTGCGGGCAGCGCGGCACAGATTGCCGAGTCTGCGCCGCTGATGGCGGCCCTGCTCTCCCTGCCCACCCACCGCTATCTGCCGCTCAACCTGTCTCCGCAGAGACAGAAGGAAAAAACGCTGGAGGTCCTGGTCGGGCAGGTCGAAGCGCTGGCCCACAGGGAGCCGGTCCTGATGGTGTTCGAAGACCTGCACTGGGTGGACCCCACCAGTCAGGAGTTGCTCGAGGCATTGGTTCCAAAGCTCCAAAGACTGCCCGTCCTGTTGGTGGCGACCCACCGGCCCGAGTGTGCCCCGCCGTGGGTGGGGCAACCCAACGTGACCAGCCTCGCCCTCCCCAGGCTGGAGCGGAGCAAGGTGGCCCAGTTCGTCGGCGAGATGACCGTGGGCCGGGTGCTGCCGCCCGAGGTGCTGGAGGAGATCCTCTCCCATACGGATGGTGTGCCGCTGTTCGTCGAAGAACTGACCAGGTCCGTGCTCGAATCCGGACTCCTGCGCGAGGAGGGGGACCATTCCACGCTCCAGGCCCCGTTGCCCGCGCTGGCCATTCCGACGTCCCTGCGCGACTCACTGGCGGCACGCCTGGATCGCCTCGCCCCGGTCAAGGAGATCGCGCAGATTGGTGCCTGCATCGGGCGGGAGTTCTCCCACGAACTCCTCACGCGCGTCGCGGCGCTGGACGGCGGGCAACTCGAGGCGGCACTCGACAGGCTGGTGGACGCGGGGTTGATCACTCGCCGCGGCACGCCGCCCGACGTCATCTACGCCTTCAAGCACGCGCTGGTGCAGGACGCCGCCTACGACCTGCTGCTCAAGACCAGACGCCACGAGTTGCACGCCAGCATCGCGCAAGCGCTGGAGACCGGCTTTACCGACGAGGTGGCGCACAAGCCGGAGTTGCTAGCGCATCATTACACCCATGCGGGCAATCTCGCCGCCGCGATCCCACTGTGGCGCAAGGCCGGGGCCCTCGCGATCGGACGGGTGGCCATGCGGGAGGCGGTGGCCCATCTGCAGAAAGCGTTGGGACTGACCGATCAACTGCCGCCCTCCTTGGAACGCGACACGCTCGAGCTCACGATCCGCGAGCAGCTTAACGCGGCCTGGGCCGGGTTGCGCGGATGGGCGGCTGAAGAGATCGGTGTGAACGCGGCCGCCATTCTCCGGCTGGCCAGCAGCCAGCGCAACGCACGGAGCCTGTTGCTCGGGCTGTGGTGGATGTGGACGAACACGATCACCCAGGGACGCATCGCGGACTCGCTGCCCTGGGCTCAGCGCCTGCTGGACGAAGGCGGCGAGGCCGAAGACGTTGATCTGCAGATCTTCGGAGCTGCCGCCACCATGGTCTCGCGGTTCTTCCTCGGCCAGTTGAGCGAGGCGCGCGCGCAGGCCGACCGCGTCCTCGCGTTGTACGACCCGCGGCGCGCCGAGCGCTGGATTCAGTTGACGGGACATGATCTGAAGACTTTCGTCGGGGTCTATTCGTGTCAGTGGATCTGGATGCAAGGCCACCCCGACCAGGCCAGGCAGGTGAGCGACGAGAGCGGCGCTCATGCGCGTACCGTCGCGCATGCCTTCAACCTCGTGTGGGCATTGACCTTCTGCGCATACGTGTTCGCCTACCGGCACGAACCCGAGCAGTTCCTCGAGCGAATCGGCACTGCCGACCGGCTCGCCCGCGAACAGGGTCTGGCGTTCATCTACCAGGTGTCGGTGCCGCAGGCCGCAGGCCTGGCGCAACTCCACCAAGGCCGGCCACTCGATGCCATCCCCCTGCTGCGGCGGGGCATCGAGAGTTGGACCAAGGCGGGGGGCGGAGTCCGCATCCCCTACCTGAAGTCGGCGCTGGCGGAGGCGGTGGCGCTCCAGGGCAACCTGCCCGCCGCCTTGCAGCTCATTGACGAGTGCCTTGAGCAGATCGAGCGACCGGCATTCCAGGAACGCATCTGGTTGCCCGAGGTCCTGCGGCTCAAGGGCTGGCTGCTGATGCGCCAGGGCCGCGACGAGGAGGCCGAGACGCAGTTGCGCGCCGCCGTGGATTGCGCACGTCAGCAGGGGACCAAGTCCTGGGAACTGCGCAGTGCCGTAACGCTGGCCGCACTCCTGGCAAGGCGAGGACAGCGCGACGCCGCGCGCGACCTGCTCTCTCCCATCTACGGGTGGTTCACCGAAGGCGCCGACACGAAGGACTTGATCGAAGCCAGGGGACTGCTCAAACGACTGTCCTCATGATCAAACAATCCGCGGGCCGTTTGACGGCAGAATGGATTCATGCAATTAATAAGGACGTTGTTTAGACGGCAGGATGGATTTTTACAAACATAGCACAATACCTCACCTCCAACAGGAACATTCAATCATGAGAAAGAAGCATACGGCACGAAGGGCGAAGCGGAAATTGGACCCTGGCCTGCTGCGCGCACACAAGGCTTACGAGTGGGCGATCAACTCGAACGACACGAATACCGTCATGGCGATGTACGACAAGGGTGCGAAGATCCTGCAGCCGTACGGCCCCATCGTTTCCGGCCGGAAAAACATCCGGAAATGGGTGCGCGACTACTTCAAGGCCTTCAAGACCCGCTGGAAGAAGGTCCCGCTGGAGAACTTCGTGCTCGGCGAATATGGCTTCGACGAGGGGATCGACACGGCAGTTGACGTTCCGCGTACCGGCCCAAAGCCCAGAAAGCCCATTTACTGGAACACCAAGGGGATTCTGATCTTCAAGCGGCAGAAGAACGGGAAGTGGTTGATCTTTCGCGATATCTGGAACAACAATAAACCGCCGGTTGGCAACTGAGCGGAGGCGGGGCAGAACGGCATTCCAGAATGCGCGAAAACCCTGTAAAAGATATACCAAAGAGATACCAAAGAGATACCGGGGATATACAGAGTATATAGGCAAGGGCCGCGCGCACCCTATGATGCACCCGGGTGCCCACCGTGTAAAGTAGCCTGGCTCCCGCCCATGCGTCGAAGGAGCCCTTGGTTTAACGGGTGCCGGGCCCGGTCCTCAGGGCGGAGCGCTTTGGAAGCTGTAGCTGCCGGACCCGACCCTGAACGCTCGGTCAATCAGCGAGTGGGAGACTAAAGGAGCTTATTTCCGGGGCAAGTAGTTTTGGTGGGGGATGGTCAGCCGCGGAAATAGAGGTAGGCGAACAGGATGCAGCCCAGGATAGCCACCGAGGCCGCCACTTCTTTTGCGCTCCAGCTTGCCCGCGTGCGGGCCTCGTCCGCGGCAGTGGCCGTGGCGAAGGTGAGCCCCGTGATCTGAGCCTCATTGGGCGGGGGCGTCAGGTAGCTGAAGATGATCATGACCAGGGCGGAGATGATGGTGATGAGAATGCTGAAGTATTGGAAGTTGATGTTGTTGACGATCCAAAAGAACGAGCCTTCGGCGTATTGGAAGTTCGGATTCAAGGTGCAGGGTGTGTCCACCAGCATGCGGAAAACGCCGACGATGAATCCAATGACCATGGCCCAGAGGCAGCCGGCGGCGTTGAGCCGCTTCCAGAACACCCCGAAGAAGAAGACCACGAAGATCGGCGGGGCCAAATAGCCCTGGATGGCTTGCAGGTAGTTATAGAGCCCGTGCGCGCCTTTCACCACGGGGATCCAAGCCATAGCAATACCGACCATTACGGCGGTAGCGATACGGCCCATGCGGACGATTTCGTGCTGCGATGCCTTGGGGCGGAGTTTCTCGTAGATGTCCACCGTAAAGAGGGTCGAGCAGGCATTGAAGACGCCGGCCAGCGAACCCATCAGCGCCGAGAGCAGGCCGGCGACGACGATCCCGCGCAGGCCCGGCGGCAGGAGATGCTGCACCAGCAGCGGGAAGGCGCCCTGCGCGCCGTTCGGCTGGTTGAAGCTCTCGGTCAGCGCAGGGAGTTTTCCGCTCTTGGCCAGCGCGTAGCAAATCAAACCGGGGATGATGAACAGGTAAACCGGGAACAGCTTCAGGAAGGCCGCAAAGATGCTGCCTTGGCGGGCGGTCTTTTCATTCGGCGCCCCCAAGGCGCGTTGGACGATGTATTGGTCCGTGCACCAATACCACAGCCCGATCACCGGCGCACAGATCGCCATGCCCAGCCAGGGGAAGTTGCCGTTAAAATACCAGGCCTGCCGGATAATGTTGCCGGAGGCATCCAGTTGTTTGATCGGCGCCCACGTGGCTTCCTGGCCCGCCGGCACGAGCGGCTTCCAAAGGTTGAACATGTCAGAGCCACAGATGCTTCGGAGTTCGCTCCAACCGCCCAGCTTGACCAGGCCGTAAACGGTAAGTAACGCGGACCCGGTAATCAGCACGAACACCTGAACCGCGTCGTTATAGGCCACGGCCCTCATGCCGCCCAGCATGGTATAGAGGCCGGTTAGCACGATGACTGCGATGGAGCCAAGCCAGAAGCTGTCAAGGTGCACGGAGCCCAAATTCAGGCGCAGTTCCGGCAGCAGGGTGCCGAACACGACGCCCCCGGCGAAGATGCCGACGGCGATCTTGGAGACAATGAAAGTGAGCAGCGAGGAAATGGAAAGGACGTAGCGCGACTTGGTGCTAAAACGCTTTTCCAGGAACTCCGGCATCGTGAACACCAGCGAGCGGGCGTAGAACGGCACGAAGACCCAGGCCAGCACCAGCAGGCACCAGGCGTGCAGTTCATAATGCGCCAGCGCCACGCCGTCCTTGGCGCCGGAGCCGGCAAGACCCACGATGTGCTCGGACCCGATGTTGGAGGCGAAGATGGATGCGCCGATGATCCACCAGCTCAAGTTGCGGCCGGCCAGGAAGTAATCCGCGGCGGTGTCCTTGCGGCGGCTGACGACCCACCACGCCACGCAGAGCAGGACGCCGAAGTAACCGGCAATGGCTAGCCAGTCGAGGCCGGTCAGTGTCGAGCCGCCCATCGCGAGAATCGGGTTCAGGTTATTCATACGTTGGTTGTTGTAGGTTCCATCTATCGCTGTCCGTAAGAGGCGCCCGGCCCGTGTTTGCGGTGGAAATGTTTGTCCAGCAAGTCGGACTGCAACGGCCTTGTCCTGGGATCAACGCGCAAGGTCTCGGTGTTGAGGCGCGCAACATACTCCAGGACACTTGCGTTGTGGACGGCTTCGCGGGCGTCTTTGCCCCAGGCGAACGGCCCATGGCTCGCTACCAGCACGGCTGGATGCTGCAGCGGGTCCAGGCCCTTGAACGTCTGGACGATGACGCGGCCCGTGTTTGCTTCGTAATCGCGCCTGATCTCGGCGGGCTTCATCCCGCGGGTGCAGGGCACCTGGCCGTACCAGTAATCGGCCTGGGTCGTGCCGTAGGCCAGGAGCGGTCTGCGCGCCTGCGCCCAGGCGGTGGCGTAGAGGCTGTGCGTGTGCGCCACACCGCCGATACCCTTGAAGGCTCGATACAAGATGAGGTGCGTCGGCGCGTCGGAGCTAGGCTTGAGATTGCCTTCAACGACTGCGCCGGTTCGCAGCGAGACCACAACCATGTGTCTCGGGCTCATGCCAGAATAAGGCACGCCGCTGGGCTTGATGACCACCAGGCCCTGCTTGCGATCTACGCCGCTGACGTTGCCCCATGTCTGGATCACCAGCCCCTCGGCGACCAGATCGAGGTTGGCCTGGCATACTTGAGCTTTGAGCTTTTCGAGCATGGTAGAGGATGGTTACGAAGAGCTGTAGGCAGCGTCATTCCAGAACAGTTCCTGCTTGAACTGCCTCACCTTGGTGTCGGCCCCAATCTGCAGCAGTTCGAGGTCGGCGATGCCAGCGAAGTCTTCGAGCATTTCGGCGCTTACGGCCTGGCTGAAGCCGGTGTGATGCGCGCCGCCGGCATAAATCCAGCACGTACAGGCGTCTTCGAAGTTCGGTTGGCACTTCCAGATCGCGCGCGCTACGGGCAGTTTCGGCATCGGGTGTTCTGGCGCGACTACATCCACCGCGTTGATGAGCAGGCGGAAGCGATTGCCGACATCCATCAGAGCCGCATTCAACGCTGGACCGGCGCTCGCGTTGAATACCAGCCGCGCCGGATCGGCCTTGCCGCCGATGCCCAGCGGATGCACCTGCAGCGACGGCTTGCCCGCCGCAATGCTCGGGCAGATTTCCAGCATGTGTGCTCCGAGGACGAGCTGGTTGCCCGGCTCCAGGTGATACGTGTAGTCCTCCATGAAGGACGTGCCGCCCTTGAGCCCTGACGCCATGACTTTCATCGCACGCACCAGCGCCGCAGTTTTCCAATCGCCTTCGGCCGCGAACCCGTAATTGTCCGCCATGAGCCGCTGTGGCGCGAGGCCGGGCAGTTGCGCCAGGCCGTGCAAGTCTTCAAACGTCGTCGTGAAGCCTTTGAAGTTACCCTCGGTCAGGAACGCCCGCAGTCCCAACTCGATGCGCGCCGCCTCGCGGACGGATTTGTGGCGCTTACCGCCCTTGCGCAGGTCGGCGGCCATTTCATAGGCGGCCTCGTATTCTTTGACCTGCTTGTCAATGTCCTTATCCGAGGCCGCATTGACGAGTTTCACGAGGTCGCCCACGCCGTAGCCATTGACGGCAAAACCGAACTGTACCTGCGCTGCCACTTTGTCGCCCTCGGTCACGGCCACTTCGCGCATGTTATCGCCGAAGCGGCAGAACCTGGCGCCTTGCCAGTCCGCCCATGCCGCTGCGGCGCGCGCCCAGGCACCCAGCCTCCGCTGCACCGCTTCCTCCTGCCAGAACCCGACCACCACCTTGCGATTCTTTCGCAGCCGGCTCCAAATGAAGCCATGCTCGCGATCACCGTGCGCGGCCTGGTTCAGGTTCATGAAGTCCATGTCTATGGTGGCCCAGGGGATGTCGCGGTTGAACTGGGTGTGCAGATGCGCCACCGGCTTGCGAAGCAGCTTCAGCCCGTTAATCCACATTTTCGAGGGCGAGAACGTATGGCACCACGTAATCAGGCCGATGCATCCCCGCGCGTTGTTCGCCGCCTGGCACAGCTCCGTGATGGCGTCGGGGGTCGTCAGCACCGGTTTGAAGCTGACCTTGACTGGGATCGCGGAAGCGGCGTTGAGCGCGCGGGCGATCGTTTGCGAGTGGGCCGCCACACCTTTAAGCGTCTCGGGCCCATAGAGGTGCTGGCTGCCGGTGACGAACCAGACTTCAAGTTGTTTCAAGTTCATGTAGATGGCTGAGGAGCGTTGATGGCTCTGGTTTTACCGCCTTGGGGGATTTTAATCAATCTGTTGCTTAAGAGGGCAGCGATTCAGATTGGCCCGGCGATTCTCACCGCTTCCTGGGCAGCGCGCGGGTCGCGCCGGTCGAAATGCCACCATCCACCAGCAGGGTCTGCCCGGTGATGTAGGCGCTCGCGTCCGAGGCCAGAAAAACCACTGCGCCGTCAAGGTCCTTGGGTTGACCGGGGCGCTTGAGCGGGATGCGGTCGCAGAGGTATTCCACCCATTCCCGGTCCTCGTACATGAGGGCGTTCTGCTTGGTCTTGAACCAGCCTGGTGCCAGGCAATTCACGGTGATACCGTGGACGCCCCAATCGTCGGCCAGGCTCATGGTAAGCTGTTTGACCCCGCCGCGGCTCGCGCCATAGGGCCCCAAGCCGGCGTAGCCGGCGACGCAAGTGACAGAGCCGATGTTGATGATGCGACCGTATTTCCTCGAGATCATCTGCCGTGCCACGGCTTGGGAGACGAAAAACGTGCCGCGCAAGTTGGTATCCAGGACGAGGTTCCAGTCATCCCAGGTGACCTCCAGCGCCGGTTTGCGGACATTGCAGCCGGCGTTGTTCACCAGGATGTCTAGTTGGCCGTAGTGCGCGATGGCTGCCTCGACCATAGTCTGGATGCTTTCGGAGCGGCGCACGTCCAATGCCAGCGGCAACGCCCGGCGACCCAGGCCCTCGATTTCGGCCCGAAAAGGAGCCAACGTGGCGGGCTCGCGGCTCGTAATGACGAGGTCCGCCCCGGCGCGGGCCAGCGCGCGTCCAAGGTACTGGCCCAGGCCGCGGCTGGTGCCCGTGACGACGGCGACCTTGCCGCTGAGATCAAATGGGGTGTTGTTCATATTCATGCTCGGCCGGAGCGCCGGCATGGTGCCGGCTTACGCGGTTCGAATGGTCTAAGCCGGCAGCATGCCGGCGCTCCGACATCGCATGCGTGAGAAATGCGGGCCAGGGGTGTCACGGTTTAAGCACGACCTTCATCAGGCCGGGCTCCTTGCGGTACAGGCGGTCGAACCATGTTGCCCCTTCCACGAGCGGAGCCGTCGCGCTGATCAGGGGCGCCGCATCCAGCGCGCCGCGGGCCAGCATATCGAGGCAGGCGGGATACTCGCCCTGCGAAGCGCATGAGCCGCGGATCGTCAGCTCTCGGGTGACCGCAACTTGTAAGGGCAACTCGACCTTCGGAGCCACATTGCCGATGAGGGTAACGGCGCCACCTTTGCGCACGCAACGCAGTGCCAGATCAACGGTAGCCGACACGCCTACCGCTTCAAAAGCCAGGTCAGCGCCGGATCCGTGCGTCAGGTCAAGGATAGCTTTGGCGGCATCGCAAGCCGCAGGGTTCAAGCACTGCGTCGCACCGGCCTTGGACGCCAGGGCGAGCCGCTCTGGCGCAATGTCCACCGCGACAAGCCGGCCGCAGCCACTTCGGCGCAAGGCCTGCACCAGCGCGAGGCCGATCATTCCGGCTCCGACGACCACGACCGTGTCGTTCAACACCGGAGGAGAGCGGCGGATTGCGTGCAGGGCAATCGCGAACGGCTCCACCAGCGCGGCTTGCTCGAACGTCAGCCCGTCCGGCAGCCGATACAGGATGTGCTGCGGCACGGCGACAAATTCAGCGAATGCCCCGTTCTGCCGGTAATCTTCGCACGAGACGCCCAGCACACGTCGGCGGTCGCACAGGTTGATAAGGCCCCGCTTGCAGAACTCGCAATGGCCGCAGTAGATCGTTGAATCGAAAGTGACGCGGTCGCCTGCCCTCCAAGCGCTCACGCCGCTGCCGACGCGCGCAATGGTCCCGGCGGCTTCGTGTCCCATGATAATGGGCGGACGCCGCCGCCCCGTGCTGCCGTCCATCCCATGAACATCGCTGCCACAGATGCCGCACGCCTTGACGGCGATCAGCACTTCATCCGGCCCTGGCTCGGGTACCGGCACCTCTTCGTAGGCGAACCGCTTATATTCCTTGAGAACCAGGGCCTTCATGATGACATCTCATCCCGGCGGCCCAGCATCGCTGCTGACGACAGTGGCGAAGCCTCAGATGATAGACAGGCCCGGACATTTGGCATGCGTTCAGTAAGGAGCATCGGCCGAATCGGGTCAAGCCGCGGGCTTGCGCCGCGGCCATTCTCGTTTTGTGCCGGAGCGCGGCTGTGTCGTCCCGACCAGCCGCAGCGCGCCCACACGGCACCTCGCAGCTTGGCGGCAGGGCACCGCTGCGGCTGGTGCTTCGCACACAGCCGCGCTCCGCAAAAAGAGAAGTGCTGCCTACGCCGGCTCCGTGGCAGGCGCGGTTGCAAGTTGCCGCGCAGCCTTTGGCAGCAGGAAGGCCAGCGCGGCGCCGATCAGCAGTCCCGTCCCCAGCGTGCTGAACGCAATCACCAGGCTCTGGTATTCCTGCTTCAGCCACCCTGTGATGTATGGCCCGGCAAACCCACCCAGGTTGCCGAACGCATTGACCAGTCCGACGACCATCCCTGCGGCAGCGCGGGGGAAGATTTCGCTCGGAATGGCCCAGAACGGTCCCATAGCCGCAAACGGGCCCGGGATGGCCAGGCACATCAGGCCGTAGGAAAGCCAGAAGTGCTCTTTGAAACTCACGCTCAGGATGAGACTGATTCCGCTGAGGCAATATACCAGGGCCACATGTCCCCTCCGCTCGCGGGCGAAGTCGGAATGCCGGGAGTTGAGAACCATGATGACCGCGGTCAGCGCATAGGGAATGCCGAAGAGAATGCCGTACTGCAGCCCGCTGAATCCTTTGCCTTTCAGGCTGCTCGTGAAGAAAGTCATGCAGCCGTAGGCCGCGCAGTTCTGCACAAAGTACATCGCGATGAGCACCCAAACGGCAGGCTGGCCGAAAACTCTCCAGCCCCCGCTGGCGTTAGCAGGTTTCAGCTCCTCGGCTTCCCGCTGCAAAGTGGCTTCCACGCAGCTCCTCTCCTCGCCAGAGACCCAGGCTGCGTCGCGAGGATGATCCCGGATGCAGAACCACCACAGAGGCAGCCACAGGAAGGGCAGCATCCCTTCGAGGATCAGCATCTGCTGCCAGCCATAGGCGCCCAGTAGCCAAGCGGTGAGGGGAGCCGAGGCGGCCACGGCCAGCGGCTGGCAAAGCGTCCAATAAGCGTTGGCGCGCGCGCGTTCGCCGCGCGGGAACCAATTGGCCAGCAGCACCAGCGTCGCCGGGAACACGCCGCTCTCGGCTACGCCCAGCAGGAAGCGCATGGCCTCGAATTGCCTGAAGCTGCGCGACAGGCCGCAGCCTATGGCGCAGGCGCCCCAGCAAATCAGCAGCACCGCAATGACCTTCCTCGGGCTCCAGCGGGTGGCCCAATACCCGCCGGGAATCTGGAGCAGCACGTAGCCAAGGAAGAAAATGCCAGCGGCTTCGCCTTTCATCCTATCGTCCATGAACAGGTCCCGCATCATGGAGGAAAGCGTGGGGTCGAGCGCCAGGGACACATTCGTCCGGTCCACATACGAGATGGTGTACATGACCAGCGCCACAGGAATGATGCGCAGCCAGCGTTGTTGGGTCATAGGCTCGGACGGTGCCCGCAATGCATAGCAGTTGGCCGGTCAAGCGTCAGCATCAAAACGGCCAACGCCTCTTGCCATCCGGTGACAAGGTATAACGGGTCAGCGAGGCCAAACCCTGGCGGTGCACGGATGGATCTAGGCCTGCAAGACGGCCTGCTGCGCAACCTGGACACGACCGTAACCCAACCGGACGAAGTGGCGGCCAGCTACCGCGAAGCCCTTTTCAAAACTGAGCTGAGCGTTGCCTCCTGACCCAAACCAGCCCGGCTGATCAATTAGCGTGCCAAGCCCGGCCCAGGAGCTTGCGTCATGAGCCCAACCTATGGTCGGACCCCTTTCATGAGCGCCAAAGCGAGAAGGAGACAGGCTTTTTGTGGGTCACGTAACCAAGCACCGGGCGTCATCTGTTTGCCAAAGCTCCGCCGCCATGTATATATTCGACTAAAAGCTCAGCCGTAGATGCATCAAGAACGTTCTTTCTTCTCTCCCGATCGCTATTCGGCCAAGAAAATGGCCAAGCCCGTCAACTTCGTGTGCGTCGCCCCGCACGCGAAGGCGGTCCATCTCACGGGCGATTTCAATGATTGGGACCCAGCGGCGCTGCCCATGAAACGGCAGCCGGACGGCGCCTGGCTCGTGCAGGTCTGCCTCAATCACGGACACCACCACTATCGCTTCCTGGTGGACGGCAAGGCGATGCTGGACCCGCGGGCACAAGGCGTCGCTCGGGACCACCAGGGAGAGAAGGTCTCCCTGCTTGCCGTCAGTTGACCGACTGCTGCTTCTGGCGCTGCTCGGCGAAGAAAATTTGCAGCAGCGAACGGCACTCCGGCTCGCGTACACCGGCGGTGATGGCACAGCGATGGTTCGAGGTCGGGAATTGGAGCAGGTTCAAGGCGCTGCCCGCCGCGCCCATCTTCGCATCGCTCGCGCCATAAACCACTCGCGCCAAGCGCACGTGCACGATCGCCCCCGCACACATGGGGCACGGCTCCTTGGTGACGTATAGCGTGCAATCCGAGAGCCGCCAGTCGCCGACCGCCTCCTCCGCCTGGGTCAATGCCAGCATCTCCGCATGAGCTGTGGCGTCTTTGAGCAACTCCACCTGATTGAACGCGCGGGCAATAATGCGGCCCTCGCGCACCACCACCGCCCCGACGGGCACTTCTTCCGCCGCATAGGCCTTGGCGGCCTGGCGCAGCGCCTCACCCAGGAAGTAGTGGTCGCTCTGAAGATCAATGATGGTTTCGTCCA
>Ga0326727_10003624_pt1 | contig 48795 bp, 38 predicted proteins | sample MB2enrmetagenome_FD_207643 | JGI IMG/M metagenome (GOLD analysis project Ga0326727, IMG submission 207643) | Lab enriched peat soil microbial communities from McLean, Ithaca, NY, United States - MB29MY | ecosystem: Environmental > Terrestrial > Soil > Wetlands > Peat | place: USA: New York... | reverse complement strand
ATATCCAGTCGTCTTTGCAACCTTCCCCAACTACGACCATTACGCGCAATTTGCCGAACTGGCCTTGCCCATCGCTCTCTGGCGCGCCCTGCGAGAGGGCTGGCAATCCTGGTGGTACGCGCTCGCCGGCGGTCTTCTCTACGCGTCTGTAATCGGTTCGGCTTCTCGCGCGGGCACGGCGCTTTGCACGGCGGAGCTGATGGCCATACTGGTTATCGGGCTCATCGGATTTCGCGACTCGACAACGGGCCGGCCGTCCCGCTCAACGACAGCAATTCTGGTGATGCTTCCCACGCTCGCCATGGCATTCACGCTCGTCGTCGGCTGGGAGCACGTCTGGAATCGCTTTCAACTGCATGACCCGTATGCGGTGCGCAGAGAGTTGACGGTAGCCGCTGTCGATATGGCGAAGCAACGGCCGCTAACCGGCTTTGGCCTGGGCACATTCCCGCAGGTCTACCCGAGATACGCGGTCAAGGATTTTCCGTTTTACGCCAACCACGTCAACAACGATTGGGCGGAGTTTGCCGCCGACGGGGGCGTCCCTTTCCTGCTCCTGGTGTTGATTCCCTTTGCCGCTGCTATTCCCGCGGCCATTCGAAATCCCTGGGGGCTTGGACTGATCGCAATCGTCCTGCATGCATGCGTGGACTTTCCTTTTCCGCGCTGCGCGGTCTCGGGATGGATGTTTGCCTTGCTCGGAATTCTTTATATGACCCGAGGGCCCGATGCGACTGCTCAGCGATGGTCATTCCGGCCGCCCAGGAACGCGTAATCGCGTAGAGATCCTCGGGCAACGCGGCCGCGATTTTGCCTCTCGCATTCAAACAAGTTGGCTTCGAGGAAAAACCCCGCCTACGAGAGGGATCGGACAAGCTGGAAATCTACGGCTCCGGAATCCGGCGGAGAGTTTCATTCCGTCGTTAGGTAGCGCAGGAACAGCAAGAAGATGATCGCCGCCAGCGCGAAGATCGAGATCACAGTCAGTTGGCGAACCAGTTGCTTCTTGCTTGGAGGACTCAGAGGCCTTGCAGGCCGGCGAGTGCCTCTTGGCACACCTGCCGGTTGAAGCGCGGCAGTGGAGAATTCCGCGGCAAAAAAGCGCATCCTGCACCTCTGGCAGCGCACAGCCTCGCGCCCGCGAACGAGGTAAAGAACGTCGGTCCACTTGAAGGTTTTCGATGGGCAAACTTCCGGGCTTCCGCACCTTGGGCAAATCATGGCGTAGAAAGAGTTTTTATTTGAGTAGATAGTACCACGACGGTACCCGAAACCCGGGTAGTTCCGAGGGCGCGCCGATACGCGAGCCGCAGCCGAATGAGTGGGGTTTCCGGCGGGACAAAGAAAACCAGCGACGAGTGCTTCAACAAATCGCTGGAGAGATCGTCGGAAGTCGCGAGCACCGCGTTCGACTTCGCATCGACGATCTGCCACCGGATTCCCGTGTCCGGAGCGATGTCGGTGGTGCGGTACGCATAGGAAAGTTTGTAGCTGCCGGGTGTCAGCGGCACCGCCTGTTCGGCAATGGTGCAATCTTCGGGCTGGGTTCCGTTGAGTTCCGTCTCCAATCCCGATGGCCCAGGCCAGGAATGGAGTCCGGAATAATCCGCGAGCGACCAGTCGAAGCTGACCGGCATGGGCACGCGCGCGAAGTCGCCGTTATTCGGCATGGTGTCGTCGGCGGCCATCCAATGCCGATCAATCAGGAGCCGCCACAAGCCAACGGCATCTGTCACATCGTTGGCGGCGACCAGCCGGTTCACAGCGGCAAAAAGCAAAGGGCGATCTGAATCTTCATTACCCGAACTGACTAACTGCTGAGCTACGCCGGCCACCGCGGCCAATTGATCTTTGGCAAGCAAAAAAGCCAGGTACTGGTGGATTAGTTCCGGCTTCCCGTTGAGAATCTTCGCTGTAATTGTTGCCGAGTCGGTTGACGCGCGTTCGCAAAGTCCGAAGAGCGAGCCAATGTTCTCGGCAGGCATCTCGGCGGCGCTGAGAGCCCATTGCCAGAACGCCGCAACGTTGTTACGGCGAAAGTAATAGTTGGCAAGACTCCAGCGCGGCAGATAGGTGTGGTCCACATCGAACGCGGCCAGCAGCGACTGCTCCGCGCGGCCAAGATCTCCCGCAGCCTCGTACTGCAACCCCAGCTCGATATCCGCCTCGGCGTTGTAACGGTTGAGGCGCACCGCATGGCTCAGCAGCTCGCTTGAATGCGCTGGATCCAACTGGGCGAGACGCATGTAGTATGTCCACGCGTCCGGCGCCCAGCCAATGGCCGCGCGCACCGACTCCCCGGTGTCTTGCTTGAACAGCAAATCCGCGCGCGCCAGGCTCCACGACCCCCAGATTCCAAGGCAGCACGCTGCCGCGACAATCGCTCGCAGTGCAATCTCAACCGAGCGGTGAGCAAGAAAGTTCATCGTCAAGCCCAAAGCATAGCACTCGGAACAACGCCGCGAAACGGCTTTCAGCGTCAATCGTGTTCTAATCAGGCCGTCGATTCGCAAGCAAGCATCCGGCAATTCTAAATGGATATCGACATCGGCCATCCGATGAGCAGCGCAAAGGTCTGCTCCCGGAGGGAGCCATCGAAAATAGCCCAGGGCAAGCGCAGCGCAGCCTTGGGTAAGAGGTAAAGAGAGGGTCATCCGCCCTGGAAGGGCGGACCGAGCGCTTGCACCACGGATTGCGCAATCCGGTGACGGTGCTGAGCTTTCACACCGCCCCTTGCGGGGCGGGAATCCCTCGGCCGAACGCTTTCCCAGGGTTTCACCCTGGGCTATTTTCGACTCCACCCTCCGGGAGGAACTGCGCTGGATGTATCGCCGCTCCCCTACTTGGAATTGCAACAATGCATTCTTGCTCTCGGCGCAACTCTGGGTATACGGTGAGTGTCGAACCTTGTTTAACGTGTCGTGTCGTCATTTCGCCGCGAGGGAATGTTTCATGTTTAGAAAGCTGCGAACTGTTCTGGTTCTTCCCTGCGCATTGTCCTTTGCGGCGGCCGCGCCGGTCTCGCTCGGCACCGTCGCCGCTCGTGGAAACATCTGGGTGGACAACTACAAGGTGATGAGCAACGCCACGCTCTTCGATGGAACGGTGGTGCGCACGGAAGGGGCAACCGCAAATCTGCGGCTCGACAATGGCGCCAGAGTTACCATGGCGCCCGATTCGCGCGGCGCATTGCATCGCGACCGCTTGGTGCTGCAGCTCGGCAAAATCGAGTCAGTTGTTCCCACTTCCTTTCAGATCGAGGCCAGCGGTTTGCACATCACTCCGAGCCAGGCAAATTCGCGCGCTGTGGTTTCCATAAAAGCGGAAAACTCCGTTGAAGTCGCCGCCCTCGCCGGTGGCTTTTCCGTGACCAACGATCAGGGCGTCCTGCTGGCGACACTGCGCACCGGCCAAGCGGTTTCCTTTGCAGTGCAAGCGGGGGATTCCTCCGCATGCATGGGCACGGGAACCATAGGCTCCGAGGGCGGAGATTATTTCATCACCATCGCTTCAACCGGAATCAAGTACGAGCTGACTGCACCGAACCTCGCCAAGCTGATGAAAGATTTGGTTGGACAGTCTGTCGCCGTCAAGGGAAGCATCGTCTCTGGCGCGACGCCCGCGGGCGGGGCCGCAGCCGTCATTGCCGTCGAAAATTTCTGGACCCCTGCTCCCGGCGCGTATTCAGGGCAGACGCTGCTTATAAGCGGGCGGCTGATAGTTGGCGGCGCTGCCGGTCCTGTAACTGGAGTCAGCGCAACCTACCAAACGATGGATCCGGCGGGTATCCCATAGCATCAGGTTCAGAGCATTTGGTTAACTTGCAGCCGCGGCCACGCAATATCGCCCCGAGCCAATAGTTGTCGGCGGTTCCGTGTTCAGTTCGGCGCGCCCGTGACCATGCTCCCAAACCAGCCCCAGCTATTCACTTGCATAACAGCTTGCTTTCATCCCACGACCAAACTGCATCGGATTCGACGCCATCATTTCTTTTTGAATTTTTCCGGCGATTCTCCGGAATCCCAAACGTCCTTTCCGCCGGACGACTGCAGCAGAATCCGTCCGTTCTTGGTGATAAACAGCCTGCGATTCTTGTATTCAGGCCCGCTTCCGTAATCGTCCAACGCGACCAATACCTTGCCGTCCGCCCCGTAAAGCACCAGGTTGCCATCGTTCTGCAAAATGAATTTCTCCGCGTTCGAGTCCTTCGTACCCGTGGACCAGCGCGCCTTCTCCCGATTTGGCCAGAATCGCTCATACAACACAACATTGCGATCTTCCTGAAACACAAGATCATAACTGCTGTTGGGCGAAACCAGGCATTCTCCCGGGCTCAAATAGTATTCGGGAAGCATAACCTTGTATTTGGGGAACCTCGCGAACCCTTCGCTCCTGTCCTCCACCGCGATTCTCCCATGCTTGGCGCGGACGATCTCGTTTTCTTTCACGATCCAGGAGTAGTCGGAGTCTGTGTTGAACCAGGTGCTCCGCGTGAACGACTTATTGATAATCACCAACGAGTAAGTGGATGCCCCGAATAACTGCCCCCATCCATTGGCGCCAAAGATGTAGTCCAAGGGGCGGATCAGGCTCAGGTCGTTCACCTGCTTGTAATCGTCGGGCGGAATGCATATACCGTCGCGCATCACCATATCCTCGAGTTCGCGCATGCAGTTCCGCATTTTTTCGGCCTCTGCCTGGTCCCCGATGGCTCCGATAATCCCCGTGGAATTGCGATAGATGCTGACACAGGTGGCAAGCATGGCCATCTTGCTCGCGGCATTTGCAATGGCGCTGGCCGTGAATGCCGATCCAAGTCCCGCGGAAAGGTATGCAAATGCAATCGAGGTCAAGGTCCCGAAAGCGGTATCCGCGATGGCCCAATCCGTGTTCGGCATGGGAATGCAGTAAATGTCCTCGTTGGTGGTATTGGCCACGTGGATCTTTGTGTCACTCGACCCGAACTTGGCCCCGGTGACGAATCTGCCCAACGATCGGCCCGCATCTTCGATGAAGTCCCCTGCGTCGCTGAGAATTGACATGAGAGTTTCTCCTTCTGATTTTTTCCGGCAGGACTTGCCGCTCCTAGAGTTGAAACCGGGATGCTCGGTGCATCGTGTCCCACACCACGTCGCTGCCGGCCTTCAGGACAAGGTTGCCGTCATCCTGCACCCACAGTTGACGGGCGGTGTGTTTTTCGTCATTTCCGTAATCATTCAGCGCCAGCACGACTTTGCCGCTTTGGTCGTAAATGACCAGATTTCCATCCTCTTGCAGAGTGAACCTTCCCCCAGCCGCCTTGCCGTTGGTTTTGGTAGACCAGAGCACCTTGTCGCCTTTGGGGCGGTCCCTCTTGTTCAGCACCAGGTTGCCGTCGTCCTGGAAGACTAGATCGTAGTCGCCGTCGCCGGAACCGATTGACTCTCCTGCTTTCAGTTCCAGACGCGGGGGGAGATACGGAAACGGATACTTCGCAATTCGGTAGTACCCTGCTCCCGCATCGGCCGTTTCGGTGGATCCATATTTGGCTCGAACCACGTCGTTCTCGCGGATGATCCACGATTGGTCGCTGTTCGAGCCGAATTCGACCAGCCGGCCGCTCTCGCTCCCGATCAGATACAGAACCATGTCGGAACCGCCGAATACGCCCCCCACCCATCCCTTGACGGTGCTAAAAACGCCGGGGTTGCTCCAAACCGAAGTCCGGCTCACTTTCCTGGTTTCGTTCGGCCGCACCGTGTATGCGAGCTTCTTGATCTTCTCCAGGCACTGCTGGGAAGCTGTGTCGAGGGTTTCAAGAGCCACGTCAACTCCCTCGATGGTCAGCTTTATCGGCTTGTACGACTTTTGAACGACCTTGCCAATGGCTTTACACCCTGAAAACGTCCTCACCAACCCTTCCCAGGTTGTGATTTTCCCGTCTTTCAGCACGGACTGGAAAAGCGCGGCGACGATCTCCGCATTCGACCATTCGGTCCTTAGAAGAAGATCCACTGTATCGCGCTGATATGCCGCCTTGGCCGCATTCAGGTAGTCGTCGAATTTGCTCTTGAAGGCAATCCCGCACTTGACCAGCTGAGCCACGGCCATTGCAATGTCCAATGCAGTGTCGGCGAGCTTTAAGGTTTTGTCGGGCATGGGCACGACATAAAACATCTCCTGCGTCGTGTTATGCACATTGATCTCATTGCTGCTGGAGAAGAGCGCGCACATATTGTCCTTTCAGCGATAGGGAGGAATAGGTTTGTCCGGCGGTGGTTGAAGAGTAAGAATTCGCTCCCTAAAGCGTCAAGTGAAAACTCAATTACATGCCCATCGAGGGCACGAAGGGCGTGCCATGGGCTGGTTTCACGATGCAGACAAACCCGGCGAGACAAAACCCCCACGCGATGGGGCTGGTTGAGGAGAATGTGCAAATGTTGTTCGGGGCAGCCGGCGGTAGTGCAGTTGTTGGTGGTCCACAGCGCCAATCCGCGGAACATCCTCACCTCATCCTTATGCGCCGGCTCGATCGCGGCCCGCGCCGAAACTTCTCTCGATCCCGGACCAATCCCGAATTGAAACCCAATCCAAATTCAGGTTGATGAATTCAAAACTGGAGCCGCGCCCGCCGGGCTTCATCGATCCTCGGCCGCGTTGTCTACTCCGCGCCCGGGATTGGTCGCGGCGAAAGCGCGGCTTTCGTCTTTACCTCAAGTGACAATCGGTGCAAAATACGCAGAATTATTTTCAGGTGAACCACCAGTTTCTCCCGTTTTGCAACCCATTTACTGTTCAAGCACACCAGAACCGCTAATGACTAGAAAGTAACATTGCCTACCCCAAACATGTGGGTATACTCCAGCGTGTATAGGCATCTGCAGCCGCCTCAATCACGGTGGTCCCGGCCTGGGTTCTTATTTGTTCTTCTGAACACTGCATCGCTATGCATGCCGACCAGAATGCGCAGTGTCAGACCTAAATGGAGTAGTCCATGAGCAGCAATCAAGTTCAAGTCGACAGTCCGCTGACGCGGGTAACTGCCCCGTTCGGATCTGCCTCCGTCTTGACCGCGAGCACCCAGAGATGGGCGATCCGCAGCAAATGCAATTGCAGTGCACCAAGTTTGGTGATTTTCGCCGCCAGTCGGCGCGCCAGGCCTTTCGCGCACAGCTGGATGCCCGTCTTCGCCGCTCTGCTGCTGACGGCAGCCGGTGCGCAGGCGCAAGTCTTCCCTTCCACAACTGTCGGCGCTACCGCGGGACAGCAAAACGTGACCGTCACCGCCTCTGCGGCCGGCACGGTGGCCACGGTGCAGGTGTTGACCGGCGGCGCGCCCGGCCTTGACTTCGCGCCGGGCACCGGCCTACAGAACTGCGTCACCACACTCGCCAAGGGCGCAACCTGCACCGAGTCCGTTGCATTCACTCCCTCTGCTCCCGGCGTCCGCGTCGGCGCGGTGGTTCTTCTGGACAGCAACAGCAACGTTTTGGGCACGGCGTTTCTCTCCGGCACCGGCTCGGGCGGCCTGGGCGTTCTGGTCCCCGGCAACATGCCTGAAATCGCCGGTCAGGGCCGGCTGTTCAGCGGTCCGCTGGGCGACGGCGGTCCAGCCATGCAAGCGTCGCTCGATCTGCCCTCGGGAATTGCCTTGGATGGCGCGGCTAATCTCTACATCGCCGATACCCTCCACTACCGAATTCGTATCGTCAATGCCAAGACCGGCATCATCAACACCTTCGCCGGCAATGGATCTCCCGGCTATTCAGGCGATAACGGCCCGGCCGTCAACGCGGCCTTCAACACGCCCTCCGGCGTGGCGGTGGATGGCGCGGGCAATGTGTATATCGCAGACACCGGCAACAACGTCATCCGCAAGGTCGTTCCCTCCACCGGCATCGTCACCACTGTGGCCGGCAATGGCTTGCCGGGCACCCCGACCAGCGTCGGCGATGGCAAACTCGCAACCCTGGCCAATCTCAACGCCCCTCAGGGCGTCACCGTCGACATCGCCGGAAATCTCTTTATTGCCGACACCTCCAACCACCGCATCCGCCGCGTCGATGCAATCTCCGGCATCATCACCACCGTGGCCGGAAATGGGACCGCCAATGGAGTGGGCGGCGGCGGATTCTCGGGCGATGGCGGCCCGGCCGCAAGTGCCGAGCTCAACTACCCCTTCACGGTCGCGTTCGACCTTGCCGGCAACATGTACATCCCCGACTCGGGCAACAACCGTGTACGCGTGGTAAATACCTCCGGCGTCATCAACACCTTTGCCGGCACCGGGCAACCCGACTACACCGGCGACGGCGGCCCCGCGGCCGCTGCCACCCTATACACACCCGAGGGCGTCACCGCCGATCCCGCCGGGAATATTTATATCGCCGACACCCAGAATGCCGCCGTCCGCAAGGTCAACGCGTTGACGGGCAACATTTCAACCCTCGCCGCGAATGGTTCCACTGAGAACCTCTACAACGGGGATCTCTACGAGCTGGTCGTATACGGGCCCATCGGGATGGCCATCGATGGCAGTGGCAATCTCTACGTGGCCGAATACTTCCAGCAAGTTGTTCAATGGATGCAAAGCAACCTTGTGGTGCTGGATTTCAGGGCCAATCCTATCCGTCAGGGCGAAAAATCCAACCCTATGCTCCAGGTGATTGAAAACGACGGCAACGCTCCCTTCGACATCAATAACATCACCCTTGGCACCAACGTCGCGCTCGACCCAACCACGACCACCTGCGCGCTGACTCCCCCGTCGATGACGGTCGATGAGGATTGCATTGCCGGCGTGGTGTTTGCGCCATCGAAATCGTTTGTAATTGCGCCTCCCGCCACGTCAGAGCTGATCATCGACGATATCGACTTTGCCGGCGTCACCGTCAATACGCCCCTCGACATCCGCATATGGGCAACCGCGACGGTCGTCAACGCCACCACCACCATGCTGACCTCGAGTCTCAATCCATCGGGATACGGCCAGAACGTCAGCTTCACCGCCACCGTCACCACGGGCTCCGGAACCGGAGCGCTCACCGGCACCGTCACCTTCTACTACGACGGCACCGCGTTTCCCTCGACCGCTGCCTGCCCCAATCCTGTCACCCTGACGGCTACCGCCACATGCGCAAGCACCGCGCTCACCGTGGGAAAGCATCAGATAACGGCGACCTACAACGACAACAACAACCCGCCGACCCACTTCCCCAGCACCTCGCAGCCGTTGACGCAGGTGGTGCTTGAAGGAACCGCCACCTCGCTCACCTCCAGCGGAACCCCATCGGCCGTGGGCCAAAGCGTCACCTTCACGGCAACTGTAACCTCATCCGGCGGAAACATCGCCCCGGACGGCAACGTGGTCTTCTACGATGGCTCCACGCTGCTCGGCACCTCGACGCTCAGCCCCGCCGGCGTGGCCACTTTCACGACCTCGACCCTCGCCGACGGCGTGCACTCCATCATCGCCTCGTATGGCGGCGACCCGGCCAACAATATTCAAGGCAGCAGCTCGCCCATCTGGACTCAGGATGTGCTGGCCTCGTCCAGTCTCACGCTCGCCTCGAGCCCCAACCCCTCGAACTACGGCGTCACCGTAACCTTCACCTTCGCCGTGCCCGAAACCCAATCGGTGAATGCCCAGGGATCGGTCACCATTTACGACGGAACCACCAAAATCGGCACCGCCTACCTGGTGGGAGGAACCGGGCAGGGTACATTCACAACCTCCTCGCTGGTGGTCGGCACGCATGCCATCACCGTAACCTTCCCAGGCGATACAAACTACGGCCCCGGCACATCTGCCGTGCTCAACCAGGTCGTCAACCAGGCGCAGACCACCACCGTCATCGCCGCCGCTCCCAATCCGGCCTTCGCCGGCGGAGCCATAGCTTTCACGGCCACGGTCCAGCTCACCCAGGGTGTCAATGTGCCCACAGGCGCGGTCACCTTTACCAATGGAAGCGCCGTTCTGGGCAGCGCCGCCATCGGCACATCGGGCACTGCGACCATCAACACCACCCTCCCGGTGGGCAGCTACTCCGTCGTCGCCACCTATTCAGGAGACCTGAACGACGCCGGCAGCGCGTCCTCCCCGCTCCCGTTGACGGTTTCGATTGCAACCACATCCACCGCGGTCACTGCCCTTCCCAGTCCCGCCATCGTCGATTCTCCCGTAGTCATTACCGCCAAGGTCACCGGCAACGGCGGCATACCCACGGGCGCTGTCGCCTTCTCCGCCGATGGCGCTTCCATCGGATCCGCAAACCTGGATGCCACGGGTGCGGCCACGCTAAGCAACTCCAGTCTCGCTCCCGGCACCCACTCGATTACCGCAAGCTACGCCGGAGACGCGGATGACTCGCCCAGTGTCTCGCCGGCATTCAGCCTGGTCGTCAACCTCATTCCCACGGCCATAGCCTTGGGAGCCACATCGTCTTCCGGCTCGAGTTCGCAGGTGGCGCTGGTGGCCACGGTCATCGGCAGCTCCGGTCCCACCCCCACCGGCACGGTGACCTTCAGCAACGGATCGACCGCGATCGGCTCGGCGACTCTCAATTCGAGCGGTGTCGCCACCCTGAACCCGAATCTGGCCACCGGCACCTACTCCATCGTCGCGGCCTATGGCGGAGATACGTTGCACGCCCCGTCCACATCGCTTCCGGCCACCGTCAACGGCACGCCGACCGGCTTCAATATCACCGTCAATCCCGCGGCAATCACCATGGCCGCATCGCAAAACGCGACAGCCACGATCACATTTACCTCCATCAGCGGATTCTCCGACACCCTCGGGTTAGGCTGCGCGTCGCTTCCGGCCGCGGTGACCTGCCACTTCTCCAGCCCCAGCGTGGTTCTGGCGGCAGGAGGCACTCAGACCACGCAGGTAACTATCGACACCAATAATCCCCTCAGCGGCGGGACCACCGCGATGAACGCACACACCGGCAGCCGCGGCGCGCTTCTGGCCGGGCTTTCCATCCTGTCGCTACCCATCGCCGCCATCTTCGGTTTGGTCTTGTGGCGATTCCGCAAGCGTCATGGGCCGGTCTTCTCCGTCTTGATCCTTCTTGTACTCTCCGGCGCCGCCATGCTTGTCAACGGCTGCTCCGGCTTCACCCAGGCCACAGCCGCACCGGGTACCTACACCATCCAGATAACCGCCACCGGCGTCAACAGCGATGTCATCCACTATCAGAATGTGACGCTCACCATCACTCAATAGTGCGACCCGATGCCGCACCTCGCAGGAGAAAGATGAAGACGGTTTCTGGATTATCCAATCGCTCGTGCCTGGAATCTCCGGCAGCTCGCGCGGGGGCAATCAATCCGCAACGCGCTTCTCTTGCCTGCTGGGATGAAGCGGCTGCGGAGGTGCTTGGAAATTCGCGTAGAAGCGAGAGGCGTCCCTCAGCGGCTAAAGCCGAGAGATCTTTTATTGCACTAATGGCACGACTGAAGTCGTGCCCTTTCAAAGCGGGGGATTCTTCAGTAGCCTTTCAAGCCAAAATCTGCCGCCGGGCCAAAACTCCGGTCCTGTGCGGTGACGCCGGCACGTTGTTCGCCGTCGCGCTTCTCGCCGTTTGCTTCATGGTTCCGCGCACCGCTTTCGGCCAGGTGGCGCCTTCCGCCGATGCCGGCGGTTACAGCCTGATCGTGGGCGCAACAGCTACCGGAGACATTCTGGGATACGGCGATCGCAAGATGCTGGGCGTGGCCGCCATCGCCGACCTCGATACCCGGCGACGCATCGGCCTTGAGGGCGAGGCGCAATGGCTCACCTTCCACCAGACCGCTAACGTCCACACCACGACGTACCTCGCCGGTCCCCGCTACCACCTGTCCTATGGAAGATTTCAGCCCTATGTCAAGGGCCTCATCGGCTTCGGCCGATTCTATTATCCCGGCTATCCCGTTAACCTGGGCACCGACAACGATTTTGTGCTTGCGCCGGGCGGCGGGCTCGATTTCCGCGTTACGCGCAGGATCCGCATCCGCGTGGCCGACTTCGAGTACCAAATATGGCCGCAATTCCACTACGGCACGTTGAATTCTTACGGCCTCAGCACCGGCATCCGCGTGCGCATCTTCTGATCCCAAAACTGCCCGGCGGGTACAGGGTCAATTTGAAGGCACACTTCCTCAGGGGCTAAAGCCCTCGCTCACTTTGCTCGGTTCATGTACGGGCTGAAGCCCATACCCTTCAAACTGACCCACCACCGCCAGGCGCAATTCCGCACCTGGTCTTCGGCCAATCCCGCCAGCGCCCTACAGAGCAGCTTCCGACTCAGCCCCGCGAATCAGCCGCCCTGCCATGGCAGCCAGCAAAACACCTGGCGCCGCCACAAAGCCCACCACCAGCCGGGGAATGCGCCGGAAATCGTCCCCCAGCGAGCGCCCTTTGCGGCCGGTAAGAAATACTCCCCGGCGCATCACGTGCAGATGAAAGAGCGCCGAAACGAACGCAAATAGGGTCACCGCCAGAGTGGCCTTTCCCGGAACCGCCGGCCCCGCCGCGCGATGGGCAAGCCAGTCCAGCACCTGCGCCATGCCGGGAACGCCGAAAACAATGGCCAGATTGCCCAGCCACCGCGAACGAATGCTCAACGCCCGCTGTTGCATGCCTGCATAGACGCCGGCGGTTAGGCCGACATAAGCAATCTCCACCAGCACGATCGATACTCCGCCGCGCATTCCATTGCGGGCCATGGCTGCCAGGTACACGATGGAACGGGCGGTGGCGCTCAGCAGGGCGCACTTCCAGTTCCAACACGCAAGAGCCTGCGGGAAGTAGAGAGAACGATTGTGTTGGGTCACGCCTTGATGTTGACACGCAATTCAAGAATGGAGCATCAATGATCGGTTACAGCGGGATTGAGATTCTCTTCGTACCGTATTCAGGAAGATACCTGCGCTGTTTGTGACTCGGGTCACGGTGTCGCGGCCGATATCCTTTGTAGCCTCAAAGTGAGAGGCGCTTCGCAAATCGAGCGTCCGCAACCTATCCAGCATTCATCCCGAAAGCAATTAAGGAGTCTTTCATCATGGCTTATGTTGTTACCGATGCCTGTACCAAGGATTTTGTGTGCGTAGCGGAGTGTGCCACCGCCGCCATTGCGCCTACGGCGGACGATCCCGCCGCCGGAACCGTTTCTCAGGTTTATATCAATCCCGATGAATGCATCGACTGTGGAAACTGCGCCGAACTCTGCGCGCAGGGCGCCATCTTCCCCGCCGACGAACTGCCCGCCGATAAGGCGCAATTCGCAGCGAAGAATGCGGCATACTTCAACTAACGGGATTTCCATTCCTCGAAATCGGGTCAGGATGCGACCGCGATGAAATTGGGTGCCCCATCCTCGCCGCGTTCTTGTTTTTGCGGCCAGGGTGGGTTGCAGAATTCGCTACGGTTTCGTCTCCGCCGGAGCGGCGACAGGGTGCGCGGCGACCGGCTGTGTCTGCCCCGCCGCGGTTGCCTGGGTTCCCGGCGGGGCAACCGACAGAATCGGCATGGTCAGCGTCTGCACCGTTGAAGGATCGTCGCGCAGCTTCAGATAAAGCGCGCCGTTCACTGGATGCGGCACGCTCAGTTGCGTTCCGGTAAAGTCCGGCGCCACATCGGTCGCGTTTTCGAAGTCATTTGTGGCACTAATCGACGCGGCCAGAAACAGGTTCGTTCCGGTCAGCGTGCATGGCTTGGTCACGTTGCGCGGGCAGTGCAGTTGCTTGAATCCGGGCAGACGCACCAGCGTTCCCAAAGGCAGCCAGTCGCCGGTCACGTCTTCGGCAGAGATGGCTCGCGCCTCCACGGGCCCAAAAGCCGAAGAGCCGAATCGCGCCAGGGTATCCACATTCCCCATCGCGGTCCTCGCGTCCTCCAGCATCAGGCTGCCGTCCTCCAGCGACAGCACGGTGCGGAAGCTGCCGTCCGCCGCCGCTACTTCCACCTTCTCGTTGCGCGGAAACGTCACCGGCACATTCGACCGCAGGAAAAACACGAACCGCCCCTCAACCGGAACGTCGTCCGGACTTCCCAAATGCACCGGCGAGGGTGCCGTGTCGCCGTCTTCCTGCGTGCCCTTGCTCAGCAGCGTAATCCGCGGCCGCGGAGATTCCACCCTGACCGGCGCCTTCAACTGCCGCCCATCCCTCAATTGCACCGCCGCGGTGTAGTGTTTTCCCGGTTCCAGGCCGGCAGTCGACGCGTCGGTCTTCATCTCCAACTGATCGAGATCCTGCACCCTGCTCAACAGCGACGGGGTCAGGGTAATCCCGTCCACTCTGGCCTTTTCCACCTCATCCAGCCGTGTCCCTAGCAACAATGCCGATTCATCGCCGGCACTCAGCGTTAGCCGGTCAAGTGAAGCAGCCTCCGCGTACGCGGTAATGGGCAGACTGTCCGGCTTCTCCAGGCCATATTGAAAGACCTGTAACGTCACCGGCCCCGGCGCCGCGTCTTTCATCGGCACGGCCACTTCCAGTATTCCCGGCTTAGCGGACATCCAGGTTAGCGCCACCTGTTTGCCGCCACACTGTTCCTCTACGCGGTCGACGCACAGCGAGCTGTCGCCCTCCAGGTGCAGCGTATCCTCGCGTCCCACCACCAGAGCCGACTGGTCCCCGGCGGCCAACGTCCACTTCCCCGGCTGCACCGCGTGCAGGTGGAAGCGCGGCCCCTCCCAGTTGTCGAAACCCCATTTGCCGCGCAGTACGGCGGTCAAATCGCTTTGCGCAAAGATCGGCGCGGGATCGGCCAGCACCAGCCCTCCTGCCGAGGCGTCGGCCTTCACAGGCAGATCCACCGGCCCGTTTCTGGTTTCGATGTGCAGCTTCAGCCCATAGGCAAGCTGCGTCGAAAACACGATCGGCGCTCCCTCCGCGGGCAGCACCAGGCCGGGCTTCTGCGCGCAAAAGCTCTCCGCCGGAATCACCGGATGCAACGGCGGCGGTTTCCCCGGACCGATCGGCGGCAGCGCCACCACCACCACCGACTTCGGATCGCGAAACGAGGGCGGCACATTGAGCCGCAAGTTCAACTCATCCTTGGCCGGCAGCGCCAACGCGGGAATGTACTGGAAGTGCGCCGTATGCAACGAAGCAAGAATCCTTGCCGTGTCCACGATCGCGCCTATATACGGGCTATACAGACCCCCTCCGGCCAGAGTCGAATAGCTGAGCTGATTCATCAGGTCCTGAGTCGAACCGCTGGTCAGTTGCACCACCAGCGATTGCGCGTTGGCGTCGTCCAGCACCAGCCCGTCGGTGTGCTCGGTCAGGCATGGAGCCTGCTGGTCGCTCGGCTTGTCGAAGCATTCCTTGTCCAGCTTGATGCCCAAGCTCCTGGCCGCCATCGCCGCGCGGACCTTTAGCAGCGACGCATCGGTCTGCGATGTGACTTTGACCTCAGCCAGATAGGATTCCAGCCGCATACGGTCCCAACTGGCGGCCTGCAGGTCCTGGGTGGCGCGCACAAACGCACCCGGCCGTCCCCGCACCGCCGCGCGCAGCGTGCTGAAGTCCCCGCCCGTCTCCGGCGCCAGAAAGATTAACGCCTGCTGCGCCTCCCCGGGAACCACTACGAACACGCCTTCGCTGCGCGCCTCGCGGCTCCAGGTTTCCACGCGCGTAAACCACTCCGGAGGCGGAGGATTGGTGGCCCCGCGAAGGAACGCCACGATCAGCACATAATGGGCAGACTGGCTCTCCGGCAGGTCGGGATGGATCCACAGCCGGTCTCCGGGCAGCAGGTTGGGAACCTCGCCAATGGGCAGCGTGGTCTCTCCGCGCTTCACATGCACGTCCACTTTTGGTCCGGATAAATCGAATGCCGGGCTATCGGCGCGGAGCGAAATTAAAGCCAACAACCAAAGCAAAACCAGCTGCAGACAACGGCGCATACTACTATTGTACGAAGCCTCCCGGCGCTAAAGCGTTGCTCGACGGCGCTTGCGCCCGCCCGGCGGAACCGGTCCAGCTCGGGGTTTTTGCATCGCCAGCGTCCCTAAGTCCCTGGTTGCAAATATCTTTCCTCCGCTGAACCCAGCCAAGCGCCATCCGGCACGCTCCGGCACCTAAAACGTCGCGCGCAAAACTTTAGCTAGAGTTTTTCGCGAATTCATGTAAAGCTGAAAGAGAGAACTGAGAGATCGCTCTTGGCGCTTAAGAACCGCATGAGGGCCGATCACCCTACATTGATTAGCAAAAATGCCGCGGGCAGCATTTACTTGATGCATAAAAGCAAAAGCCCCCGGGGCCTACACCGGAACCAGGGATGATGTATCCCGAGTCGACGCGGCCATAATTGAGCGGCGGCCCTGAATGCACCTCGTTGAGCAAACTTTCCCAGGGTCCTGCTCCAATCGAAAGTACCCGTACCCATCGCTCGAAAGAATTGGAATTCACTCGCGCGAGGGGTCAGTTTTAGAACTAAGGCTGCTTTACTTCACCTGTCATCTGCGGCAATACCGGTTTCCGGGAAAAGGCCTTGAGGTCACCGGAGGCCAGACGGCAGCAGCAGGGCGGAAGACGCAGCATAAGGGGAAAAAATGAAAACAACAAAGGCTGCAAAAAGCAGCGTAGATTTAAGCAACATCAGCATTCCCGACGCGGAAGAGATTATTGAAGAAGCCCTCAACGACCTGGGGTATTCAGCTGATCCCGGCCTGGCCAGGGCATTGCACTTTCTGGCGCCCCCAGGGTACCAGGCCATCGTCGAGCTCTGCGGTGAAAATGGCCGCAGCAAGCGCCGCAACGCCACCGCCGATTCATGGTCCCCTGAAGAGGACGAGGTGCGCATCTACTTCGAGCGCCTAGGCGACGGCGAATCCGCCCCGCGCACAACCCGCGCTCCGCGCTCGGCTGCCGTGCACGACTATGACGAAGACGACGACGATGGCCAGGAGGCAGTAATTCCCGCCGACCTAGACGCCCGCGTAAAAGAGCTATGCGCCGCGCTGGCCGAAGCCGAGCGTGGCGGCCACGCATTCATCGCGCTCAAGTGGTTCCGCGATTCGTTCCTGCCCCGCAAGGCGTTCCGCTGGAACCAGCACCCCGAGTCGCGCCAGGCGGTATTGGCAGAGGCCATCCAGCGCGGAGTCGTTCTCACCAGCAAGATTGCCAATCCCAAGACACCGGCCTATCCCACCACCACCATCCGTCTCAACCGCGCCGAAGCCGGCATTCCCGACGAGGCCCAACGCTTCCATCCCGTCGCCGTGCATGGCGACTCCATCGCCGACGCCATTGAAGAGGAACGGGGAAACATTTGAGCTGCTACTTTCTTGAATCCACGGCCTTCGCCAAGCTCTTCGTCCAGGAGCAGGGCACCGATGCGCTGATCCGGCTCATGGAGGCAGTGGAAGACAACCGCAAGCTCATCTCCGCCTCCACGCCGCTTGAGGTTTATGCCGCTGTCCGCCGCCGCGAGCGCGTTGGCGCCATCTCCGCCGAAGACGCAACCGCAGCTCTCGAGATTCTCCGCCTCGAAGCCGCTCGCATGGTGCAGCAGCCGCTCAATCCGGCCGTACTCGAAGCCGCCCGCCAACTCCTCGACCGCACCACCCTGCGCTGGCCAGACACTCTGCAACTAGCCGCCGCCCTCGTCGCCCGCGAGATGTTTCAGGGCACCGAAATCATCTTCGTATCGGCGTCGCCGCAGCTGCTCGAAGTTGCCAAAGCTGAAGGCTTTCATACCCTCGACCCGGCCAAGGAAACACCCGAACCCGCAAAAGAAGCGGAATAGCCTGCGCAGGCTGGCCATTTCTTGGGATTTCGAACTATGAAACCCGATACTTTCCGCCGTTCAGTTGGAATTAGACTGCTCGCGGTCATAGGTCTGCCCTGCCTGTTGATCGCCGTCTATCTGCTTCTGATTCGTCCTACGCAATTGCGGTGGGGTGCAACCGCGGAGGAAGTGGCGCGCTCCATGCCGGGGGACGGGCTCGTGTCTTCTCCACCCTTCTGCGCGACCAGGGCAATCACCATCCGTGGCAAGCCGGAAGAGATCTGGCCCTGGCTGGTGCAGATCGGCTATGGACGCGCAGGATTCTACGGTTACGATCTGATTGAGAACATCGGCAGCAAGACGGGAATTCGCAGCGCCGATTCGATTCTCCCTGCTCTGCAACATCCGAAGACGGGAGATGTGCTCCCCATCAGCGCGGTGGCTTCGCTGGTATTCGGTCGCATTGAGCCGAACAAATATCTCATCTGGCAGGGCGAGATCGCTCCTTCGAATGGCAGCTTCATATGGGCGCTTTATCCAATTGACCAAAGTCACACGCGACTGGTCAGCCGCATTCGGCTTCGCTACCACTGGACCGACCTGCGCCTTCCACTCGATCTCTTCACCGAGTTTGCCGATCCCGTCGCGGTTCCCAAGATCCTGCTCGGAATAAAAGACCGCGTGGAAGGGCGGCCTGCGCAGCCGCTCGGAATGGAAGCCGCTCAGATCGCGGTCTGGTTTCTAGCTCTCGCGGAATTTGCATTCGCCGCCGTGCTTGTCTTGCGCCGGCGAAGATGGGGCCGCGCATGGCTCCTGGGACTGGCCTCAGGGATTTTGTCACTGGTCGCACTTTATGGGCACGCGCCGATGTGGATTGAAGCGGTGCTCGGTTGTGGCATCCTCGCAGCACTGCTTTTCGGTTCCAGGAACGAGACCCAAAGCACCCAATAGCAGTATCATGGTTGCCGTAGTTGAAGTCTCAACGAAGGATTCGGCTAAGCATGAACGACGCGAATGACCTTCTCAAGTTAGAACCGTTTCCGAACTGTCCTGCGCTTGACGGCTATCACTGCATCACTAACTCGCTGGCAAAGATCTTTCATCATTCCGGTCACCCGCTCTCTGAAGAGATGCTTCTCGGCCTCGGCGCTGGAATGGGCTTCATGTATTGGCAGATGAAGATGGGAACAGGCACCTATATCTTCATTGGCGGCAGAGGCAATACCAAAAACTTCTTCACCGATCTGGGCGCGAGAACGGGCGTTGTTATTCGTGAAATCACCACGGCCAGCGCCGGCAAGGCCGAATCATCACTATTGCAGGCGCTCGCGGCTAAAGAACCTGTCATGCTTGGCGGCGACATGGGCTTCCTGCCTTGGTTTCATTTTCCCGAGGATTATCATTTTGGCGGCCACGCCTTTGTCGTATGCGGGTACGACGGCGACAAGACCGTTCTGGCCTCCGACATGGACCCGCATGCGGCCGGATTGAAGAAGGGCTTCAATTCCCCGATCTCGCTGGAGCGGCTAAGCAAAGCAAGAAGCTCACCCTTCAAGCCATTCCCGCCGAAGAATCTACGCTTCGAATTTGACTTTGCCGGTTTTCGCAATCCAGGAGCAACGGAGATAATCTCGTCCATCGAGCAGACCATCGACGCACACCTTAACCCGCCCATCAAGAACTTTGGCGTCGAGGGAATGCGTCACACGGCAAGCCAGTTACTGAAGTGGCCCGCGATCTTCAACGACAAGGATCTGCGCATGAACCTCTTCAACTTATATATCTTTATAGAAATCGGCGGAACCGGCGGCGGCTGCTTTCGTTACATGTACTCCCGCTTCTTAAAGGATGCAGGCAGGATCGCGCGCAATCCCGCACTGTCAATGGCGGCGGAGCGATTCGATCAATCGGGCAAAATGTTCACTAACATCGGACTAATGTTTAAAGACGCTAAGCGAATGAAAGACATCGAAGATAAGATAGAGGCCGCCTCTCGAGAATTCCGCGCGATTGCCGACCACGAAGAGGAAACTTACCAATATCTCAAGAAGAATATCTAGGCGGACTGCAACTGAGCCGGGTGCCACATACATTTCGCGCCTTCTGTGAAATGGGTGGGCGACCATGATGCCGAGTGCCCCATCCATTTTGCGTTTTTTGCAAAATGGGTGGGAGTCCACGATCCAGGATCGTTGAATGATGAATCAGCTACTCCCGCCGGAATCGATTCGCCCGCTCAAACTCATCGCGCAGCTCCGGTGTGCGCAGATTCTCACGCAGATGGGCCAGTCTCTGCTCCAGCGCATGCAGCGCGGCCTCAATCGCCTCGGTATTCGTGTGCGCAATATCGCGCCACATCGAGTAAGGACTAGCGCCCAGCCGCGTCATCTCCCGCAGCGCGCGCCCGCCCACGTCTCTCAACTCCGGCGCGTCGCCCACTTCATCCTCAAGCAGCGCGCTTAGAGCCGTAGATACAAACTGCGGCAAGTGACTTACCCATGCGACTAACTCATCGTGACGCGCAGGGTCAAGATCCAGGGTCTTCGAACCCATGGCTGCGACCCACTCTCGCCAGCCCTTGACTAACTCAGCCGAATGCGCCGACCGTTTGCAATCCGGATCGTCGGTAAACAACCAGACCGCGCCGCGAAAAAGCTCCGCATCGCCCAGTGCGGCTCCGCTGCGCTCTTTGCCCGCCATGGGATGGCCGGGCAAAAACGCTGCGCGCTGCGGTGTGTTGAACAAGCGGCCGGCGGCTTCAGAGATCTGACGCTTGGTGCTGCCCACATCGGTGACCAGATGGTCGCAGCCCAGCACGCCGGAGAGCTTCTCCATAAAGTCGAGGGTCGCGTAGATGGGCACGGCCAACACCACAACGTCGCTCTCGCGCGCCAATTGCAATGGGTCCGCGGCCAACCGGTCGATCGCGCCCATGGTGAGCGCCGCGTGGCCCTGCTCCGCGCCGCGGTTCCATCCCACAATGGACCCGCGAAATCCAGCCGCACGGAGCGCCAGCCCCACTGACGTACCCAGCAGCCCTGTGCCCAGAATAGCGATGCGCTCGATCATTATTTCTCTGCCTTCATCCAGCTTGCTTTGTAACAGGGCACGACTTTAGTCGTGCCGATAGAGCAACAAAAGAATGTTGGGCTTTAGCCCCTGAGGTAACCCAGTTTGCCTCAAATAGAGACTGACGGAGACAATGCCACGCAATACTGCATTGCCCAGGCCAAATAGCTAGGTTGGAAACAGGTAGTCTTGTTTGTGGTTCCTGAGTTTGCGTTCTTCCTCCACGGCCTGTTCGTGCGACCAACAGGCAAGCGTTCGATATTCAACCGTGTCGAGGTGTTCAAGTACGTACGCTCTCTTTTTCTTGTTCTTTCGGGTACCGCTCCCAATTCCTTCGGGTAACAATGAGGTCATGCGAAGCGCGGCGTTCTTGCCTTTTCCGTAAAGAACGAGCCTGCTTCCATCACAGAGCTCATAACATCCGGGCCCAAAAGGAGCAACAAGCATTCCGAGTCGACGTGGATCCGGAAAGGGACGCCAAGACGACCATTTGGGTACATTCGGAGATTCATGAACGACATTTTTCATCGGCTCCTCACCCTCCCCCGACCTATAGCAAAATGACCGGAAAAGCTTCTACAAACTCCTCCCCACCGCCGCTGCAATCACCCTCAACTCCCCAATCAGCTTCTCAAACTGATCGAGGTACAAGGTCTGCGCCGCATCGGAGGCAGCCTTGTCCGCGTTGGGATGAATCTCCACGAGAATCGCGTCCGCCCCTGCCGCGACAGCCGCTTTCGCCAGTGGAGGAACCATGTCGCGCCATCCCGTTCCGTGCGAAGGATCGGCCACAATGGGCAGGTGCGACAGCTTCTTCACCACTGGGATCGCAGCAATGTCCATGGTGTTCCGCGTCGCGGTCTCGTAAGTCCGAATGCCGCGTTCGCATAAGATCACATCGTAGTTGCCGCCCGACATGATGTACTCGCTCGATAGCAGCAGCTCCTCGATGGTGGCCGCGATGCCGCGCTTGAGCAGCACCGGCTTGCGCACCTGGCCCAGCTCGCGCAGCAGGTTGAAGTTCTGCATGTTACGCGCGCCCACCTGAAAGCAGTCGGTAAAAGGCAGCATCGGCTCGATCTGCGAAATCTCCATCACCTCGGTTACCGTGGCCAGCCCATTGGCCTGTGCTGCTTCATACATCACTTCCAGCCCCGGAATCCCCAGCCCCTGAAATGAGTACGGCGAACTGCGCGGCTTGAATGCGCCTCCGCGCAGAAATCCGCCGCCCACGCCCTTCACGCACTCGGCAATCCGGAAAATCTGCTCGCGGTTCTCAATCGCGCACGGCCCGGCGATGATAGCCACTTGCTCGCCGCCAATCTTCGCTCCGTTCAAAAACTCCACCACCGTGCCTTCGGGACGAAACGCCCGCCCGGCCAGCTTGTATGGCGCGCTGATGCGGTGCACGTGAAGCACGCCCGGCAACACTTCAAACTTGTTCAGGTCCAGGCTGGCGGTCGATCCCACGGCCGCCAATATTGTTTGCGACGCTCCTGTGGTGCGATGAACATCCACGCCCGCCTCTTCCATCGCTTCAATGACGGCGTCAATCTGTTCTTCGCTGGCCTTCTCCTGCATAGCTACAATCATTAGTCATTCCCTATCTCGGGCGCGTCTGATTTTGCATTTGCGCCAGTGCCGTGGCCCAATGTTTTTGCTTGGGCATTTCTCTCCGATGCCAACTCGTCCCTCTGCAGGGATCGCATCACGTCGATGATGCGCTCATAGATATGCGTCAACTCGATGTCGGGCAGCGGACCCTTGTTGGCCGCCCGCACATTGGCGTAGATCACCTTTTCGCGAGCCGGCTCATATACCGGCAACTGCGTTGCAGCCTTCAGGTAACCGATCTGCTTCGCGGCCCGTGCCCGTTCGCTCAGCAACTCAACAAGCTTGCGGTCTAGAATATCGATTTGCTCTCGCAATTCTTCAAGCGTCATTCCATCCTCGTGTTGAAAAGCTAGCTGTTAGCTTCCAGCTTTTAGCTCTTAGCTTCGTTGTGCTGCTGCGCGCTTTGCCGGCTGAATCCGGCGGCAGAAAAAGCTGGAAGCTGAAAGCTAAAGGCTGAAAGCTGCGGGGTCTTTTGTCGGGCCGGGGTTGTCCGCAGCTGCGGACAAATGCAGGCCCTTGATAAATCGAGCCACTGCGCCGGGCGCTGTCTCGGCGCCATGCTCGGCTGTTGCCCGCTCGATCAACTCCACAATCGCGCTGCCGATCACCGCAGCATCCGCGAACTGCGCCACCTGGGCCACGTGTTCGCTGTTCGAGATGCCGAACCCCACGGCTACCGGCAGCTTGGTCCATCGCCGGATCCTCGCAACCAAAGACGCAGCGTCTGAAGTCAAGCTCTGCTGCGTGCCGGTAATGCCGACCCGCGAGATGGCGTAAACAAATCCCTTCGAGTGGGTCGCAATTGCCTCAAGCCGCTCGTCGGGACTGGTGGGCGCGGCCAGAAAGATCGGCGCCAGATTCACCCGGACCATCTCCGCTAGATATTCGCCCGCCTCTTCCACAATCAAGTCGATTACCAGCACTCCATCCGCGCCGGCCGCCGCTGCCTCGTCGGCAAACCTTCGCATCCCGTAGCGCAAAACCGGATTCAAATAGGTGAAGACGACCAGACCCGCCGCAGGCCGCGCCGCGCGAATCTCCCGCGCTAGTTGCAACACATCCGCAAGCCGCGTTCCCTTGGCAACCGCGCGCTCCATGGCTCGCTGAATCACTGGCCCGTCTCCAAGCGGATCGCTGAACGGCACGCCCAGTTCGATCACATCCGCACCCGCGTCGATGGCTTCAAGCGCAATCGCGAGTGTGACCTCAAGGCTAGGGTCGCCGGCCGTCAAATAAACGACCAGTCCGGGTTTGTGGTCAAAACGAATCGCCATCGGAGTGTGTGTTTACGCCTCGACTATGTCTTTCAAATGGCCGGGTGCCGCAGCAATTGTCAGGGCACAGTCTTGTAGCCTGCGAAATACCCGTTTCAAACTCCAGCCTTGTATCAGGGCACGACTTCAGTCGTGCCGAAAACTCATCCAAAATCGTCGGGGCTTTAGCCCCTGAGGGAATGCCAACTAAGAAAGCTTCAACTCGCGTGCCAGAATACCCATGTCCTTGTCGCCGCGCCCGGAAAGATTCACCACCAGTATGTCACGCGCATCCATCGCCGGAGCAAGCCGCAGCGCCTCGGCCACTGCATGCGCGCTTTCAAGCGCCGGCAATATCCCCTCCGTCCGCGCCAGCCTCACCACCGCATCGAGCGCCGCCGCATCGTCCTGCGAGGTATATTCAGCCCGCCCGCAATCGTGCAGCGCCGCGTGCTCGGGACCGATCGATGCATAGTCGAGGCCGGCTGAAACAGAATGCGTCAGTGCGATCTGTCCGTTCTTATCCTGCAGCACGTACGAATACGTTCCCTGCAACACGCCCGGCGCGCCGCCCGAGAACCGCGCCGCATGCTCGCCCAGGGCGGTCCCGCGACCGCCGGCCTCGACGCCAATCAGCCTGACTTGTTTGTCCTGCAAAAACTCGTAGAACGCGCCTATCGCGTTAGACCCGCCGCCCACGCACGCAATCACCGCCGTCGGCAGCCGGCCTTCTTTTTCCAGAATCTGCTCCTTCATCTCGCGGCTTATGCAGCGGTGAAAATCCCGTACCATGGTGGGATAAGGATGCGCCCCCAGCGCCGAGCCCAGCAGATAATAAGTGGTGCGCACGTTCGTCACCCAATCGCGCATCGCCTCGCTGATGGCGTCTTTCAGCGTCTTCGACCCCGCACTGACCCCGCGGACTTCAGCGCCAAGAAGGCGCATGCGCAGCACGTTCAGCTCCTGCCGCTCCATGTCCACATCGCCCATGTAGACGCAGCACTCAAGGCCCAGCAGCGCGCACACCGTAGCCGTCGCAACGCCGTGCTGACCGGCGCCAGTTTCGGCGATCACTCGCTTCTTGCCCATGCGCTTGGCCAGCAGCCCCTGCCCCAGAGCGTTGTTGATCTTGTGCGCTCCGGTATGCAGCAGGTCCTCGCGCTTCAGATAGATCTTCGCCCCGCCCAACTGCTCCGTAAGCCGCTTGGCATAGTAGAGCGGCGTAGGCCGGCCGGCATAATCCTTCAGCAGATCGGCCAACTCCGCCTGAAACGCGGCATCGTTTTTCGCGACGCCGTACTCATGCTCCAACTCGACCAGCGCCGCCATCAGCGTCTCCGGCACATACCGCCCGCCGTAAATGCCAAACCGGCCGGGCCGCGACTCAGATGGAACTGCCGAAAGAATGATCGACGCCATTGGGCCTCCCGCTCGCTTGCTCGAAAATTGGGGAACCATTTAGTGTACTAGGAAGCCGCGCCCGCGCCGCTCCCTGGGCAGTGTCCTTTTGGCGCGTTGCTATTGAAATGGTTGCCATGGACGACCATGACATTCACCCCTTGACGCTGATCGGAGTAATCCTTGAAACAAGCTCTATGTGATCACGGGTGCGAAGAACCGTGAAAAATCAAAGAGAATCTCTTGCTTAGTAGCATCGTACAGATAAATGGAATCGAACCTGCTTGATTCAAAACGCGCTCGAAATTCGGCTGCTTTCTGTAAAACGAGCGGTTTCAAAAAACTCCAGAATATCGGGCCGTAGTCGTAATAGAGTAGCAACGAAATAGGCCTAGCCTCGGCATCGTAGCAAGTATCCAGCTTCTTGTTGAGGATAATTTCAAGCGGCTCCAAGCCCATATCCAAGGGCATACGCGGTTCCGCGATTGGCCGACTCTCAAGGCGCGATAATGCCCTTGCTATATCCTGTTGAATGATCTCCCCGAGTTCGAAAAAATGCGGCAAGCCATCAATGTTGCATCGCAGGTCTGGAGGAGGTGGACTCGAAGAATTTGGATCAAGCATTACAACGTCTGCGGGTTCGATCACGAAGCCCGCAACCTGACAGAAACTCGTAAACGTCTCCCACTCCCGAAGAGCCTTCATTCCAGATTTGTCTAACATTTGCTGCGTTGCCTGATAGGCCCGCCGCTTTGCAGGACTCTCCGGAAGTCTCAAGATATGCGCGAATTCTTTGGGACTCCACTTCAGCGGTTTCAAAGGCTCGCACCGCCTCTCCAATTTGTTGGCTCGCGCCTGGTGCCGCGTGCCCCACATCTCGCGTTTGAGATGTGGGATTGAATTGTCTCACCCCGCCTTCTTTCGCCGCATTGTGCTCTGGCGGCTGCCCATCCGCCTTAGAGCGTGTAGGGAATCCGCACCCCTGGCGTGCCCGAGGGGAAATCGCGGGTGTTGCGGGTAATGAGAACGCGGCCGGAACCTTCGGCAGTCGCCTGAATGATGGCGTCCGGCAGTTTGATCCTTCGGGTCCTACGGAGAATGAATGCCCGTTCGGCAACCTCCTCCGTGAGAGGCAGGGTGTAAAAGTTGAGCAGGCAGGAACGCGCATCCGCCTCATTGGCCGCGGTCGAGCCTGACATGACTTCCATCCAGGTAATGATGCTGACGGCGCGGTCGGAATGCTCGTCGCATTCGGCACGAGCTTGGGAGATGCCGCGAAGGTAATCGATGAGGATGTTGGTGTCGAATAGAACCGGCGTGCTTACCATTCAGCGCGCATCCTCTCCTGATACGCAAGTCCGTCCTCGGCAAAGTCGGACCATGCCCCAAAGGCCGCATGGTTCATTTTCCGGCGGTGGGGCGCAAGAGAGGTTGCCACAGCCTGTCGCACGAACTCGGCACGGGAGACGGACAGTTTTTTGACTACTTGATTCAGCAGCTTGAGATCTTCTTCCGGAATGTCAATGAGAGTGCGCATAGAATCTCCAACGATATACACAAAGTATATCAGAATAAGACATCTCAGTATATCAAATTATGGTGTGTGCTCACCTTGAGGATGGTTGCAGTTCTCGAACTGCCGCACGCGCCCGCGCAACAAAATCCCGCACCTTGACCGGATCCTTGCGGCCCGGCGCGGACTCCACGCCTGAAACCACATCCACTCCCGACGGCCGCAGCGTGGCGATCGCGTCACCTACATTTTGGTGATTCAATCCGCCGGCAACAATGCGTTTGCATGCCTTTGCATCCTGCGAAAAGACGGCCCTGGCAGCAGCCCAGTCGAAGCTAACGCCCGTGCCGCCAACTGCCGCAGCCGTGCGCGAGTCCACAAGCACCGCATCCACATGCGGGTCGCGGTCGTGCTGCGCAATCTCCGCAATCATTCTCTCCGCGGCAGCGGCGTCAAAATGCACCACGCGCAGCACTCTCAAATCGGGTCCAAGCCGCTGATGCAGTTTTGCCGGCACCTGCGGCCCGACTGCCGAATGCAGTTGCACGCCGGTCAGCATGCACACCCGCACGGCCGCGTAGATCTCGTCCAACGGAGCATCGACAAAGACGCCTATCTTCTCCACCGGCGAGGCCAGATGCTTCACAATGGCAGCTACCTCCGACACCGTCACCTGACGCGGGCTCGGTGCAAACACGAATCCCAATGCATCCGCGCCCGCCAACGCGGCCAGCCGCGCATCCTCGAGCGAAGTATTGCCGCAGATTTTGATCCAGAGGCTCATGGCGGCTCACTGTACTTCGACTTCTGAAGTGGAGGACGAGGAGCCGAGAAAGGGATTGAACAGCCGGACGCCCGTTCCCGCAAAGTCGTCCATATTGCGGGTGGCTACGGTCAGGTCGTAGACCAGCGCGATGGCTGCAATCTGCTTATCCACGATGTGCTGATCGTTGCGCCCCATCAAGGTTCCCCACATCTTGGCGCACTGTAGGTCAAAATCCAGAATGCGCAGCCCGTAGTCCGCCAGGACGGACTGAAACCAGCTTTCCAGCCGCCGTGCCTGAGGCTGGTCGCCTTTTTGCTTCAACTTTTCAATTCCTTGCCTTAGTTCGCCTACGACCTGCACTGGCAAGAAAAACTGCTGTTCCGTCCGCTCGATGAAGTCCACGACGCCGGCGTTGGCTTTCGCCCCTTTGCGCCGTTCACTGACCACATTGGTATCGAGAAGGATCATCCCTAGCCCCGGTTAGGCGCAAAATCGGAGTCCTTGCCGACATTGGGCATGGAAGCCAATAACTCGCTGAACGAGCGACCGCTGGTCTGGGCCAGCGCGGTCAGCAGAATCGCGCGATGCTCTGCCGAAACACCGCGGCCGATAAGCGCGTCCAACTCCTGCAACGACTGCGCGGTCTCCTCGTCAACATTGCGAACAATCGGGTCTGTCGCCATGAGATACCTCCAACGCATTCTTGCAATGACTATATTCTACGCCCGCTTGCAATCATCGCGATCACTCTGCTGAGACGCAGACACAGCGGCTGCGTCCGCAAGCAGCCCCGCCAGCGCCGCGCCGGGATCAGCCTGCCGCATCAGGCTCTCGCCGATCAGGAATGCATCAAATCCCGCAGCCCGCAGCCGGCCAATATCCTCGCCGGTCGCAATGCCGCTCTCCGCCACCCGAACCACACAGGCCGGGATGCGCCGCACCAGTTCCAGCGCTGTCTCCAGCCGGACGTCAAAGGTCTTCAAATCGCGATTGTTCACGCCAATCGCATCCGCGCCGCTCTCGCCCAGCATCTCCATCGCGCGGTCAAGTTCTTCACCCGTATGCACCTCGACCAGCACGTCCAAATCAAACCCGTGCGCCGTACGCGCCAAGCGGTCCAATTCAGCATCGGTGAGCGCAGCGGCAATCAGCAGAATCGCGTCTGCCCGGTGCGCGCGTGCCTCAACCATCTGATACTCGTCCACCATGAAATCCTTGCGCAGACAGGGAAGAGCCACCGCCGCCGAAGTCAACTCCAGGTTGCGCAGGCTGCCTTGAAAATACGGCTCGTCGGTCAGAACCGAAAGCGCCGCCGCACCGCCTGCCTCACACCTTCCAGCCAGCCACGCCGCGTCAAACTCAGCGCGGATCAGACCCTTCGATGGCGAGGCCTTCTTGATCTCCGCAATCACCGCCGGCCCAACCGCCGACCGCCGTCGCAAAGCCGCAGCCCATCCGCGCGGCCGATGCAATGCGGCGCGCCGTTCAAGTTCAGCAAGCGGCGCGCGCTTCTTTGCAGCATCCACCGCGGACCGGGTCGTGGCCAGGATTTTGTCAAGCTGCGTAACCATACTGTGGCTAGAGTATAAAGCGGACGCCCGCTTAGGCCTTGAGCGATTCGCCCGGCACCTGGACCACTGCTGATTCTACTGGTATCACAAAGTGGAGCCCGTCAGACCTATCATCTGGTTCACTGACAACTAATGACGAGACTTGTCATGTATTGGCGGGAGGGTATGTTCACATTCCGGGCTACCATTCAGCATCGGATGAAACTCGACCTTGCTTTCCTTAACGGCATGGTAGCACCAGGCTTCCGGAGGCCAACTCGATGCGTGTTCTGTTCCTGAATCCACCTTTTCACCCACGCTATTCGCGTGAACAGCGCAGCCCCGCGGTCACCAAAAGCGGAACGCTCTACTACCCAAAGTGGCTTGCAACGGCGGCCGGTGTCGCCATCATGCATGGCCATGAGGTTGACTTAGTCGATGCACCCGCGGCCAATTACTCGGTGCAGGCTGTCATCGACCGCATCGAAGCCAAGAACATTCAAGCTGTTGTTTGCGACACCTCCACGCCCAGCATTCTCAACGACGTCAGCGTGGTCGAGCGTATGGTTGCCGCTCGGCCATCCCTGCATGTGCTGCTGGTGGGCCGCCACGTCTCCTCGCTGCCCAACGAAACGCTGGCCATGTCAAGCTCCATTCAGGCTGTTGCCATTCGCGAGTACGAATACACGGTGCGCAACTGGCTCGAAGCAAAGGCCTGCGGCGCCGACCTCTCCGGCGTCGACGGGTTGGTTTGGCGCCGGGCTACAGGCGAGATTGTGACCAACCGGCAACGCGCCCCCATTGAAAACCTCGACGAGCTGCCCTTCGTCACCGAGGTTTACAAGCGATTTCTTCATACGCCCGACTATTTCTATGGCCACTCGCTTTGGCCGCTGGTGGTCTTCGATACCAGCCGCGGATGCCCTTATCACTGCTCGTTCTGCGTTTATCCGCAAACCTTCAGCGGACACACCATGCGTTTCCGCTCCGTGGCCCACGTGGCCGACGAGTTCGATTTTGTGGCCCGCGAGATGCCCGAAGTCAAAACCGTCATGCTGGAAGACGACACCTTTATTGTCAGCAAGCCGCGCACGCTCGAGTTAGCCAACGAGCTGATCCGCCGCGGCAACCGGCTGCCCTTCGATGCCAATTGCCGTGCCGATATCGGATCGGAATCCGAGTTGCTTTCGACCCTGCATAAAGCCGGCGCCCGCCTTTTCTGTGTCGGCTTCGAGAGCGGCGATGTCGAGGTTATCAACGGCATGCACAAGAACAACGACGATCGGCGCGACGCCAAATACCACGAAGAGGCTCATCGCTTTGTTCGCCGCTGTCACGACTCCGGCATCATGGTTCATGGCTGCTTCATGGTCGGCAACCTCAACGAGACGCCCGCCAGCATGGAGAAGACGCTGCGCTTTGCCAAGAAGCTCAGGCCCGATACAGCCCAGTTCTTCCCCATCATGGTCTATCCGGGAACGGTCGCATATGCGGAAGCAAAGAAGCGCGACTACATTCAAATCGAGGATTGGGGCGCGTGGCTGACCAAGGATGGTCTTCACAACAGCGTCGTGACTTTGCCGAACATTACGCACCAGCAGTTGGTGGCGTTCTGCGACCGAGCCCGGCGAAGTTTCTATCTCGCTCCTTCTTACCTGCTCTACAAGCTGAGGCAATCGATCATGGATCGCCGCGAGCTGCAACGCAATTTGAAGGGCTTTGTAACTCTGTCGAAGTATCTCCTCCGCGGCAGCCGCCACGAAAAGTCCGCAGCCGCAGCCCCTGTTAAGACGCAGAGTGTAACCGCCTGACAGTTCGATATTCAGCTTCGCAAGGTGAACTGCATTAAGGCCTCTTCCATTTCGATTGTCATTCCGACATTCAACGGCGGTTCGCGCATCGGCAATTGCCTGAATGCGATTCTGAGCCAGGCCGCCGGAAGAGATGTCGAGATTCTGGTGGTCGACGACGGCTCAACCGACGACACTGCGAAAGTGGTCGGACAATATCCTCGCGTTCGCCTTGTCTCTCAGGGAAATGCCGGTCCCGCCACGGCGCGCAACCATGGGGCAATTTTAGCCAGGGCGCCGATCGTTCTTTTTACCGACGATGACTGTGTGCCGGTGCCCAACTGGCTTGACGCCATGCTGAAGCCGTTCAGCGATCCCGCGGTGGTTGCAGCCAAGGGAGTCTATCGCACCCGCCAAAGGCGTGTGACGGCTCGCTTCGTGCAGATCGAGTACGAAGACCGCTACCGCCTGATGGCAAGACTCGACAGCATCGATTTTGTCGACACTTACTCCGCCGCGTATCGCCGCGACCGCTTCCTTGAGATGGGGGGGTACGACGACTCGTTCCCGGTGGCCTGCGCCGAGGACATCGAGCTTTCTTACCGAATGTCGGCGCGAGGCTGGAAGATGAAGTTTGCCCCCCGCGCAGTTGTCTTCCATACCCATCCCGACGGGCTCTGGCCATATCTCAGGAAGAAGTACAAGTTCGCCTTCTGGCGCGTGCTCGCCGTGCGCAAGAATCCCGTGAAGGGCTTAAAGGACAGCCACACGCCGCAGATCATGAAGCTGCAACTGCTGCTGGCCCCCGCCCTGTTGCTGGCGATTGCATTCGACAGCACTCTGCGGTCTTCGTTCCCTTTGTCGGCGATTGTGCTGGCTATCTTTTTCCTAAGCACTCTGCCTTTCGCGTTGCGTGCAGCCGCCAAAGACCCGATCGTCGGTCTGCTTTCTCCGGCACTGCTTGCCGCCAGGGCCTGTGCGCAGTTTATGGGGGTAACCGCGGGACTGATTTACGCTCGCCAGAAACCGTCCGCGCTTCCCACCGGCTCCCTGGCATGATGGTGCGCATTCCCGTCGCTCAGCAACGCAGTCCCAGCCGCCCACGATGCACATTCTCGCTCACGGGTTGCCTCATCATCGGCTACACGCGGCAGCAACCGCTTCGCATACAATGATTGCGGATTACATCCGAGACGGGTCTAGGTTTTAGTGTCGGCAGGCCCGAGGCAGATTCTCAGGAAGATGAGCCCTGGACCGCGAGGGAAGGAGCGAAACTTCCGCTGAAACTGCGCCGTCCATTGAAATGTAGACCGAAAGCATAATCTCTGCCGCCGAGGACCGCATTTGGCCCCATTTAGGCGTCAATATCATTGAATACGACGGGAAACGAAATCATGTCCACAGAAGGCATTCCAGACTCTCATCTGCCCGCGGTCGACGATTCTCAACAGCCGCCCACACGCCACGGCGGTTTGCTGCGCATCGTGGGACTGATCGTGGTGGTCTGTTTAGTAGTCGTTGCGTGGCGGATCTACCAAAACCAGAAGCAGACAGCGGCGAACAGCGTGAGCCAGGCGGCGGCATTGCTCAGCCGCCCCGTTCCCGTGCAGGTGACCCCCGTTCAGCAGCAGCCCATGCCGATTTTTCTCACCGCCTTAGGCACGGTCACGCCGTACATGACCGTCACGGTCAAGGCCCGCGTCAGCGGCGAGCTGCTGCCGGTCAAGTTCACCGAAGGCCAGCAGGTGAAGCAGGGCCAGACCATCATGGTCATCGACCCCAGGCCCTACCAGGCCGCTCTTGACCAGGCCAAAGGCACGCTGGCGCACGATGAAGCCCTGCTCAAAGACGCGCAGGCGGAGTACGCGCGCTACAAGACGCTCTACGATGCCGGCGTCACATCCAAAGAGACGCTGGACGCCGACGCCGCCAACCAAGGCCAGTACATGGGCGCCATCCAGTCGGACAAAGCGGCCATCGAGACCGCACAGCTGCAGCTCGATTGGTGCCAGATTCACTCGCCCATCAACGGCCGCATCGGCCTGCGCCTGGTTGATCCCGGCAACATCATCACCGCCAACACCACCAACCTGGTCATCATCAACCAGTTTCAGCCCATCGCCGTCTACTTCACCTTGCCCGAAAACCTGCTTCCAGAAGTACTGCAGAGGCTGCGCGCGGAAAGACGCCTGCCCGTGGACGCTTACGACCGCGACGACGTAAAAAAACTAGCCGACGGCTTTTTGCTCACCGCAGACAACCAGATCGACACCACCACGGGAACCGACAAGCTCAAGGCCGTCTTCGATAACAACGACGAGTCGCTGTTTCCCAATCAGTTTGTCAATATTCATCTGGTCCTTGAAAACCGGCCCGACGCGCTCGTAGTTCCTTCCGCGGCCATTCAGTCCGGCGTGCAGGGAACTTATGTTTGGGTCGTCGACACAGACCAAAAGGGAGCCTCGGTGGCCAGGATTCAACCCATAAAAGTGGCCTTGGCCGAGGGGCAGGTGACCATTGTGGACAGCGGCCTGCAGAAAGGACAGCAGGTTGTGATCGATGGCGCGGACCGGCTCCGTGCCGGACAGCCCGTGATTGCTACCAGCCAACAGCACCCGCGGACGGGACAGGGCCCGAGCGGCCAAGGTGGAGGCGGCCAGGGCTCAGGTCAGGCATCGGGGCGCGGCGGTGGCGACAAGTCCGGAGACAAGGCCAGCGGCAAGCCCAGCGACAGCTCCGGCAAGCATGACAAGAGGGCACAGCAGTGAGCCTCAGTCCTTCCCGGCCATTTATTCTTCGCCCGGTCGCCACATCGCTGCTCATGGCGGCGATCCTGCTGGCCGGTTTTGTGGGCTATCAGGAGCTGCCGGTCTCCGCGCTTCCCGAGGTCGATTATCCGATCATCCAGGTACTCACCTTTTACCCCGGCGCGGGACCGGAGGTGATGGCCTCGGCGGTTACCGCGCCACTGGAGCGGCAGTTTGGCCAGATGCCCGGCCTCAAGCAAATGACCTCGGTCAGCTCCGGCGGCGGCTCGGTCATTACTCTTGAATTCAATCTCGACGAAAACATCGACGTGGCCGAGCAGGAAGTCCAGGCCGCCATCAATGCGGCCAACAGCTTCCTGCCTCCCGATCTGCCCAATCCGCCCATCTACAGCAAGGTGAACCCCGCCGATGCGCCCATCATGACCCTGGCGCTGACCTCCAGCTCACTGCCGCTGGACAAGATCGAGGACGCGGCCGATACCAACCTGGCGCAGAAGATCTCCCAGGTCACAGGCGTCGGCCTGGTCTCGATCGCCGGAGGCCAGAAGCCGTCCGTGCGCATTCAGGCCAACCCCGCCCAGTTGGCCGCCTACAACCTGAGCCTCGAGGATCTGCGCACCGCCATCGCCGCCTCCAACGTCGACCAGGCCAAGGGCACCCTCAACGGCAACAGGCAGTCCTACACTATCGGCGCCAATGACCAGCTTCTATCCAGCGCCGATTACAAGCCGGTGATCGTCGCCTATCGCAACGGGGCCGCCGTTCGCGCCTCCGACGTGGCCACCATCGTCGATGCCGCGGAGAACGCTCAGCAGGCCGCATGGATGGATCGCCAGCCGGCGGTTATTGTCAATATCCAGCGTCAGCCGGGCGCCAACATCATCGCCGTCGTCGATCGCATCAAAAAGCTGTTGCCGCAGTTGCAGACCAGCTTGCCGGCCACAGTTCAGGTCAAGGTGCTCACCGACCGCACCATCACCATTCGCGCGTCCGTAAGAGATGTCGAGTTCGAGCTCATGCTCACCGTCGCCCTGGTGGTCATGGTGATCTTCCTCTTCCTGCGCAACCTGGCGGCCACTATCATCCCCTCGGTCGCGGTGCCGCTCTCCATCGTGGGCACATTCGGCGTCATGTACCTGCTCGGTTACTCGCTGAACAATCTCACGCTGATGGCGCTGACCATCTCGACTGGCTTCGTGGTCGACGATGCCATCGTGATGATCGAGAACATCTCGCGCTTCATCGAAGAAGGCGACAGCCCCATGCACGCCGCCTTGAAAGGCAGCGAACAGATCGGCTTCACCATCATGTCGCTGACGGTTTCGCTCATCGCGGTGCTTATTCCGCTGCTGTTCATGAGCGACGTGGTGGGCCGTCTTTTCCGCGAGTTCGCCATCACCCTCGCCGTCACCATTCTGGTCTCTGCATTTGTTTCGCTCACGCTTACGCCCATGATGTGCTCGCGCATCCTTCAGGACAAAAAGACCGCGCGCCAGACGCGTTTCTACTATTGGTCGGAGAAGGTCTTCAATGCTGTGATCGCCTGGTATGGGCGCACCTTGAAGGTGATCCTGCGCTATCGCTTCATCACCCTCATGGTCACCATTTCGACATTCGTGGCCACTGTGCTGCTGTTCATCGTCATCCCCAAAGGCTTCTTTCCGGTTCAGGACACAGGCGTCATCCTGGGCATCTCCGAGGCCCCGCAGACCGTCAGCTTTGCCAGCATGGCCGAGCGCCAGCAAAGGCTCGTGGACATCCTGCTCCAGGATCCGGCGGTCGATAACATTTCTTCCTTCATAGGCGTGGACGGAACCAACACCACGCTGAACTCAGGCCGCATTCAGATCAACCTCAAGCCCCTCGAGGAACGCAAAATCTCAGCGACCGAGGTCATCCATCGATTGCAGCCCGCCGTCGCCGGCGTTGAAGGCATCCAGCTCTTCCTCCAGCCGCTGCAAGACCTGACGGTGGAAGACCGCGTCAGCCGAACTGAATTTCAGTACTCGCTTGAAGATCCCGATCAGGTCGAGTTAGCCAAATACACGCGCCTGATGGTCGCCGAGTTGAGCAAGGAAAGCGTGGTCACCGACGTGGCCAGCGACCTGCAAGATCAGGGCCTGGGCGCAAAGCTGGTCATCGACCGCGACACTGCCGCGCGGCTGGGCATCGCCATGTCCGACGTGGACAATACGCTCTACGACGCCTTCGGCCAGCGCCAGGTCTCCACCATGTTCACCCAGCTGAACCAATATCACGTGGTCATGGAAGTCGGGCAAGGCTTCCAGACCGATCCCGGGACTCTCAGCAATTTGTATGTCAAATCCGGCAACGGCACCCAGGTCCCGCTGGGCATGGTGGCGCACTGGGAGCAGTCTACGGCACAACTGGCCATCGGTCATCAGGGCCAATTCCCATCCACGGTAGTAAGTTTCAACCTGGCGCCGGGCAAGGCGCTCGGAGACGCCGTTAAGGCCGTCAACCGCATCGAACAGAACATTCAGATGCCGGCCTCGATCAATGCGAGCTTCCAGGGAACCGCCGCCGCCTTCCAAACCTCGCTGGCCAACGAGCCGCTGCTGATCCTGGCCGCGCTGGTCACCGTTTACATCGTGCTGGGCGTGCTCTATGAGAGCTACATCCACCCCATCACCATCATCTCTTCGCTGCCCTCGGCCGGCGTGGGCGCGCTGCTTGCCCTCATGATTACGCGCGTGGAATTCAGCGTGATTGCGCTGATCGGCATCATCCTGCTGATCGGCATCGTGCAGAAGAACGCCATCATGATGATTGACTTTGCCCTGCAGGCCGAGCGGCTCGAAGGCAAATCCGCCGAGGCTGCCATCTTCCAGGCCTGCCAACTGCGTTTCAGGCCCATTCTGATGACCACCATGGCCGCCATGCTGGGCGGGTTGCCGCTGGCTCTGGGCGGCGGCGTGGGCGCGGAGTTGCGCATGCCCCTGGGCATCACCATCGTCGGCGGATTGATCCTGTCGCAGTTGCTGACTCTCTACACCGTGCCTGTCACCTATCTTTACTTCGACAAGCTGGCCCAGAAATTGAAGCCGCGGGAGATCGCCACCGGCTACGAAAAAGAGATAGTGGGCGCGGACTAGGAGCCGCTAGCCGGCGACTGATGGAAGGGAAGTATGCGGCTTTGTATCAGGGCACGGCTTCAGCCGTGCCGAAGAGTTGGGAAGGAGGAATTGGGGTTTAGCCCCTGCTATGGCAATACACGCACGCAACGCCGGTCGTGAAAACATACTCAGCTTGTCGCCGGGTGCCCCCGGTCTCGACTTTGAGACCGGGGATGCCTCAAACCTCAACCAACCTCTAGCCAGAAGCTAGAAGCTAAAAGCTGGAAGCTCAAACATGCATCTTTCCGCACCCTTCATTCAGCGCCCGGTAGCCACTTCGCTGCTCAGCCTGGCTCTTCTGCTGGCTGGATCGGTTGCGTACTCGCTGCTGCCCGTCGCCTCGCTGCCCAATGTCGATATGCCGGTCATCGGCGTGGGCGCGGGATTGCCCGGCGCCAGCCCTGAGACCATGGCCTCGTCCGTTGCCACGCCGCTCGAGCGCCAATTTGGGCGCATCGCCGGCGTCAATCAGATGACCTCGTCCAGCTCGCTTGGCGCGGCCTCCGTGGCGCTGCAATTCGACATCAATCGCGACATCGACGCCGCCGCCCGCGACGTGCAGGCCTCTATCAACGCCGCCCGCAGCCAGTTGCCCTCTTACCTGCCTCAGAATCCAAGCTACCGCAAGGCCAACCCCGCCGAAGCGCCCATTCTCATCCTCTCGCTCACCTCCGACGTTGTGCCCAAACGGCAGATTTACGACATGGCCAACTCGATTCTGGCGCAGAAGATATCGCAGATCCAGGGCGTGGGCCAGTGCTTTGTCGGCGGCAGCTCCAGCCCCGCTGTGCGCGTGGAGCTTAATCCCATGCAGTTGGGCGCCAATGGCGTGGGCCTGGAAGCGGTGCGCACGGCCCTGGCCAACGCCAACGCCAACCGGCCCAAGGGTGCATTTCAGGACGCCGCCCACCGCTGGCAGATCGACGACAACGACCAGATATTCCATGCCAGCGACTACGCGCCTATCATCGCAGGCTATAACAAGCAGACCGGCGCGCCGGTGCGCATTGCCGACCTGGGAACCGTTACCGACGGCGTCGCCGACCTCCACAACGCCGGCCTGTCGGGCATCAACGAGCCGGGCGGGCCGCCGGGAAAGCTCAATGACGCCATCCTGATCATCATCTTCAAGATTCCAGGCGCGAACGTCATCTCCACCGTGGACGCGGTGATGGCCGAGATGCCGCGCCTGCAGGCCGCCATTCCGCCCACCATCAAGATCGACGTGGCCGTCGACCGCACCACCACCATCCGCGCCAGCGTTCGCGACGTGGAGATATCGCTTTGCATCAGCGTGCTTCTGGTGGTGCTGGTTGTCTTCCTCTTTCTACGCGAGGTCTGGGCCACCATCATCCCGTCGGTCGCGGTGCCGCTCTCGCTGGTCGGCACCTTCGGCGTGATGTACTTGCTCGGCTACACCATCGACAATCTATCGCTGATGGCCCTCACCATCGCCACCGGCTTTGTGGTCGACGACGCCATCGTGGTCATCGAGAACATCACCCGCTATCTCGAGATGGGCATGAAGCCTTTCGATGCGGCCATGAAGGGCTCGAAGGAAATCGGCTTTACCGTGCTGTCGATGAGCACCTCGCTGATCGCCGTCTTTATCCCGATTCTGCTCATGGGCGGCATCGTCGGAAAACTGTTCCGCGAGTTCGCCGTCACTCTTTCGGTCGCCATCGCGGTCTCGCTGATGGTCTCGCTCACCACCACGCCCATGCTCTGCGCGCAGTTTCTCAAGTCGCGCGACGAGAGCCGTCACGGCCGCATCTACCGCTTCAGCGAGAATCTCTTCCTTCGCCTTCACTACGAATACAACTCGGCCCTGCGCTGGGTATTGCGTCACCAGGCGCTCATGCTGTGCGTGCTGATCGCCACATTCGTGCTGAATATTTATCTGTACGTCGTGGTGCCCAAGGGCTTCTTCCCGCAGCAGGACACGGGCCGCATGGGCGGGCGAACCATGGCCGCACAGGACATCAGCTTTCCCGCCATGCGCGACAAGCAGCGCGACCTTGCCCAGATGGTCCTCGACGATCCCGCCGTTCAGTCGGTCACGGCCTTTGTCGGCGGCGGCGGCCCGGGCGGCGGAAGCACCAACATCGGAAACATGTTTGTTGCCCTCAAGCCGCTCAGCCAGCGGCCGGGGCGCGTTACTGGCGACCAGGTGGTCACCCGCCTGCGTCGCAAGCTGACCAGTGTTCCCGGCGCCATTCTCTTTCTCCAGGTCCAGCAGGACATCCAGATTGGCGGCCGCGGAAGCGCCGCGCAATACCAGTACACGCTCTCCGACGAAAACCTCAGCGAGTTGAACTCCTGGGCGCCGCAACTCCAGGCACGAATGCGGCGAATGCCCGAGTTGGCCGATGTCTCCAGCGATCAGCAGAACCAGGGCCTGGCGGAAAACCTGGTCATCGACCGCGACACCGCTTCCCGGCTCGGCATCACTCCCGCCGCCATCGACAGCGTCCTCTACGACGCCTTCGGACAACGCGAAGTCTCCACCATGTACACCGCGCTCAACCAGTACTTCGTGGTCATGGAAGTCGACCCCAAATACCAGCTCAGCCCCGACGCGCTCAACGGCATCTACATCAAGGCCAACAATGTGGTCGGCGCCACAACTGCCATGCCGGCCACCGTCAGGCCCGCCGCAACCGCCGCTACCGCAGCGCCCGTCTCAACCGCATCCGCCGTTCAATCGCCGACTGCCATACCCACAATTGCCGCCGCTGCCGCGGCTTCCACCGCGCCCAGTCCCTCCACCGGTGGCGCCATGGTGCCGCTGTCCGCCATTGCTCACTACGAACAGCAGCGCACCTCGCTCCAGGTCAACCACCAGGGACAATACCCGGCGGTCACCCTCACCTTCAACCTGGCGCCCAACGTGGCCCTCGGCGACGCCGTTACCGCCCTTGAAAAGGCCCAGCGCGAGATGGGCATGCCCAGCACCATCCATGCCACCTTCCAGGGCACCGCGCAAGCCTTCCAGGACTCGCTCAAAAACGAGCCGTATCTCATCCTCGCGGCGCTGGTGGCCGTCTACATCGTGCTCGGCATTCTTTATGAAAGCCTGATCCACCCGCTGACCATTCTCTCCACGCTGCCCCCGGCCGGCGTCGGCGCCATCCTGGCTCTGCTCTTGACCGGAACCGACTTGAGCATCATCGCCCTGATCGGCATCATCTTGCTCATCGGCATCGTCAAAAAGAATGCCATCATGATGATCGACTTTGCCCTCCAGGCCGAGCGCGACCAGGGCTTGCCGCCCGTCGAAGCCATCTATCAGGCGTGTCTGTTGCGCTTCCGCCCCATCATGATGACCACCATGGCGGCTCTGTTTGGCGGGCTGCCACTGGCCATCGGCATGGGCACGGGCTCCGAGCTGCGCAAACCGCTCGGCATTACCATCGTCGGCGGCCTGCTGGTCTCGCAAGCGCTCACACTTTTCACCACTCCGGTCGTTTACCTGTTCTTCGACCGCCTGCAGTGGAGGTTCATGAAGCTGCACCGGGTGGGCGCAGAGCTGGAAGAGGCGCCGGGCGACTGAAGCAGCTTTCAGCCTTTAGCAATCAGCTATCACGCTTAGCCGAGAAGATGCCGGTGCACACATAACCGCCGGTGCACAAATCACCAATAGATCATCTTGATTTCAATCACGCATTCCGGTCGATTCACCGGAAAATTCGTCTCGTCGAACCCAGGCTTGCTCATCCTTTTCTTGGGATTGTTGGACATGCCATAGCCCTCCACCGGCACTCCGAAGAAGTTCGTATCCATCTTGCCATTCATGTTCTCGTCGTGGAATAAGTTCACTGTGTAGACACCTTGCGGTATATTGTCGAACACGACTTTGGCGGTCAGTGATTTGGCGTCAACCTCAGCATCGCGATTCTCCACGAACTTCGTATCGCGGTAGAGAGTGGCGCGAATCTTTCCCTTCGCGTTCCGTATTCCGGTGACTTGAACTGTGAGGGTGGAGGAACCTAGTGTGGAGGCGGATTGTGTCTGCGCTACAAGATGTCCAGTGCAAGTAGCCAGCGCAAGCACTGAGAGCAGAATCATCGCGAAAACACTGGGAAATCTAAGATAGGTCTTAACTGGAATCTCCTTCTTGACTGGAATCCAGGCAATTATACCGCTCCCGAGTTAGAGGGTTGTTAGCCGCTGTCACGAGCGCCTATTTGCACTTAGTGGACGAGACCCGAGCTGATAGCTAAAAGCTGCTCCTCAGTCCGCAAACGCCTCTTCTTCCACTTTGGCGGACTCGATCAGCTTCACCGGGTAATACGCATTCCGCGTGTACTGCTTCACCATGCGGTTGGTGTTGAAGTAGGAGCCGTTAAACGCCAGCGTGGTGCGCATCAGGCCGGCCCACTTCTCGGGCGCTTCGAGGTAGAGAGGAACCACCGCGTTCTCCAGCTTCTTGTAAAGCGAAGCCGCCTCTTCTTCATCGTTGGCGCCGTCTTCGATCGCCCAGCCGGTGAATCCTTCCACGCAGCCCTCGATCCACCATCCATCCAGAATTGACAGGCTCGGCACGCCGTTTAGCGCGGCCTTCATTCCGCTGGTGCCTGAAGCCTCGTACGGCCGCCTGGGCGTGTTCACCCACACATCCACACCGGCGGTCAGCATCGCGCCCAGGGCCCAGTCGTAGTCTTCCAGATAAACGATGCGCAGCAGATCGTTCGACAACTTGGCGGCATCCTCGACCACCTGCTGAATCAGAGCCTTTCCTGGCTCGTCCTGGGGGTGCGCCTTGCCGGCGTAAATAATCTGCAATCCGCCTGCCTTGGTGGCAATCTCCAGCAGCCGGCTGGGATCGGTGAAGAGCAGTGTGGCCCGCTTATAAGTGGCCACGCGGCGCGCGAAGCCAAGCGTCAGCACGTTGGCGTTGAGCACCAGCCCGGTTCGTGCGGCAACCTCGGCCAGCAACTCCCCTTTGACGTCGGCGTGCGCCGCTAGAATCTCCTTTTCGGGAATGTCGATTGCATTGCGCAGGTAGAGGTTGTCGCGCCGCCATGATGAGATGTTCGCGTCCAGCATCTTCTGGAACGGCTCCGACACCCACGTAGGCGCGTGAACGCCGTTGGTGATCGAATCGACGGCAACCTCCGGAAACATTCCGCGTGTGACCTTCGCATGCTGCAGGGCCACGCCGTTGGCATAGCGGGAGAAGCGCAGCGCCAACAGCGTCATGTTCAACATGCCGTCACGGAAACAACCCAGCTTTTCCAGCCGCAGGGTCCTGTCGCCGCCGAGGATGCGGATCGTCTGCTCGGTCGAGAAGCGATCATGCCCCGCCGGAACCGGCGTGTGCGTTGTGAAAACACACTGCTGCCGCACCAGGGCCAGATCGGCCTCGGTCGGCGCGCCCAGCGGCCCGCCGCCCAACTGGCGCTCGATCAGCGCCAGGATCAGCAGCGCCGCGTGCCCTTCGTTCATGTGGTGAACGTTCACCCGGTAGCCCAGCGCGTTGGCCATCCGCGAGCCGCCCATGCCCAGCACGATCTCCTGCTGCAGCCGGTAGTTCGTGTCTCCGCCGTACAGATGGTCGGTCAGGCCGCGATCCCATCCCGAATTGCCTTCCACATCGGTGTCCAGCAGGTAAATGGGAACCACGTGGCCATAACGCCCGGTCAGATCGTAGCGCCAACAGCGAACCGTTACGATACGCTCTTCCACTGAAACCGTAACCCGCGCCGGTTCCTCGGTGCAGAAGTCCGCCGGATTCCACTGCTGCACGTCCTCGCTCTGCACGCCCTTCAGGTCCAGGTGCTGCTGGAAATATCCCTTGCGATGAGCCAGCGTGAATGCCACCAGCGGAACTCCAAGGTCAGCGGCGGAGCGCAATGTATCGCCGGCCAGAACCCCCAAACCGCCGGAATAGGTGGGCATTCCTGGATTGATGGCGATCTCCATGGAGAAGTACGCCACCACCCCTTCGTTGGGGAAGGTTTCATAAGAAAACGGCTTGGGCGAAGTCGATTGCATGCCTGTTGCGTCTCCGCGGCGCTTTCATCGAAGCGACGACCTGGGAATTGAATTACACAAAGCCGGCCGGGTGAAAGGTGTCCTACCCAGTCCTTATCGGAGCAAACACATCCGATTTTAACAAGGAACGGGTCTAAAAGTTGCTTAACGTTCCGGGTCATTCACTTTCGACGGTGTACGGGAAGCAATTACCAAAATGGGTTCGCGTCGTTCGATTTTCATCATGTGCAGGTTTTGGCTTAGGCGATTGTGTCCCATCAACACCCAGCTCATTTCCCTCGATCTCAATTCGTAAGGAAACTACGAGGAAACCTCTGAGCTTATCCGTAAATAGGTAGCGCCGGCCTCCAGGCCGGCTGTCGTGCGGATCTCCTGATCCGCACGCCGCTACTGGCGGCGTGGACGCCACCAGTACAGCCGGTCTGGAGACCGGCGCTACCTCAAGAGTCAATCTGCGGATAAGTTCTTACTCCACTCGGTGAGCGCCCCCTGAGGCGTGGCAGATGTGAATCTGCGGCACAATCCCAATTTGGGCGGCGTAGCGGCCGGCTAGAGCTTCCACGAAGTCCTCCGCCTCGCTCTGCTGGACCAAATTGACAGTACATCCGCCAAAGCCGCCGCCCGTCAGCCGCGCGCCAATCAGTCCCGGCAGATCCTGCGCCAGGGCCACCATGGCGTCGGCTTCCACGCAACTGCCTTCAAAGTCCTGGCTATAGCTGGCGTGCGCCTCGGCCATCAGCCGGCCCAGTTCCGCCAGGTCGCCCTTTTCCAGCGCATCGGCGGCAGCGACGGTGCGCGCATTTTCTGTGATTACGTGCCTGGCTCGCTTCAGCGAATTCGGTGTCATCTCGGCGCCCCAACGGGCGAGATCGTCGATGGTTGCATCGCGCAGAAACCGCACTCCCGGACGATGACCGGCAATCACGGCGCAAGCAGCCTCCACCTCCGCGCGGCGAGCGGTGTATTCGCCGCCGGCCACCGAGTGTTTCACCATGGTGTTGGCGATCACCAGTGCCACATTTGGCGGAATCGGCGCCAATCTGAAACTCAAATCGCGGCAATCCAGCAGCAGTGCATGGTTCTCGGCTCCGTTGACCGAGATGAACTGGTCCATGATGCCGCAATTGGCGCCCACGAACTCGTTTTCCGCGCGCTGGCATAGCCGTGCCAGCACGGGTCCCGGATAGCTGGCCCCGATGAGCGAAAGCACCGCCAGAGCCGTTGCCACTTCGACCGACGCCGAGCTCGAGAGTCCCGACCCCAACGGAATATCGCCAGACAGGCTGAGACTGAATGCGGGAATTCGATGGCCCTGCCCGGCCAGGATCGCCAGCACACCGAGAGGGTAGTCGGTCCAGTGCTTGCCGGCATTGGCGGGCAACTCGCCCGCGGCGAAGATTCGTTCTTCCCCGTAGTTCTCTGAGTAGATCGCAATCTTGCCGTCCGATCGCGGCGAGATTCCGGCCAGAGTGGCGAAGTTGATGGCCGCGGGCATTACAAAGCCCTCGGCGTAGTCGGTATGCTCGCCAATCAGGTTGACGCGGCCGGGCGCTGCAAAGATCGCCGGCTCGGCCTGAAAGCGCGCCAGATGCGTGGATCGAAAATCTGCAGGATCATACATGTCGGTCGATACCTGTCAAGAGCTCAATTTCAACCACCATCGGCCAGGAAAAAGACGCGCCGGGCGCCAGCGTGCGCGACCACGGTCCAGTCACTGCCAACGAGTCGACGGGCGCTGTCGATGGCTCCAGCGCGACGCACATTTGCTTTGGTCCAGGCCGCTCCGGCCAGCCGCCGTAACAGAGCCAGAGTCCAAGGTAAGGCGTTGCAGCCGGATCGAAGCCGGTCCAGATTCGCACGCCCAACGAAGGCCGCTCCAGCGCGCACCAATGCTCCGCTTCAGACAACGGACCGGCGAACAGCTTGTCGCCAATGGCCGATGCAGCGCGTTGCGCCACACTCAAATCTGTTTGTGCGCCGTAGGCTTGCGTAGCCACCGGCCAGCTCACCTCATCGCCGCTCTTGCCCAGCCTGCCGCGGCCGGAACCCTCCAGGCGCAGCGTTTGGATCGAGCCTGGCAGGATAATCCGATCTCCCGCCCCAACCGCGAACAACGGATGCGCCGCCCACGACCACGGCGTTGGGTGGCTGCCAATATTTGTGATCATATAGTGCATTCGCAACTGCCAACCTTTGCCCGCTTCCTTCAAGGTCGCCGTTCGTTCCAGCGCCAGCGGCAACGAAAAACATTCGCCGCGAAACGTTGCTGAATTTGCATCGGATTCACCGGCGGCGTAACCGGTTTTGACGACTCGCTGCCAGGCCACTCGCCACAGGTCGCCATGATCGGGAATCGAAGCGGTTCCCGTTGCGGTCTCCACCTTGCAGGCAGCCACCGAGGGCAAACATTCGTCCCAGCCGCCGGCATCGCCTTCATCGAAACGCATGGTGCGGGTACGGGGGCCAAAAGCAATGAGCGGGGGCTGCAGCAGCTCATGAACGCCGACGCGAATTGACGCGATCTTTCCGCCAAGCTGCGGCAGGATGGTCGCGGAGCAATCTCCTGCCTGAATGAGAACGTTTTCTTCTCCGATCCCGCTTGCGTCCGGCATTCCCCTCAATCTCCAGCCACTTCCTTGCAGGCTGCGCTTAACCGTTCCCAGATGCGGTCCAGCCACGCTTCGTGCTCCGGCTTCATCAAAACCGAGCGCAGACACGTTACAGTCTCGGCTTCAAGTCCGCTTGCCTCAAGCTCCGCCGGCTGAAACCATGCCAGTGGCAATTCTACTAGGGCCAGGTGCAAATCCCGCTGCGCGGAAGCTCGAAAGGCACGGTTCGCCATATCGGAGGCCAGCTCCCTGGTTTTCGCATTCAGCATCCAAACCACAATGTCGAGTTCAGGCGCGCCGGCGGCAGGCGTCTGAAATCGTTCGTCCTGGCGCAATCGGCGGTGCAATCCCATCGCCGCGGCACGCCCGCGTGCCAGGCCTTGCGCAAACTCGCCCTCCGGCGTCAGCGGCAAGAGCTGCTGTGTGGCCCACAGCGCCACCGCCGCGGCTCCGGCCCGCGAGCATTCCAGGCTGATCTCGCCTAGGTGCAGCCGCTTTGACGTGAAGTAGGTGTAAGGCGAATCGTGTTTGTAAAAGCGCCCCACGGCTGCGTCTCGAAACAAAACGCAACCACATCCATAGGGCTGCAACCCGTGCTTGTGCGGATCGATCACAATCGAATCGGCCTCGCCCATGGCCGCGAAAGCCCTTCGCGCCGGATCGTCCAATGCTTCGGGAATCAACCGAAAATAGCCGCCGTATGCCGCATCCACATGCACCCTGAAACCATACCGCTGACGCAGCGCCAGCACCTGGTCAAGCGGATCGACCGCGCCAGTGGCAGTTGTGCCCAGCGTGACCACCACTGTGCCCACATCGCCTTTGCGCAGCTCTGCCTCCAGCGACTCAAGGTCCATGCGGCCTTGGTTATCTGCCGAAATGCTGGAATATTCCAGCCTGAGCACGGCGGAGATGCGCTTGTGGGTATAGTGTGCTTGCTCGGAGCCCACGATTCGCCGCGCAGGCGCCAACTGCCCCGCCACCCACAGCGCCTCAAGATTGGCCAGCGTTCCGCTCGAGGTCAGATGTCCCAGAAACTCCTTCCAGCCGAACATTCCGGCTATTTCGGCCACCGCCTCAATCTCCATCTGCGAGCTGGCTCGCCCGCCGTCCCGCGCATGGTTGTTGGGATTGATGGTCATAGCCAGCGCATACGCCGCCCGCGCCACCGGATGAGGCGGCTTGAGCATCTGGCCGGCGTAAAGCGGATGGAAGTACGGATAATTGTCGCCCAGCCGGTTAGCAGTCGCCTCCAGAATCTTCTCCATCTTGCCTGTGTCCGCTGCGGTCTCAAACGGCGGCAACGCCCCGAACTTCGCCTCTAAGAGCTCAGTGGCGCGCGACAGCAATCCGGACACGGGATCGTTCGACATAGCGACCCATCACTTTATCAGAGTTCGCCTCGGCACACGCAATCGTGGAGAGGGTCCCGGTTAGTTTCGCCCGCCCGCTGAGGCGAAATCAAAGCAGGTCATGGTCGCAATTCCGCTTCATTCATTTGCTCATGCGCCTATCCTGAGCGAAATCCAAAGATGCGGGTTGGATGTAAAATGAGTGCCAGCGGACGCATCCGGCAGCAGATTGGTTCTGAGCTGGGAGGCCGCATGAAGCGCGGCCTCGAGACGCGGCTCCCTCAGGCATTTTCGGGGCGCAAGCAATTCCAGTGTCGATGGGAACCCATGGCAAAGTTCTTCACTTCGCGTCCTCTGTCGCTGCTCCTTATCCTGACCGTGGCCCTGCTTGCGGGGTGCGGCTCTTCCGTTCATAGCGCCAGTTCGGTGGCCGTTCCCAACGTCGTTGGGCAGACGCAGGCGGCAGCGGCAACCGCCATCACCAGTGCCGGCCTGGCGTTGGGGACGGTGACCACCCAATCCAGCAGCACCATGGCCGCCGGCAGCGTGATCAGCCAGAACCCGGCAGCCGGGTCCGAGGTCAGCTCCGGATCGACCGTCAGCCTGGTTGTCTCCTCCGGTCCTGCCCCGTTGAGCGCCGCCAACCTCAACCTGATTTTCGTCGTAAGCGACGATTTGGCCTATCAGGCTCCAGGGGACGTAAACCAGGAAACGGCGAACCTCACCAGCCAGGGGCTATACCGGTCGCTGCTCATGGCCGCCTACCTGCAAAAGGACGTGCTGGGAGAGGAGAACGTGACCGGCATCTACGCGCTGGAACCCATGACCCATTTGCAAACCACGGCCAATTACCCCGACATGGCGGCGCTTGAGACCATTCAGCAGTTTGCGCTTCTCAACCAGGTTACGATATCCAGTGACGCGAGCGGCGGGACTCCGTTGCCCGGCAACAGCTTCCCACTGAATGCATCCTATGCACCCGCGCCAGTGCCTCTGCCCGCCGGAGTCGCCACGCCGCTGATAGCTTGTCCCAGTTGCCAGGGTCTCGATTTCAACGATCAGGACAGCGACAACGAAACGCTGATCAACGGCTTGATAACGGCAAACGCGCCCGGTTTTTATGTCTTCTCCGCGCCTTGGGAAACCATCGGCGAGCTGCTGGCAAATGTCAATAAGAACCATTCCTACAACCTCACTCTTCCCGCCGGCTACGCGGGACCCAACACCATCTATGCCATCTCCATCGCGCCGCCGGGAAACGCGAGCCTGGTCACCTACCTGAGCAACCTGAACCCGCCCTCCACCTACCCCGTGCTGCCGTCGCCGGTATCGGCCGGCAACTCATGCACAGCCACGCCGTTCAGCATCTCCGTCACCGGCGGTGTTAGTGGCGCTCTGATTCCCGCGGGCGTCAATACCAATGAGACCCTATACATCTTTCGCCACGCGGAGGCTCATCCGGAGCCAAACTGGGACGACGGCAACTATGTCTGCGCAGGCCAGTGGCGCGCGCTCGACCTGCCCAACGCGCTGCTCGGCAAAATCAGTCCACAGCAGGTTTATGCGATCGATCCCGCTCAGGCTAATCCAGGCTCAGTGAGCGCCCTGGGAAATTCCGACTGGTCGTATGTCAGGCCCGCGCTGACGGTCGAGCCCTATGCAATCGCCAATAACCTGCCCTTCTATCTGGCTGCGGGCTTCGAACTCAACGCCCAGAATCCGCCCCAGCTTGCCACTCAGGCCAGCGGCTTTTTCTTTACCGGCGGCAAGTTCTCGTCTCAAACCGTGCTGCTGGCATGGGAGCACGCTCGCATTCCTACTACCGTGGATGCCTTGCTCGCCAGCTACTATCCCAGCGGCGGCGCCCCGGCCGCCCCGTCCTGGGCTGAAGACGACTACGACTCCATCTGGACGGTGACGCTCGACGCCCACGGCAACCTCACAGTGAACAACAGCCTGTGCGAAGGCATTGTCTCAGCAAGCCTGCCCGCCGCATGTCCCGCATTCTGAAAACAGATTCAGCCCTCGAATGCGGCCCAATCCGCCCGGTGTCGGCCCCATGCCCGCAACCAGGCATGCGACGTCGCTTAAGCCCTTTGGCAAGCGGGCCTTGGGACGACGGACAAGAAAATGTGCGCCTTTTTTGACACCATGGTACACTAGCCCCAGCGTTAGAACAGAACCGGGCGTCAGCAGCACTCGCCCAACAAAGCAAGATTCTGCCAGTGGCCGCTCCGATTCATCAAGCGCAATTCAATTCAGGAAACACGAG
>Ga0326727_10003623_pt1 | contig 48802 bp, 38 predicted proteins | sample MB2enrmetagenome_FD_207643 | JGI IMG/M metagenome (GOLD analysis project Ga0326727, IMG submission 207643) | Lab enriched peat soil microbial communities from McLean, Ithaca, NY, United States - MB29MY | ecosystem: Environmental > Terrestrial > Soil > Wetlands > Peat | place: USA: New York... | reverse complement strand
CGAACTTGCCCCGTACGCCGTGTCCGTGTTGCCAGAACCGTTTACCGAGATGGTATCGCCAGACGCGGTGGCATTGGTGATGTTAAGGCTATCATCTTCGTTCTGTGTGATTGCATCGCTAGTACCAGTCAGGGTCAATCCGGTCGGGTTCGAGCTGGTTCCGGACTGTTCGACAATCGAACTTGCCCCGCTTACCGTGTCCGTGTTGTTAGAGCCGCTTACTGTGATGTTATCGCCCGCCCCGCCGGTTGTGTTGATGGCGTCATTTCCAACCATATTGACAGTATCATCGTAGCCAGTCAGGTTCCCGGAAAAGCCATTGCCTAAACTGACGTCCGCAAAATCGCCATTGTCAGTGATGGAAGCGCCGGAGATATTGGCTGCCGTGTCAACGGTTGAGTATGCCGAGTCCAGAGTCAGCCCCTGATTGGAGTTGCTCAGGTTAACCTGGGCACCGCAGTACACCCCATCGTACACCCCGGACACGCCGGACACCGTGGCTGTCGTCCCTGTACCAATCAATGCAGTCGAGTTGTTACCGTCGTCACCAGTGACAGTTTGTCTCTGGCCAATGACCCCAACAGAGCAACCGGAGTCGTCAAGTAAATTAACAGTGTCGCTATTGCCCGTCACGTTTCCGCTAAAACCTTGGGCTGTATAAATCTGTGCGCCCCCGCCGTTGTCTAATATTGCTTCGCCGGTGGTATCTCCAGCTGTGAATACGGTCGAGCCAGCCGTCCCTAGAGTCAACGACTCATTGCTGCCGAGAAGGTTAACATAGCCACCGCCGTTGACGGTCGCCGTAGTGTTTGTACCAGCCAAGTTGACCATATCGTTGCCCGAATCTCCGGTGACGGTTTGATTCGTGCCGGTCACGGTAACATTGGAACCGCTGTTGGCAGCAAGATTCACGGTGTCGCTCTCCCCCTCCAAGGTAGTCAGGCCCGTTGATTGGCCGGCCGCCAGGTTGCCGCCGACGTTGATCGTGTTGTTGGCCGCCGCGTTAACCGTGTTGTTGGCTGCGGTTTCGATGGCATTGCTGTTGCCATTTTCAGTCACAGTGACGCCGCTGGAAAGGTAGACGTTGTCGCCAGTTCCGATAAGGGTGTCGTTCTGTCCAGTCACGACAAGGGTGTTGCCGTTGCCGCCGCTGACGTTGTTGTTTGCACCGTTGATTTCTGCAAAACCCGCAGATTGGCCAGGATCAAGGTTCACTCCGACATTGACGGTGTCGTTGGTTCCGGTGACTGTGTCGTTTGCTGCGGTGTTAAAGGCATTGCCGGCGCAGGTTTCGTTCACAGAGATTCCGCTGGCCAGCCAGGTGGTGTCGCCTGACCCGCTAAGAATGTCGTTCTGTCCGGTCACTACAAGGGTGTTGTTGTCACCGCCGCTGACGTTGTTGCTTGCACCGTTGATCGTAGTCACACCGGCAGATTGACCAGGATCAAGGTTCACTCCGACATTGACGGTGTCGTTGGTACCGGTGACGGTGTCGTTTGCTGCGGTGTTAAAGGCATTGCCGGCGCAGGTTTCGTTCACAGAGATTCCGCTGGCCAGCCAGGTGGTGTCGCCTGACCCGCTAAGAATGTCGTTCTGTCCGGTCAAGACAAGGGTGTTGTCGTTGCCACCGATGATGGTGTCGTTTGCGCCTCCAAGGCTGGTTACGCCTGTAGATGCCCCTGACAGGTTACAGTTGCCGCCGACATTGATGGTGTTGTTGGCCGCAGAGTTGATAAAGTCGTTGGCGGCGGTGTTGATGACGTTGCCGGTGCCATTCTCGGTCACCGCGACGCCGCTCCCAAGACAGACGGTGTTGCTGGTGCCGTTGAGGTTTGCCTGTGCTCCGGTGTCGAGGGTTACCGTGGCGTTATTGGCATTGACAGTATTACCACTTCCTCCCACATCAACAGTGCTCTGACCGGAGCCGGTGGTAACGGTGTTGCCCGAGCCTTGAGCAATTAGTGTATCGTTGCCACTTCCACCCATCAAAGTGTCATTACCGGTGCTAAAAAGTACTGCCGTACCGCTGTCGTCAGTGAGCGTGTTGCCACCCGTGCCAGTAGTATCAACCAGGACATTAACGCCACTCTGTCCGGCATCGACCGTCTGACCTGTGCCCCCATTAAGAAATTCGATCTTCTCACTATTATCAAGGGTGAATGTAATTGTGTCACCGTTAATAGACATTGAACTGACAGGATCAGTGTTAAAATTTTGGTCAAAATTCTGCACAGCCGTATTAGCAGTGCTGTTAAGAGCAACGTTTTCTTCTTGGAGGAGTTCAGCCGCGCCAGATGGTGGTGGTGACAGCAAGAAATTTAAAGCTTCTTGAAGAGTTGACCCAGACGGTTCTCCCGTTATGGTGGCTTGACACCATAATTGTCCTTGGCCATTATATGCATTTATCTGGTTAAATTGATCCCCGCCATTATTATTTGTCGCAACTATTGAACTGCCATCATTAGTGTTGGTTTGTGTCAAAGTTACAGACCCATCTTGATTAATGGTGGCCTGAATTTGATTTGGATCCAGGAGAAGTGTCTGACCTCCCCATTTTACGCCGACAACATTTCCACCGATAGCAGTAGACGTATTAATTAAATTGATGGCTTGCTGTGCGAGACCAGGGTTATTTGCAATTGCAGTCACCAAATTCTTACTTGAATGAGTTCCAAGTGCCCCAGTAATAGGATTATCAAACTGATTAAGAAACCCGCCTTCAACGTTGGCATTAATTGTTATGGTGTTAGAGTAACCAACACCATAATGTCCAACCCCATCACCCTGCGTTACGATGTCTACAACATTGTAATCGTAAGCACTGTTGCTAAATGCGCTTGGTGCATTTAATATGAGTGCAGGGATGGTGGTCCCACCTTCTGCTTCGGCTTCGCTCGCCTGGGCTGCTACTTCGCCGCCCAATGAATGCCCACCAACACAGATAGAGGCATTTGGATTTTTGGTTTCAATATTACTTATTTCAGTTTCGAGATCGATAACTCTTGCTCCGGGGTTAAGCCCAACCGCAATTTTGGCGTCAGTCCAATAATCTTGCGAAGAACCAGTTGTCCCTCGGTCAGCAATATAATAGCTCAAACCATTTTGATATACAGCCTCATAGTCACCAGTTTTAGGATCAGGCAAGACATTGATCAACTGCCATCCATCCTGAAGTGCTACATAACTGGAATTATTCATGTTCAGTTGCGGATTGCCATTTGCATCGATGTAAGCAGGGTACGCATCGCTGTCCATAATCGCTGCATCAAGTACTGATGGAACACCAGTAGATTTTGCCATTTTCACTTCCTCCTTAGATATTTGGGTAATTACTCCAAGTCAATCCATGGCGATTTAATTTCCAATGGAAATAAGATAGATATCCTGTACAACAGGGATGGCAATGTGCTTGCTGTCTGGACTGAATGCACATTTAAAGGTGTAGTATGTGCCAAAGGCTTTGGTGGGAAGGCTCACCTTCTCTAACAGGCGACCGCTCTTCACGTCCCATAGCCAAAAGATATCTGGCTGATCGCTCTTGAAACACGAGGCTAGGTATTTACCATCTGGGCTGAACGCCAGTGAACTGACATGGCTTTCCAACGGACCGAATTCCTTTACAAGCTTGCTGCTTTCAATATCCCACAGCCGGATCGGATCCTGATTGTCAATTACCTCCCAAACACCGGTCTTTGGATTCTTGTTATATTCGGTCCTCTTTGTGTTAGTTCCGGTCGCGACCAGATGGCTGTCAGGACTGACAGCTAGCGCGGTTGTCGACATCACATGGACGGGAGTGATGCTTTTTACCAGTTGGCCATTCTTTGCATCATAGAAATCAAGATAGGTAAAATACTTATCACTTTCCCCGGTTTGCCGTCGCCTGTCCTCTGTAAGAAATTTTGTCCTGCTGGCAACCAGATAATGGCCATCGGGGGTAAAAACAATATTGCTGTTAATAAGCCCTGGGGACAGTTTAATCGAATACAGGAGCGCTCCGGTTTCGACATTGTATGCATAAATTTTATTGGCAGTCACTATACCGGTTGTAGCGACGATCTTACTATCTGGACTGAATATCAGCGAATAAATATCGGTGCCAGGATTAATCTCCCGGAGTAGTTTCATGCTCTTGGCGTCCCAAATCGATATTATGCTATTTCCTCCAGCCAGATATTTGCCGTCAGGACTATACGCGACGTCTCCCATTTGAATAGTGGTTTCATTTAAGTGCAGAACATTATTTTTATGATTTGTCACAGCATCAAAAATGTAAATCTGATGATTGAAACCATTTACCGCAAAATATTTTCCATCAGGACTCCAGGCGCAACGGTATGTCTCACTATCCAGGTGGACGACCTGTTTTGTAATTGACAATTGTTTTGCGGTTGGCTCAAGAATCCCGCTACTATTTTTCAGTTTTGTTTCCATGAATGTATCATTCGCAACTGAGCAGGATGACATGGTTATTGACATAATTATGCCCACCCCAAGCCGCTGCATTCTCGTAACAATCATGAGTTCACCTTTTCATTGTATCTGAGATTTATATGTACCTAATATGCATGAACTTATCTCCTAGAAGTGTCCCATTCCAAACTTATTAATTTAAATCACTACTGTCCGGTTAATAGTTGAATAAGTTTAGTTGGTTGCAATCATGGATATCTGGATTTCGCTTCAGTGCCTCTGTAGCCAGCGATGAAATGGGCTTTTTCTCAAACAAGTTGACCTCAAGAATCTGTAGAAAAGTGTAAAGCGAACACGGAATGCTCAACTTCTTTTTCGTTATCGCCACCAGCAGGTAGATGCACAAGGCAACCCATATCTGGCTCTTTACGGCATTGACCGACGTGCCGATGAACGACTTGATCCGCAGGTCTGCTTGATCCATTTGAAGAACAGCTCCACCTGCCAGCGCTGCTTGTAAACCGCAGCTACGGTCTCTGCCGGAACCTCGAAATTGTTTGTGAGAAACACAAGCCGTCTGTTTCGTTCTTTCTCAACAAAGCTGATCCGACGTAACTGCTCCGGATAGCCTTTTTTCGACTTCTGCGTTACCAGGGTGATGATCTGGTCTGCCCGTACGCCTGTTTCTTTGTGCTTAGGATTGGAATACAGCCGCTTGCACTTCAGGTTGTCCTTGGCGCGAACGACAAAGAAGGCTCCCTGTTGGTGCATGACGTATAGCCGACCGAAATCGACATAGCCTCTATCCATCGCATAGAAGGCATCCTTTTCGACGGGTAGATAGTCAAGCATCCTGACATCGTGGACCTTACCAGTGGTAATTGGCTATCCAAGTCGGGATGGGACCGCGCAGATCAATGAGCGTGTGCATCTTGACCGCTGCCTTGGTCTTCCGGAATTCGGCCCACGGGAACAGCGAAAGGCACAGGTCAATGGTGGTCGAGTCAAAAGCATAGAGCGGTTGAGTAAGCTCAACGGCAATAGAATCACTCTGGTAAAGCCGTTGCGCCAGTCCGATCAACACATGGCCGAAGTCCTGGAAGATGCGCCAGTCCCTGCGCTCGTTTGCATCGGCAAGGGTCGTTCTATCACCACGAAAGCCGATGTGGTAGAGCTTCTCCCGGTGAGAGTTCAGACAGGTTTCTATATCCCGCAGGCTCTCTCGCCCGGCCATCTGGGCGTATGCCAGACAGAGGAACTGGTCGAAGGTTGAAAAGCTCTTTGCCCTGTATTCTCCACGGTAGCGCTGAACGCAGAGGTTGAATTCGTACCGGGGTAGATGTTGTAGAAGTTGCTTGAAAACGGTTGGGCCGGTGTGCATTGCTACCCTCCTGTAAAGCTAGGAAGGCTACACCCAGAACGAATTCATGTCGAAAAAAGAACAATTGTATCAAAGAACAATAAAACTCAGTTAGTTACAGCAGTACAAACAAAATTTACCGGACAGTAGTGATCCTCGCAAATCAAAGTTGACCAGAGCGCCCTTTACAGGTGTGCATATTCACATACAATGCCAAAAGGCACAACTTCGACATAAAAGTATAATTACAGGGTGTTACGTTATTTATACGGGCATGTAATCGGGTTTAAGGGACTCATTAGAGTGTCCAAAAACTGGACACTCTAATGTAAATAGCTGATATTACAAACATTGCAAGGGTGTCCAGAAACTGGACACCGCAGTGTATATAGCTGATATTACAAGCATTGCAGGGGTGTCCAGAAACTGGACACATTATAGCAATTCAATCACAATTTCTTAATCACACTCAGCGCACCCTTGAATCACCAATTGGATTGTTGAGCGATTAAAGTGTTAATTTTATAACACCTGTAACAAAAGTTGTATTTAAACATAAGGTTATCGTGATATCAGAAATTATAGAGATCGAAGTTTTCAGTGTGGAGGGATTTGGTCGGGCGGAATGATGAATTAATATTTTCTACAAATATATTTTTAAAGCAGCACGTACTCAGCCATTTATCAAATATGTATTACAAATATGGTATTGCGGTTTTGCCTCTCTTGAACAGAAGAGTTTAAATTTAATAAAAAATCACGTAATGTGGAACCCGTTTTCACCAGTCTCCTAGAGATTGATTCATCCGAATACGTTCGAGCCCAACAAAGACAACAGAGTAAGAGGTCATCGTCTACAGGAGGTGACGGGGCGACCGAGGAAAAACCTGTCTACCATCCCCTTCCCCATGTTACGGAGATGTGCTGCAATGGACGAGATACCGAGTAACTACAAAAAGAGAAAAAAACTGTACCTCGGGCTTCTGGCAAGCATGGTTGCCCTTGTTATCGTCTTTCGCCTGACCGCCCCGGCAAACGGACAAGGCACCTTCCAAGCCAACCTGCTGAAGCTCGCCTGCCTGCTTGCGGTCATCTTCGCCGCCCGGACCGTTTTCCGCTGTCCCAACTGCGAGACCGCCCTGGCCCAGGCATTCTATTCGTCATGGTGCAAGCTGCGCCGCTGCCCCAAGTGCGGGGCAAAGTTGACCGAGGATTGAAACATCCGGCATCTGCCTCGCGAGAGTTAAAGCCCATGTTCATCTATTGTCTAGAACTCCACCTGAACCTGCCCGCCCGCTCCCTCAAGGAGAAGCGCGGCATCGTCAAGAGCATCCTGGGGCGCTGCAGAAACCGTTTCAACACGGCCTGCGCCGAGGTTGACCGCCAGGACCTGCCTGGCGCGGCGGTGCTGGCGTTCGTAACGGTCAGCCCGAACAAGGTCATTGCCCGGCAGGTACTGGAACGCATTGAGGAGTGGATTTACGAAGGATGGCCGGATGTGGAGATAACGGCCGCCGATATCTGCGAGGTATGAACATCGGCCCTGTCTCTTCCTGCCATAAGTGCATTATTGACAGTATTGATCATGCAGAGTATATTTAAATTTTATTTCAAATACTTATATTGCATGGACCGCATGGCGGCGCCTTGCCGGATCATTTACCCCCTATGCTTGAGCAACCTGTCAATAATCAGGGCCAAAACACACTGACATATCTGACCAAGCTGGGGTCGAACCTACTTGACCTGATGGTGAGGTGGTTTTCCAACCCCCGAACAGCCCGCCGCAACAGGTTTATCCTACTCATCACAACCGCCTTCCTGCTGACGCTCATCCTGCTCCCCGGTCGGCCTTTCCGCTCGGCCGAATTCAAGCAGGGAGATATCGCCACCTCCGATATCCGCGCCCCCCTGGATTACCTCGTCGAAGACCGCGCTCTGACCGAACAGCGCCGCAAGGAGGCCGCCAATAATGCGCCTGTCGTCTATAACCTGAGTGACCGCGTCCCCTCCTATATCATCGGTAAACTCGAACAGGTCGTGGCTGCGACTCGCAGGGAACATGCGGCCAAAAGCCGGAAAGATACGAACGAGTGGCGCACCGTGCTCGCCCCGCTCTTGGACACGGAGTTGAGCGATGCGGATATCCACGCCTTCATCCACATTGCTGCGGACCGGGTTTTTCTGGCGGACGCCGGCCGCATGCTGAACGACTTGTACCGCCGCCGGATCGTCCTGGACGGCAAGGCGTTCCAGACCGATTTCCGGCGAGGCGTCGAGATCATCAGCGACAATGGTCAAGTGGTCGAGGGAGGCGACGACACCACCGACTTCACCGAGATCAGGGAAGCCCGCAGAATGGTTGCCGGCTGGCAGTTTTCGGGCCTCAACGACCGCGACGACGGGGATAGAATCTCGGGCGTGATCGCCCGCATCCTCCTGCCGAACCTCTTCTACAACCGCGAGGCGTCGGAGGCCCGTGCCAAGACGGCCATGGAGGCGGTCAGGCCGGTGCTTTTCAAGATCCAGAAGGGGGAAATGATCGTCAGGGTCGGCGAGCGGATCAGCCCCGAACAGGCGCACAAGCTGCAAACGATTTTTAAGGAGAACCGCAGCGTCAACCGTCTGTCTTCAGCTGTCGGCATCTTTGCCCTGATCCTGGTGCTGTTCTATTTTCCGTACCGTTTCGCCTTGAAGAACATCCGCAAGTTCAACCCGACCAACAAGGACATCCTGATCATCTCGCTTCTGGTCATCGGCAGCTTCCTGTTCTTCAAGATTTCACTCCTGATCGCCCACAACATCGGCCCTGTCTTCCCGGACATCGACACCAGTTCCTACTTCTACCTGTTTCCCTTTGCCGCCGGCCCTATGATCGTACGCATCTTCATCAATTCCGAGGTGGCCCTGGTTTACTGCGCGATCCTGGCGCCCCTCCTGGGGATCATGTTCGACAGCAACATGACTGTCGTGATCTATGCCATGCTGGGGAGTATCGTCGGTGCCCACGGCGTACGCCATTGCTCGGACCGAAGCACCATCTACACCGCCGGCCTGAAGGTGTCGGTCGTTAACCTTGCCATGGCGCTGGCCTTTCAGACCTCAAGCGCCACGTTGTTCACCATGCAGACGATCTATGTGGTCTTTTTCGCCCTGGTAAGCGGCGTGTTGAGTTCCGGCCTCGTTTCCGGCTTCATCCCGCTCATCGAGACGCTGTTCCACTACACCACCGACATCAAGCTCCTGGAGCTGGCCAACCTCAACTCACCCATACTGCGGGACCTGATGGTGCGGGCTCCGGGGACCTATCACCATAGCGTGGTGGTGGGCAACCTGGTGGAGTCCGCGGCCGAGTCCATCAACGCCAATCCGCTCCTGGCCCGAGTTGCCGCCTATTACCACGACATCGGCAAGATCTCCAAGCCGCTCTATTTCATCGAAAACCTGGGGGGCGAGGACAATCGCCACGACAAGCTGACCCCCAGCATGAGTTCCCTGATCCTGATATCTCATATCAAGGAGGGGTCCGAACTGGCCCGGGAGAGGCACCTGGGGCAGCCGATCATCGACATCATCCGTCAGCACCACGGCACCGGGTTGATCAAATTCTTCTATGACCGGGCCAAGACCCAGGCCGAGGCGAACGGCCAGACGGTGGAGGAGAAGGACTTCCGCTACCCCGGCCCCAAACCCCAGACCCGAGAGGCCGGCATCGTTATGCTGGCGGATTGTGTCGAGGCGGCTTCCCGCACCCTGGTCAATCCGACTCCCGACCGCATCCAGGGAATGGTGCAAAAGATTATCAACAATATTTTCATCGACGGCCAACTTGAGGAATGCGAACTGACCCTCAAGAATCTCCATGAGATCGCACGATGTTTCAACCGCATCCTGAACGGCATATTCCACCACCGGATCGATTACCCCGAACCGGTCCACAAAGGCGGCAGCGGGCAGAAAAAGGTCGAACATAAGACCAACTCCGGCGAACACGGCAAGCCGGGAAACGGAGAAACGACGAGTGCTCATACAGTTGAACAACCGCCAGAGACGGCACCGGATCATGGCGTCCCGGCTAAGAAGGGTAGCGGAGAGGATCTTAAGCGCCTTGGCATGTCATGAGGATACCGAACTGTCAGTCTCCATCGTCGGAGATCGGACCATCCGCGGCATCAATCGGGAGTACCTGGCACGGGACCGCCCCACCAACGTCATCTCCTTCCCGCTCCAGGAAGGGGAATGCGCCGGCATCACGCCCCACGCCCTGGGGGATGTGGTTATTTCGGCCGATACTGCTGCCCGGGAGGCCGCAGAAGGAGGCATGGAGACCTTTGAACGGCTGATTTTTTTGCTGTTGCACGGCATTCTGCACCTGTGCGGCTATGACCACGAACGAAGTGGCGAGGCCGAGGCGTTGCGAATGAAAAAGAAGGAGAGGGAATTATTCAGTCTTCTGAAGAGGGAAGGGTTCCTGAACCCGTAAAACCGGACCGCTTCATCGACTCGGTCAACTGCGCCATCGAGGGGATCATCCACGCGGCCCGCACCGAACGGCACATGCGCAACCACTTCATAGCCGCCGCGGTGGTGCTCTTGCTGGCGCTCTTCCTGCGGGTAAGCCCCCTGGAGTTTGCCCTGCTGGCGCTCTCGATCCTGTTCGTGCTTTTTGCCGAACTGCTCAACACTGCGGTGGAGGCGGTGGTGGACCTCGTATCGCCCGGCTACAACCATTTGGCCAGAATAGCAAAGGATACTGCGGCCGGAGCGGTGCTGATCGCTGCCTGCGGGGCCGCCATCATGGGCTACCTGATCCTGGCCAAATACATCCTGCCGCTCTATGGGGAGGCTCTTGCAATGTTCGGCACACCTTCGGATATTGGTACGGTGGTCTCAATCCTGGTCGTCACGATCGTCGTGATCATGTTCAAGAGCATGACCGGCACGGGGAGCCCCCTGCACGGCGGAGCCCCAAGCGGCCACGCCGCAATCGCCTTTTCCATCGCCACGGCGGCATCGCTCAACTCCCGCGACCCGCTCATCTCGCTGCTTTCCGTCGCCCTGGCGCTGATGGTCAGCCACTCCCGGCTGTTCATGCGCATCCATACCATGGGCGAGGTGGTGGTGGGTTCGTGCCTCGGGGCGGGGATCACCTTGATAGTTTTGTTTTTATTCAAATTTTTCGGAACATAAAAGGAGGGAAAAGAATTGGAAGAAGGCGGCAGTAAAAAGTCCGGGTTCATCGAACTGGTGAGCCGGTTCATGACCGGACGCAAAAAGATCACCGAAGATGAGATCCACGATTTGATCGAAGCCAGCGAGGAAGAGGGGCTGGTCAACGAGGAAGAGAGCGAGATGATCCGCTCTATTTTCTCCCTTAGGACGACGGTGGTGCGTGAGATTATGGTGCCCCGTACCGACATGGCCTGCGTGTCCGCGGAAGCCACCATCCCCGAGCTTCTGGAAACCATCATCGCCTGCGGCCACTCCCGCATCCCGGTCTACGAGAACACCATGGACAACATCATAGGTCTGCTCTACGCCAAGGACCTTCTTAAATTCTGGGGCGACGGCAGGGAGCAGCTCCAGGTGCGCGCCATCGCGCGCCCTCCCTTCTTTATTCCCGAGACCAAGGACTTGGAGCAACTGCTCCAGGAGTTCAAGCGCAAACGGGTTCACCTTGCCATCGTCATCGACGAATACGGCGGCACCTCGGGGCTGATCACCATCGAAGACCTGCTGGAACAGATCGTGGGTGACATTCAGGACGAATACGACCGGGAAGAGGCGCTCTTCACGGTCAACACCGACGGATCGATCACCGCTGATGCCCGCATGCCTGTGGAAGACCTGGAGGACCACTTCGACGTGGAGATCGAGCGGGACAAGTTTGACACCGTCGGCGGCCTGATCTTCCACCTTACCGGCAAGATTCCCGCCATCGGCGACGAAATGGACGGTTCCGGCCTGCACCTGACCATCCTTGATGCCGACGAGCGCAAGGTGAAGCAGGTCCGCATCGCCCGCCTGGACGCCGCTGCCGGCAAAGAGCAGGACAACGAGTGACCCTTCCGGCCCCGCGTACCCATCTTTTGGCGTTCTGCGACCGGCGGGGGCTTCTGGCCATGGTCTCCGGCGCCCTGATTGCGCTCTCCTTTCCCACGGCAGGACTATCCCTGCTGGCCTGGATCGCCCTGATACCACTTTTGATCTCCCTGGAACGGGTATCACTGCGCCAGGCATTCCGCCTCGGCTTTACCTGCGGCCTTACCGCCTACGCCATCATCCTCTACTGGATCAATATCGTCGTCACCCGCTACGGCCATCTCCCCTGGGCGGTCAGCATCCCGCTCTATCTCGCTCTGGCGGCCTGGCTGGCCCTGTTTTACGGCTTGGCCACCCTGATCGCCCGTCACGGAGAATCGGCCGGAGTCAAGCAAGTCTTCACCCTGCCGGTGGCTTGGGTGGCGCTGGATTTTTTCCGTTCCTTCCTGCTCTCCGGCTTTCCCTGGACCATGTTGGGGCACTCTCAGTACCGTATCCTCCCCTTGATACAGATTGCGGACCTGACCGGCGTCTACGGCATTACGTTCTTGATCGTGCTGACCAACGTGGTACTGTACCGGGTGCTGCGGGCGGTTTCCGGGGCCGGGGTCCCCTACCCCGCCAAGAGCGCCCTTTTGCTCCTGGTGCTGTTCACCGCTACCCTCTTCTATGGTTTCAGCCGTTTGAACGGAGAGGATCCGGCTCCTGGCCCGACACTCAGGGTGGCCCTGATCCAGGGGAACATCGACCAGGACGTCAAGTGGAGCCCGGACTATCAGGAAAAGACCATGGCAATCTACGAGCGGCTCACCCGCGAGGCCGCCCTCGGGGGCGTTGACCTGGTGGTCTGGCCTGAGAGCGCTGTCCCGTTCTTCTTCCAGGATCAAGCCCGGCAAGCGGAACGGGTCCGCTCCCTGGCACGGGAGATCAACGCCTTCATACTCTTCGGCAGCCCGGCCCACGAGTTCCGTAATAACGCCCGCACCTTTCTCAACAGCGCCTTTGTCGTTGCCCCCAGCGGCGAAACCGTTGCCAGGGGGGACAAATCGCACCTGGTCCCCTTTGGCGAATACGTGCCGCTCAAAACCCTGCTCCCCTTCGTCAACAAGCTGGTGGTGGGGATCGGCGACTTCTCTCCCGGCGAACACGCCGTTCCGCTTGATGTCGGCCGGACCCGTGTGGGCCTTCTGGTCTGTTACGAAGGGATATTTCCGGAGCTGGCCCGGGAATATGTGCGTAACGGCGCCCGCATTCTGGTGAACATCACCAACGATGCCTGGTACGGCCGTTCGTCGGCCCCCTTTCAGCACTTTTCCATCGCGGTGTTCCGCGCCGTGGAAACCCGTACGCCGCTGCTCCGGGCCGCCAACACCGGCATAACCGCCATCATCGACCCAAACGGCCATATCCGCACCATGAGCAACATCTTTCAGGAGGATTTCCGCACCAGTGAGATCAAGCCGGGCAGCGGGGACTCCCTGTACTTAAAAATAGGCGATTCGCCGGCTTGGTTGTGTGTTATCCTGACAATGGGGGTGACTCTCTTTGCCTGGTTCGGGCGGAAGAGGCGTGCAGTAAAATAACTCCTCCCCCCAGCGGCCCCTCTGGGGCCTATTGGGAGGGGGGCTTATTTCGCAGCTTTTTCCCCCTCCCTAGCCCTCCCCCGCTGGGGGAGGGAACCTGTAGTAACAGTTTAGCTGAAGATTGGTTCCACTTAGAAATTACAATCAAGGAGTAACAGAACATGTTTCGTGAAGAAATTGCCAACTTGAAGGATTTTGAAGAACGTATCGCCAAACTTCGGGGGTCTCTTTGACGTAGACGCCAAACGGGAATCGCTCCAAGAGATCGAGGCCCAGATCGCTGCGCCCGGTTTCTGGGATGCGGTGGAGAGATCCCAGGAGGTCCTCCGCAGGCGCACCACCCTGGAAAAGCTCCTCCAGGGCTGGGATTCGCTCGTCCGGCAGTTGGACGACGTCCGGGTGATGATCGAACTGGGGGAGGAGGCCCAGGACGAGGCAACTCTTGCCGAGGTCGCGGAGATGAACCGGCACATCAAGGAAGGCATTGAGGCGGCCGAGTTCCAGCGCATGCTCTCCGGCAGTCATGACCGCAACTCCTGCTTCCTCTCCATCAATCCCGGGGCCGGTGGAACTGAGTCCCAGGACTGGGCCGAGATGTTGCTGCGCATGTACCTGCGCTACTGCGAAAAGAAGGGGTGGAAAACCACCATAACCGACTATCAGGCCGGAGACGAGGCGGGCATCAAATCGGCCACCTTCAGCGTCAGTGGCGAGTATGCCTACGGCCATCTCAAGGCCGAGGCGGGCATCCACCGCCTGGTGCGCATTTCCCCCTTTGACAGCAATGCCCGCCGCCATACCTCATTTGCCTCGGTATATGCCTTTCCCGAGATAGAGGAGGAGGACATCAGTATCAAGATCGCCGACTCCGACCTCCGGGTGGATACGTTCCGTTCCAGCGGCGCCGGCGGCCAGCACGTCAACACCACCGACTCAGCCGTACGCATCACCCATCTGCCCACAGGCATCGTAGTGGCCTGCCAGAGCGAACGGAGCCAGATACTCAACCGGGCCACCGCCATGAAGGTGCTGCGGGCCAAGCTGTACGAGCGGGAGGTGGAGGAGCGGAGCGCCAAGGCCTCCGAGATCGCCGCTGAAAAGAAGGAGATCGGTTGGGGAAGCCAGATCCGCTCCTATGTTCTGCACCCCTACAAGATGGTCAAGGACCTGAGGACCGGAGTGGAATCGGGCAACCCGGATGCGGTGCTGGATGGGGCTCTGGAGGATTTCGTGGTGGCATACCTGATGGGCGTGCGCCGCCAGACGAACGACGTGGAATAGTCACGGGCCGACCGACAAAAAAAGCCGCTCTCCGGGGATAACCGGGGAACGGCTTTTACTTAACCCAATTTATCAGACTAACGACTAAACAGTGGCGTTCACCGAAGAGCCGCCGAAGCGCATCATGATATCCGCCGTGCGCGCCAGCATCACCGGCGGCGTCTGGTACACCAAGTTGTTTTTGCTGTCCATAAACCTGACGCGCAGATTGCCTTTCCAGTTGTAGACAAACAGCACCGAACCGATCCTGCCGCCGATTGTGCTGTTCCCTTGGCTTGGATTCGCCTTCGCGGAGTCCTGGACCTTGCCCTGCAAGGTGACCGTGTCAACCAAGGCGGACTTCACCCCTGCGTCAACCGTGCTGCTATCTGTCGCTGAAACCAGCGCTTCGACCCCGCCGGACATCGGACCGGCAACCGTCGTTGCGTCGGGTGCCGCAGCCGCAGCTACCGAATTTGTCGTCATAATGTTTCCCTCCCTTCAGAGCAAGGGTACGCGGCACTACAAAACAGTATAAAATATCCTTATTATTTTCACTATATTCCTTAAATGATACTTTTACAATTATTTTTTCTTGTCAAATGCTCGCGACCGCCGATAGCAAGTCAGTTAAAAAACATGCCGTTATTAATATGCAAAACCATTGCCACAGCCTAAATCATTAATCAAAACGAATTGTTACGATAATTGGCACGAGAGGACATTTTAGAATGTAAACCTTACCGACAGTCAACATTCAGAATCTGTATTTGAATAGCTATTAAATTTATCAATAATCCAAACAGACCCGCTGCCCGACCGCCTGGCGGGTCCTTTGCCGCTCCCACCACTGCATCCACGCGCCGTTCGGGATAAAAAGTTCTTTACTCGCAACGATCAATTATGGATACTAGAGTCCTATGCTGTTAATTCGGGAATGGATCAACAGCACTGGATACAGGCTGTATTCGATCCTTTTCACCTCATAACAACGACCACCTTCGAGCCATGTTCTCAACCTTCAAATCAGCCATCTCAGCAAGTCTGCTCGCTATCCTCCTTCTTTTCGTGACAGAAGGGCACGCTGCTTCATCATCGGGGCTGAACCGGCTGGGCTACGCCATCCAGATGGGTGCCTTCGCCGATGTGAAGAATGCGGAGCGCTTTACCGCCGCCCTCCAGAAGCAAGGGATCGAAGCCTTCTACTTTCGCAAGGACAACGGCATCTACGCCGTGCGTTTCGGCGATTTCGCCACCAGGGACAAGGCTCGGGCCGCAGCCCAGAGGCTTGTGGCGGACCGGCTGATCAACAGCTTCTATATCGCCCCTCCCCATGAGATCGTCTTTGCCCGCCCCAAGGAAGCGGGTTGGCAAAAACCGCCTCAGAAAGAGATCATATCCCCTCGTCCCGTCGATGTCCTCAAAACGTCGAAAGACAAAGGTAAGGCAGGAACAGGGGAGATTGGGGAGAGCACACGGCAGATGCCCGCACGTGAAGCCGGGGATATGGGCGCCATCGCCGCCCGCACCGCCGAACGTTTCGTGGGTATCCCCTACCGCTGGGGCGGCGAGAATGTGGTGGACGGCATGGATTGCAGCGGCTTTGTGCGGGCGGTGTACAACCTGTGCGGCCTCAGCATTCCGCGGAACTCCCGTGACCAGTACAAGGCCGGCGATCCCGTATTGAAGGACGACCTGCGGGACGGGGACCTGGTCTTTTTCGGATCATCGGCCGACAGCATCAATCACGTCGGCATCTACGTGGGGAACGGCAAGTTCGTGCACGCCCCCCGCCGCGGCGAGGACATCAGGCTATCCGGCGTTGACGAGAGCTACTTCGAGAAGCGATTTATCGGCGCACGCAGGTATTTTCAGTAGACGACCACGAGGTTACGATGGCATTTATCAAACCGTTCCGGGCGCTGCGCCCCCCCAAGGAGTTGGCCGAAAAGGTGGCGGCCCTCCCCTATGACGTAATGAACGTCGAAGAGGCACGCCTGATGGCGGCCGGCAACCCCGACAGCTTTCTGCATGTCTCCCGGCCGGAGATCGACCTTGCCGCCGACATCGATCCCCACGACGAACCGGTCTATGCGCAGGGAAGAAAAAACCTGGCGGATTTCATCCTGCGCGGCACTCTGGTCCGGGATGAGAGCGAATGTTTCTACGTCTATCGCCAGCGTATGGGGGAAATCACCCAAACCGGGTTGGTGGTCTGCACCAGCGTGGACGACTATCAGACCGGCGTGATCAAGAAGCACGAGCTCACCAGGGCCGATAAGGAGGATGACCGGGTCAAGCATATCGATTACCTGGACGCCAACGACGAACCGGTATTCTATCTCTCCCGCTCCAGTGCAGAGATCGAGGCGATCATCTCGGGAATCGCGGCTGCCCCTCCTGAATACGACTTCACCACCGACGATGGCGTCAACCACACCCTCTGGATAGTCGCCGACCAAGGGATGATCGGCCGGCTTACCACCCTGTTTGCGGCCGTTCCCCGCCTGTACGTGGCTGACGGCCACCACCGAAGCGCCGCTGCCGGGAGGGTGCGCGAGCTGCGCCGGCAGAAGAACCCGGGCCATTCCGGCCAGGAGGAGTACAACGTCTTCCTCACCGTTATCTTTCCCGAAACCCAACTCAACATCATGTCCTACAACCGGGCCGTAAAGGATTTGAACGGCCAGGGCCCCGCAGAGTTTATTTCCCGTGTGGAGGGGGCCTTCACACTCCTTCCCTCCCCGGTCCCTGTCGTACCGTGTGAGCGCCACCAGTTCGGCATGTACCTGGAGGGGAAATGGTATCAGCTCCATGCCCGCCATACCATTATCGATGAATCGGACACGGTCGAACGCCTGGACGTGTCGATTCTCCAGAACCGTCTGCTCGACCCGGTCCTAGGCATCCATGACCCCCGCACCGACAAACGCATCCATTTCGTCGGTGGCATCAGGGGGAGCGAGGAACTGGTGAGGCTGGTGGATTCGGGCGAGTATGCCGTGGCCTTTTCCCTCTATCCCACCTCGATCCGCGAGTTGATCGAACTGGCCGACCAGGACCGGATCATGCCCCCAAAATCCACCTGGTTCGAACCCAAGCTGCGGAGCGGCCTCTTCGTGCACCTCCTCTCCTGACCCGGCCGGCCATGTTCCAACGTGCTGCGCAAGCGATCGGGGAGGCCGAGGTGATCATCATCACCGCCGGTGCAGGCATGGGGGTTGACTCCGGCCTGCCCGACTTCCGCGGCACCCAGGGTTTCTGGAACAGCTATCCACCCTATGCCCGGCTGGGCATCTCCTTCGAGGAAGCCGCCAACCCCGAACACTTTGAGCGCGATCCGGCCTTCGGCTGGGGCTTTTACGGGCACCGCACCAATCTGTACCGTGCCACGGTCCCCCACGAAGGTTTTCACATTTTGCAGGAATGGATCGAGCGGAACAGGGCCGACTCGTTCGTGGTCACCTCCAATGTGGACGGCCAGTTCCAGAAGGCCGGTTACCCGGAGGAACTCATTCTTGAGGTGCACGGTTCGATCCACTGGTTGCAGTGCACGACGCCTTGCGGCAGGCGCATCTGGGCCAATCAGGAAGAAATCCCCGTCAACCTGCAAACCATGCGGGCCCGTGCCATTCCCCGCTGCATCTCCTGCGATGCCGTAAGCCGCCCCAATATCCTCATGTTCGGCGATTATACCTGGCTTTCCGAGCGCACCTCGGAACAGGAGCGCCGTTTCGGCCGGTTTTGTGAAGACCTCTGCGGCCGGCGCACCGTCGTAATCGAGTTGGGGGCCGGGCGTGCCCTCCCCACCATCCGCTATGCCTCGGAGCGGCTCGGCGCCCGGCCAAATACCACGGTAATCCGCATCAATCCACGGGAAGCGGAGATAGACACCCCCCACCTGTCGCTCCCCTGCGGCGCCCTTGAGGCGTTGCGGGGCATTGCGGAATACCTTTGATCCCTAGTGTCCCGTGCGGTTAGTCGTGGGAAGTAATTCCTTTGCTATTTTGGCTGGTGCCAAGGCGCGGTGACGCAGGTGTAGCAGGGTCTACATCAAGGAGCCGCAACGACGGCAACGGCCAAATGAGCCGGAATTACAAGTACGAACTGACCGCACGGGACACTAGGTGCAATACTACATGAGTCCTGAATACGTGACGCCTTCCGTAAGAACACCCCTCCCCTTCTCTTGATTCCTCTGGCAATTTTTACTCATTAAGCGTATACGTTGCCGGAAACATGATGATCAACAGTCATAAAAAGGAACCGGTAATGTTTAAAAGACCGCTGCCTGAGGAAACCCGCAACACAATCATCCTGGTCATCGTCGTGGTCGTGGCCCCCATTCTGTTCTACATCCTCAATATTTTTTTCAACTCCGGCACTTCGGCCCTCCAGGTCGGCAAGGAGAAGGAGAAAACCGTCATCGTCTCGGAGGCCGAAAAGGCGGACATCCTCACCAAGGCCACCGCCAAACCGGTCACACAATCCGTACGCGAGGCGATGGACCAGGGGGACTACTCCACGGCTCACCTGCAACTCAGCAAGGTCCCCAAGGATTCGCCGGAATACGATGAACTCAGCAAGCAACTGGCTTCGGAACCGCGCGCCCGCAAACTCCCCGGCGTGAGAAAAGAGGCGGTTACGCCCCAGAGCCCCCTGCGCTATCTCGATGAAACAACCCCCCGCGACAGGTTCAGCGACGGGCTCTACCTCTACCTGGTGGAGGTCTCCGGGAGCGTCTGGCCGAAGTTCTGCATTCAGTCGGTGGGCAAACGGCCGCTCGACATAACCGGCTTTCGAATAAAGGCCGATGGGAAGACCTTTGCCATACCGGCTCTGACCGTCAAGTCGGAGAAATCCCCCGCCAAGGTCGCCGAGTATTACGACGCCCCGGTCGATCAGCAGTCCTACGACGCCATGCGTGCCTTGATCAAGGCGCACAAGGCGTCGCTTACGTACATCGGGAGGTCGGGGGAACGGGTGCGTGAAATTACCGATAACGAGAAAAAAGGGCTGGGGAGGATGATGGATGCCTATGCCGCCCTGGGCGGAAACTTTGCATTTATCCAGCATTGACGGCGGGATGCTGTTTTACCTTTCTGACGCCTTCCCCATCTCCCCACCGAGCGCCTGATAGAGCGTCATCAGGTTGTTGAGACGGTTCAGCCGGTTTGCGGCCAGGGTCTTTTCGGCACTCCGCCGGCTTTCCTGCGCATCCAGCCAGAGTTGAAGAGCGGTATATCCCGTGCGGTAGCGGACTTCTGCCAACTTTTCAGCCTGCTGCGCCAGCGACAGCGCCTCTTCCAACTGCTTCCCCTCCACCTCATACTGGGTGCGGCCCGACAGGGCGTTCTCCACATCGCCCAGGGCGGCATACAAGGTCTGCCGGAAATTGACCACCGCTACCTCGTAGTCAGCATCCGAGATCTTCACGTTCAACTGCATGGTGTTCCATTGTAAAAACGGCAGCGTCAAACCGGCGCCCAATGCGGCGACCGGGTCCTGCAACACGCTCGCCAGACTGGTGCTGGTGCTGCCTAAGCTTCCGGTCAGGGTGAACGACGGATAGTAGCTGGCCCGTGTATTATCCACGTTTGCCAGGTATTCCCGCAGACGCAGTTCGGCGGCATGGACATCGGGTCTTTGTCCGAGCAGGTTGGCCGGCAGGCCGGCCTCCACCGCAGGAAGCGGGCCGTCCGGCAGTCGCGGCCGCTCGGGCACGCTGTTCTCCGGCGCCTGGTTGAAAAGGATCGCCAGGGCATTGCGCGCCTCCGCCCGCTGGCGCAGCAACGAGGTTAGATCGGCCTTTTGAGTTGCCACGACCTGCCGGGCCTGGACCAGATCCACGCCGGAAACCGCGCCGGCCCGGTATTTCACTTCCACCAGCTCAAGGGTTTTTTCCGCATAGGCGATGCTCGCCTCGTTGCTGGCAATGAGTTGGTTCAGGTAGGCGACCTGCCAGTAATCCGCCGCCGTGGTGCCGATGAGCGCCAGGGCTGTACTCTGCCGGTCCACCTCCGTGGCCTGTGCCTCCCAGCGGCCGGCATCCCGCGCGGCGGCGAGCTTGCCCCACAGGTCCACCTCGTAGCTCAGCGTCCCGGTGATGCTGTGGGTCTGCGTATCGGCATGGTATTTCAGATCCCGGCTGATGTTGCTGCTGGCCGCGACGCTCACGGAAGGGGTCAGGTTGGTATCGGTCAACCGGGAACTGAGCTGAGCGCGGCGGACCTTGATGGCGGCCGCGGCCAGGTCGTTGTTGGTCGTGAGTGCCCGCTCGATCAACTCGTTCAGCAACGGGTCGTCGAACCCTTTCCACCACTGCTCCCGGGCCGCCACCGCGGTTCCGGTCGCGTCCCGGCCCTGCCACTGCCGCGGCAGATCTACCTGGGGTGGGGCATATTCACTGCGGGGCAGAAGGGTGCAACCACCCGTCAGCAGGGTGCCGGCGATGAGCAGGCAGATCGCCCGGCATGGATTCTTGCGGTATCCTATCATGACGATATTACTCCCGTGCCAGCGCTTCGATCGGATCGAGCCGGGCGGCGTTGCGCGCCGGCAGGAAGCCGAACATTACCCCGATCAGAGATGAGCAGAGAAATGCTGTAATAATGGATATTATGGAAAACTTCATGGCAAAGCTTTTTACGAACAGGGGGAAGATCATCCCCACGCCGTAGGAGAGCATGATGCCGATGAAACCACCGATCAGGCACACCAAGACCGATTCGATCAGGAATTGCTGCATGATGTCGTCCTGTCTGGCGCCAACCGCCATTCGGATGCCGATCTCATGGGTGCGCTCCGTGACCGAGACCAGCATGATGTTCATAACGCCGATCCCTCCCACGATAAGCGAAATGACGGCAATAGCCGAAATCATAAGGGTTAGGGTGGCGGTGGTCTTCTTCACGGTCTTGAGGATGCTGTCGCTGCTGTTGGTATAGAAGTCCTTGATGCCGTGGCGCTGCTTGAGCAGCTTGATGATGCTCTGCTCGGCGATCTGGTTGGAGATTGTCTCCCTCACCCGGACCGTGATGGAGTTGAAATACGTCTGTCCCAGGAGCCGGCTCATGGCAGCGCTGTAGGGCATCCAGACCTGCAGGTTCTGGTTGCTGCCGAAGGCACTGTCCTTTTCCTTGGTCACCCCTATGACCTGACAGGGAAGTTCGCCGAGGAAGAGGACCTTGCCGATGGGGTCTTCCCTGGGGAAGAATTTCTTGCTGCTGTTCTGGTCAATCACCACCACCTGAGCCTGCCTCTTCACATCCTCGGCATCGAATGCCGAACCCTCTGCCATCTCGTAACCGTGCACGCGGAAATACTGTTCGCCGACACCGCTGATGGAGGCACTGGCCTTGATGTTGCGGTAGCGCAAGAGCTGGCTGCCGCTGGTGCCCGGCGTGGCGCTGTCCACATAGACCTGGGACTTCAGCGCCTCCAGATCGGCGGGGACCAGGGTGTAGATGCTGCCGGCGTCCTCGTCCCCCCAGTCGTTGCCGGGATAGATATCGATGACGTTGGTGCCCATGGAGCTAATGTCGTTGATCACCATCTGGCGTGCCCCCTGACCCAGTGCCACCACGGAGACCACCGAGGTGATGCCGATAATGATACCCAGCATGGTCAGAAGGGTCCGCATCCGGTGGGAGGCCATGGCGATGAGGGCCATCTTGAACGCCTCGGCGAAACTCCCCCAATGGGCCTGAAGCGGGTTGCCCGTCTCACCCGCCAGGTCTTTTTCCGGCAATACGGACTTGTCCTTTGCCGGCGCGTTCGGATTGGGCTGGTCCCGGATGATCTCGCCGTCGCTGATCTCGATGATACGCTCGGCATTGTTGGCCACCTGCATGTCGTGGGTGACCAGTATGATGGTATGGCCCCGGCCGTGCAGTTCGTGCAGGATGCCCATCATTTCCTGGCCGCTTTTGCTGTCCAGGGCGCCGGTCGGCTCGTCGGCCAGGATGACGTCACCCCCGTTCATGAGCGCCCTCGCGATGCTGACCCGCTGCTGCTGCCCCCCCGAGAGCTGGTTGGGGCGGTGGTCGAAGCGGTCCCCGAGGCCAAGGCGGGTGAGCAGTTCATGGGCCCGGGTCCGGCGATGGGCCTTGTTCACCCCGGAATAGACCGCTGGTATTTCAGTGTTCTGGGTCGCGCTCAGGTGCGGCATCAGGTGATATCGCTGGAAGATGAAGCCAAAGTATTCCCGGCGCAGCCTGGCCAGTTCATCGCTGGACAGGGTGCCGGTTTCCTGGCCGTTGACCCGGTAGCTCCCCTCGCTGGGGCGGTCCAGGCAGCCGAGGATATTCATCAGGGTGGACTTGCCCGAGCCGGAGGCGCCGACGATGGCCACCATCTCGCCGGCATGGATGGTCAGGTCGATCCCTTTCAGCACCGGAATATCCTCCCCTCCGGTGACAAAACGGCGCCCCAGCCGGGAGAGTTGAAGTAATGACTCGCCCATGGTCAGCGTCTCCCGCCGGGAGGCGGTCCGGGGTGCTGGCTCGTCGTGGCCGCCGGCACGGAGGCGCTGTCGCCCACAACAACCTTGTCACCTTCCTGCAGCCCCTCCATAACCTGCACATAGACATTGTTGTTGATGCCTACGCGGATAATGCGGGCCTCGGGCACATTGTTCCGTATAACCCGCACCGAGTAGCGGCCGTCCTTCTCCTTGTCGCCCAAGGCTGAAGCGGGAATGCAGAGGGCGCGTTTCGCCTCGTTCAGCACGATGGACACCTGTGCGGTCATGGAGACCCGCAGCTTGTTGTCCGGGTTGGGAATCTCGAACAGGCCATAGTAATAGACCGCCGACGAACTGGTACTGCTGGTGCTGCTACTGCTTCCGTTACTACTACTGCTGGTGCTGCTCGTGCTGCTGGAGACCGGGCCCGGTTCTATGGCCCGCAGTCTGCTGTAGTAGCGCGTGTCGGCATCGCCGAGCAGGGTAAAGTAGACCGTCTGTCCTGGCTTGACCCGCATAACGTCTGCCTCGGAGATCTTCGCCTTTACGGTAATGGTATCCAGGGTGGCCAGTGTCAGGATGGTGGTGGCCGTCTGGGTGGTGATCACGGTCTGCCCCTCCTCCGTATCGACGGAGATAACGACCCCGTCCATAGGCGCACTGATCCGGGTATACTCCAGGTTGGCTTTTGCCGTATCCACGGCAATGATCGCCCTCGTTATCTGGGCCTCCAGGGAGGCGATGGTATGACGCGTACTGTCGAGCGAAGCCTGGGCGCTTTCCAGGTCGGCCTGGGAGGCGGCGTCCTTGAGAGCCATCCGGCCCTGTCGTCGGTACGCAAGGTCATACTCCTTCAAGAGCGCCTGCGTGGAACGTTTCTGGGCGCGCAGGTTCTCCACCTGGGCCTCCGCATCCTTGAGGGTGTTCTGTTGGAGCACCGGGTCGATCTCCGCAAGCAACTGCCCCTTTTTGACCTTGTCTCCCAAGGCCACATGAAGAGACTTCAACTGCCCGGACACCTGCGCGCCGACCGCCACCGTCTTGAAGGCTTTGAGGATACCGTTGGCCATGACGCTCTCCTCTATGTCCATACGGGCTGCGTTTGCCGTGATATATGTCGTCTTCTCCTTTGCGAAGAAGTGCTTTGCCAATGCCCCCCCGCCTGACAGGACAAAAACAATAGCCAAGGTACTGATGATCTGTTTGCGTGATATCGTTATCATTGGACTGATCCGTTTCTATGCCTGGCCGCGAACGGCAGCTATCCCGGCCAGGGAAAATGTCACCACATGGTCTGCAAACGCATCAAGGTCATCAATGGGGGAGGGACCTTTCCCGCTTGTCCCGTTGCCATGCCTGATCCTTTTCATCACCATCGGATTGATGCACATGCTTACGATACTTACCTCGCAGAAATGGATCTGGACATCGGAGGCACGGGGCCCGAGCAGCTCCCGCACCAGGGCCTCTGTCTTCTCCCGCAGTGGATTGAGCTCCGACCTCATGACATCCTCCAATAGACCGGTAGGGTTGGTGAGTTCCATCTGAGAGATCGCGAAATCCTTGCACTTCTCGTCGGCAATCCGTGTCAGGAGCGCCCTGATCTGCCCCCGCAGCCGCTCTGCGGCCGGCGCGGCCTCACCCACGCCCCCATCCGGCGGATGTGTCTTGATGGCTTCGGCGAATGCATGCCGCCAAGCCTCCCGGTACAGGGTCCCTTTGCTGCCGAAGTAGTAATTCACGGCGGAGATGTTAGCCCTGGCCCTTTTACAGATCTCCGCAACGGTGGCATCGCGGTACCCCCTTGCGACAAACACCTCGCTGGCCGCGGCCAGAAGCCGTTCGCTGGTTTTGATGGAGTCTTTCCTTGTCATAATTGCCTCGACAGAATTAAAATGACTATTTTAAATAGTAATTTAAAATAGTCATTTTAATATGTCAAGAATATTTTTTGCGTGGGCTCGCGACCTTTACGCCAGATCAGCAGCTAATAACTCCTCCCGGCCTCCCGAGGCGATTTCATCAAACGGGATGGTGAGATACCGCCAGGTGCCTACACGCCGGAACAGAATACCGAACGGCGCTTGGGGCTCGTGCGCCGCCATCAGGTACTCCAGGTCCTTGAGTGTTCTGGTGGCCTTCCCGTCCATTTCCGAGATGATATCACCGGTTGCCACCCCGGCCAGGTCAGCCGCGCCTCCCCACCTGACCGCCATGACGATGAGCCCGGCCGTCATCTCCATCCCGCTTCGCAAGGCGGCAATATGATTTATTTCCGTGACGGCCATACCCAGAACATCAAACATTAACGGACGTTTCCTCTGCATTCCCGGTATACGATTGCCCAATGTCATTGCTGCCCCCTTTATCCCTATTCCCGTTCCTCACCGCAGTCGGGGTCAGGGCCTTGCGCCCAGTCCCCGTCCTCTCCGGCTCCCGGCCTTCTCCAGCAATCGCATGGCGGTGGCGGTGGCATGCACCCGGGCCGTTGTCCGTAGCCAAACCGCTCCCCAGGTCCCTGTCCACGATGAAACGGCGGCGGAAGTTTCTCGACAGCCACCCGCTGTTCAGGGGTCAACAAGGCGCTGACCTTGCTCCGCATCCGTTCACCGGCAACGATCAACTCGATCCCGGCCTGGGCCTGTTTCGTGGCAATAGCCCGGATTGCCGCTTCATCGAATGCAGTTCCATGGGTGGCATCGCGCAGTTGTTTGCGATATTCATCCACCTTCTGCACGAGCATCGCCATCTTTTCCCGGTCCGCCACAAGGATCGCCTTGATCCTTGCCCGCTGATCATCGGTAAGCTTGAGCTGCCGGGTCATCTGCTCAATTACCTCTTCGGCAGGTGGAGGAGGCGGCATTATTTTGTCCGCCGGACCCCATCCCTCTTCCCCCTTCGTTCGTTGTCCGCCATCGCCCGCACCCCCGGCCCAAACGCCGTTAACCCCGATTGCCGTGGCTGCCAGCAGGGCGCACACGATGATCTGCCGTTTCATAAGGATTCTCCTCTCGATTGTTGTTGCCAATTCCTGCTTGTCGTCATCGTTTGCCGTGCCGTCCCCTGCCCGAGAACTTATTCGCAAATACTGTGCAAAATCAGTTCGAACAGGTTCTCAGTTCTTCGGGGGCGGAGGCGCAGTTCCTTCGGGGACCGCCACCAACCGGTCCTCGAATTTTTTGCAGACAGCCTTGATCGTATCGCCGTTGGGGGTGGTGATCTCCACCGCGGTCCCCTCACTCTTGCCGTTGCAGGCATCGAATGCCGCCTGGGGCGGCTCCCGGCGGTCGCCGGATTCCGATGTCCCAATACTGGCCCATACCGAGGCAGGGAGCATGGCGCCCGCCGCACAGAGGGCTGCTGCCCGCTTTATACCGAGTATTCCCATCATTTTCTCCTTTCTGAATTCCGTTTATGCCGACTGCGTTCCCTCTCATCCCGCTGATGCGCAAAGGGGCTCCAACCTTTTGCCCTCTGCTCTTGTCAGGTACGGTAACAAGCCAGTATGACTAAAATATGTAATAAATATGGAAAAAAACCGGCATGCTGTTCTGACGGTGGTGCTCTGCCCGCTGTTTATGGTACTAATGGGAGCACCCGTGTTTCAGCCTGGCCGACACAGGTAATCGCAAGAAAGGGATCGAGTTGATAAAGATACGCATAACCTACCGGTTGTTCCTGATGATACTTGCGGCCGCCGTTATGAGCGTGGTCAGCATGCTGCTCATCGGACGCTGGAATATTGACCGGGGTTTCCGGCGATACATAGAAAACGTGGAGCAGATACAGCTTGCGCGGCTGGCGGTGCGGCTCGAAACCGGTTACGCCAGACAGGGGAACTGGGATTTCCTGAAGAAGTCCCCGGAACGTTGGTTCGGGCTCCTTGCGGAATCGTTTCCTGAAAGACATCTGGGGCCTCCGGTGTCGATGGAACAGAACACCTTCCCCGGAGAAAACCGGGGCCCCAATCAAGGGCCGGTCTTCATGGGCTCCGGCCCTCCCTCTCCAGAGGGCGGAAGGCATTTCGACTACAGCGGAGGCCGGATCGGCGGCCCTGAGGCCGGCATGCACTTCGTCCTTCTCGATGAAGCAAAACGACCGCTGTTCGCCGCGGCCAACATTCCTTCCAACACCTTTCTCAAGCCGCTCCACTACCGGGGCAGAACCGTGGGGTACCTGGGCCTGTTGCCCCACCTGCGCCCACCCGATGAACTTCAACGCCGCTTTTTGAAAGAGCAGGGAATGGCCCTTTCCCTCGTGGCGGGAACGCTTGTGCTGCTGGCCGCAAGTTTCTCCTTCCCGCTGGCGAGGCGCCTCATCCGGCCTATCAAGGCCCTGGCCGCCGCCACCGACCGTCTCGCTGCCGGAGAGTTCTCCACCCGGGTGACGGTGACATCGACGGATGAACTCGGCCAGCTTGCCCGCGGTTTCAATTCCCTGGCCCAGACCCTGGAAATGAACGAGCAGACGCGGCGTCAATGGGTCGCCGACATCTCCCACGAGTTGCGAACCCCCCTGGCCATCCTGCGAGGCGAGGTCGAAGCCATTCAGGACGGGATCCGCCCGGCAAACCCGGACTCCATCGATTCCCTCCACGGGGAGGTAATGCGCCTGGAACGCCTGGTGGACGATCTCTACCAACTTTCCCTCTCCGATCTGGGGGCGCTGACCTACCGCAAGGAGGAACTGGGATTGGAAATCCTGCTGTCATCGGTACTCACCAGCTACCGTTCGCAGTTTGCCTCCCGGAAGATCACCATGGAAACCAGTATCCCCCAGGGCGGAAAAGCCGTGGTGTTCGGCGATCCCGAACGGATGCGCCAGCTTTTCGCCAATCTTTTCGACAACGCATTGAAATATACCGATCCGGGCGGCACGATCGCCGTTCGCCTGGCGTATGACAACGAACACGTCATTATCGACATCGAAGATTCAGCTCCCGGCGTATCAAACAGCGAGATCGGCAGGCTGTTCGAGCGTCTCTACCGGGTCGAGGCATCACGCAATCGGGCCGCCGGAGGCGCGGGGCTCGGCCTGGCCATCTGCCGCAATATCGTTGAGGCTCACGACGGCGACATCGAAGCCCGCCACTCACCGCTGGGAGGACTCTGGATCAGAATCGAATTACCGCTGACAGGGAGGTACTAATGAATAAGAAGATACTGATCGTTGAAGACGAAGAAAAGCTGGCTGCGCTGTTAAGCGATTATCTGAAACAAAACGGCTTCGAGACTTGTTGTCTGAGGAATGGCCTGGATGCCGTCCCTTGGATGCGGGAGCATACTCCCACCCTTGTTCTTCTCGACCTCATGCTGCCGGGCCGCGACGGTATCGAGATCTGCAAGGAGATCAGGAAGTTTTCAACGGTGCCGATCATCATTGTTACCGCCCGCGTCGAGGAACTCGACCGCCTGCTCGGGCTTGAACTGGGGGCCGATGATTATATCTGCAAGCCGTTCAGTCCCCGCGAGGTCGTGGCCAGGGTTAAGAACGTTCTGCGCCGGACGGGAAGCGAACAGACGATCCAGGCAGACGGGTCGCTCATCCTTGACGAGCCGCGCTACCGGGCCACCCTTTCCGGCCACGACCTTGATCTTACGGCGGTTGAATTCAAACTGCTACAATTTCTGGCAGCCAGGCCGGGCCGTATCTACAGTCGCCAACAACTCATGGACCAGATCTATCGCGACCAGCGCACCGTATGTGACCGCACCATCGACAGCCACATCAAAAAACTGCGGAAAAAGATCAACGCCGGCGATCCCGGTGTGGAGTTGATCCATTCGGTGTATGGTGTCGGTTATAAATTCGAGGTGCTGTAGCGACCGCGGCAAGGGATTATTACCCCGGCAATGAGACATCACAACCCAGGAGGCAGGGGCGCTGCCTGCCGCGCCCCGATCGGGCGGAGCAAGCGCCACCCCTGCCATTGATATGGTTAATTGCCCCGTAATTAATCAAAAATCGTGAAAACGCAATAACCCCACCGGACACATGCCCACTGGGGTTATTACTACGCGCCGCACCGTCGGTGCAGTGATTGCTCCGCCCGTGCAGTCCGTTATGAAGTTATTGCCCTTCTGTCATCAGTACGCCCAGTACGGCCCCGTCCCCAGGTTGGAGGTCGTTCCGTCGATTCCCACGTAGACGTTCCGCCCCAGGAAGAACGGCAACCCCCAATCGAACCCGCCGCTCATGCTGCCGCCAAGGTCGGAAAAGACACTGTTGGATGAATTGAAAATGGTGACGGCATTGCCGATAGTGAAGGAAATGGTGCCGAATGGTGAACCGGCATACCCCGCGTTGACGGCTGACAGGCTCTGGGCCGATGCGGGACAGTACCAGGAGGAATAGCCGGAAGCAGTACAGGCCGACAGCAAGCTTGTCGACGGGAAAAACAGGCCGTTGGAGCCGGTGTCCAGAAAGCTTGAGTAGCTTGTGCCATTATAGGTCGTCAGAAATTCAGCATTCTGGTCTGAAGGGTACGTCGTTACCGTCGAGGGGGTATTGTTTGTCTGGGTGCCGATTCCGAGAATGAGCGAGCCGTTGGTTGAAACCGCCCCGGCCGTGGCGACCGTGGGGAGTTGCACGATCACGCCGTTGTTGTCAACCGGCAACGCCGCAACCGGATTTACAACCTGATTGGAAAGAGGGACAACAGTAGCAACAGTGTCTGATCCTGAAACGCTGTAGTACATCCCGTTATTGGCATAGTCGCGGCAGTCTGTGCCGCAATCCTGTGCAAACAGACCCACTCCCAGGATCCCGTTGAAGCCGGCGATGCCGGGGTTTGCATCGGGAGTCCCGCATCCGGTCGGAGTGCCGAAGCCGGCGTTTACCACCTGGATCGGTATCTGCACAGCCGTTTCGCTCCCCAGAACAACGTCTGCCGTCATGACCGGCCCCCACAGCGACGATCCATCCCCGAACTCGATACATTCGGCCAACGCCCCACCGCTCGGGCTGGTTATCTGGGAGGGTGAAATGCCCGTCAGGGCGGTACTGAAGATGCGCAACCCGTAACTGCCGGTATCCAGCAGGATGTCGTTGACGGTCTGGCAGGTCGAGGTGCCGGGGGTGCAGACCGTTACGCTGACGCACGGTTTGTTGGGATAGGCGCTGGAGGTGCTGCTTGAACAGAGCGAGCCGTTTACGGTGATGGAAAGCACATTGCTCGTCGAAGCGCCGCTGGAACTGCTGATGCCGGATGTGGTGCTGCTGGTACCGGATGTGGTGTTCGTTCCGCCTCCGGAACCGCAACCGGACATAAGTGTCATGACAAGGAGCGCAATGGATATGTTATTTGATTTCATCATTGGTCACCCCGGAAGGGATTAAGGCCGGAACATAGGCCTTTCCCTGCAGATTCCGCATATGCCCCCACTTCTCCACAACGATCCGGTCCGACTGCACCTGCTGCCGCCTGAGTCCCCGTATGCGCGACGTTTGCTGCAATGCGGCCTGATATTCGCCTGCATAGGAGCCGAGAAGGGTCGTGAGGTCTGGGTGCACCCGGCCACTCCAGGCAACGGCGAACACCACGCCGGACGATGATACGTATTCCCGCACAGTGGTCGAATCGGAGTGGAGGACCTGGACCGTGTATGCGCCACGGACCGTTGTGGCGCGATGCACGGCCGAAAGAGCTGTGCAATCTGACGCGATTGAAGCGGAGGTTCCGCCAAGTGCGGCCTCAGCTTGTCGGGAAAGGATGAACATGCTGACTGCGAAACCGAGACAGGCCCATCGGCTACAGGTTCTATCTTTCATGGAAGCCGCCTTTGTGACGTTGCTGCGGCAGATGACACCGACCGCAGGCAGTTGGTCATCTAGTAGTCATTACTAACATAGGCGATCATAATGGAAAAAAAATGACTGGAAAATGAATACATTAAGGAAAGCCAGCCACCGTGGCGGCAAGTAGAGTAGAAGTTTCTAACCTGAAATATCGTGCTTGGATGCAGCTTCATTGACTGTGTATCATTTTTTTGTAAATTATATTACTCACTCCTTCAAATATGATGTTTCGGTTAACCCGCTCCCAACCTTTACGCATTTAATCAGCCTGTATTTTGGCATTATCGGCTACTAAACTTATGAGCTCACTACTAACTCGTTCCACCACTTCATCCCAATTATTGATCTCCGTCTGACGAAACAGACGCATTACCCCCGGATACCATGGTGAATCTTCACGATTGTCGAGCCAGCGCCAATCCGTGCCGATAAAAGGCAACAACACCCAGCAAGACTTGCCGAGCGCTCCGGCAAGATGGGCAATGGCGGTATCAACACAAATGACCAAGTCCAATTGTGAAACAATGGCTGCCGTATCAGAAAAATCGACAATATCCGACCCGAGGTGGAGAATTGGTTGGCCGGGCATCGGTAATGAGGCTTCTTTCTCCCCCATACCTTTTTGCAAACTAATGAATGTGACCCCGGTTGCCGACCAAAGGGGGGCAAGGCTGCCAAGTCCCGAGAGCGAACGGTTATCGTCGTTCTTGTGCCCAGCGTCACCTTTCCATACCAAACCGACTTTGAATCCCTTCTGGGGAAGCCTTTCCATCCACCGCCTTGCTCTACCGGCATCTGTGGCAAGGTAAGGTAATTCCGCAGGAATAGTGTCCAGCGCTGTTTTGAAGTATAAGGGAAGGCTCAGCAGCCTCGTCCAAAAATCATGATATGCGAGTTGCCCGGCTTCAGGTTTTGCAAGAACCCGGGCATATTTAGCAGCGGAATTGAGAAATAGCGGTGTTAGAGCGCTTTTGCAAACCAAAGTGATTTGGGTGGTGCCGAGAGCCTTCAACATCGGGAGGTAACGAATAAATTGGATTTCATCCCCAAAACCCTGCTCCGGCCAGATGATGATTGATTTGCCTCCTAAATCCTCGCCCAACCACTGGTGGCAGTGCACGGGTGGTGTTGTGTACGACGATTGCTTTACGTTCAAGCCGTAACGAGCTTCGAAAAGCGGCCACCCCTCTTCGAATTTCCCCAGGAGAAGAAGCAGAAGACTCAGATTCCATTTTGCATCTACGTAGTCCGGACGGATTGAGAGAGCGTGTTGGAAGCAGGCTTCGGCCTCGGCAAAGCGTTTCAGATCCTTGAGCAAGACACCCAGATTGTTATGTACCTCTGCATAGTCCGAACGGAGGGAGAGTGCCTGTTTATAGCAAGCTTCGGCTTCTGAAAAACGCTTCACTTCCTGGAGCATGATGCCCAGATTGTTGTGTGCTTTTGCGTAATCCGGACGAAGAGAGAGCGCGCGTTGGTAGCAGGCTTCGGCCTCGGTAAAGCGCTTCAATTCCTGAAGCAGGTTGCCGAGATTGTAGTGTGCCTCCACGTAGATCGGACGGAGGGAGAGAGCGAGTTGGTAGCAGGCTTCGGACTCAGTAAAGCGCTTTAGTTCCTGGAGCAGGTTGCCCAGATTGTTATGTGCCTCTGCATAGTCGGGTCGAATGGAAAGCGCATGGCGATAGCAAGTTTCAGACTCGGCAAGACGTTCTTGTCTCTGGAGTAAGATGCCCAGATTGTAGTGCACCTCCGCGTATTCCTGACGAATATAGAGTGCACGTTGGTAGCAGGCTTCGGCCTCGGCAAAGCGCTCCATCTGCTGAAACAGATTACCAAGATTGTTGTGTGCCTCTGCGTAGATCGGATGGAGGGAGAGTGCATGGAGGTAGCAAGCTTCGGCTTCTGCAAAGCGCTCCAGGATATGGAGCAGGACGCCTAGATTGTAATGTGCTTCCGCGTTGTCGGGATAGATGGAAAAGATTCGTTGATAGAGGCTCAATACAGTTTCTATGGGAGGAATATTTACCGGATTTATTTGCGTGGCGGTCTGCAGAAGTTCACCTCTTGCTTAGGGACTGTCATGAAATAAATATAACAATAATGCATCTCATCTTTGAGCCGTCTTTCACCGCTCCTCAATCGCCAAATCCTCTGCGTAGCCCTGCTACGCCTGCGGTTTGTCTCAATCGGACCGACAAAATACGACCCAAATCTGAGCGCCTTATATGTCACATTTATTTCATGACAGTCCCTTAGTATGTCCAACAAAAATGCCGGCATGCCGTTTCATTTCTTCTTGCAATCAAAAAGATGAACAGGCTGACAGGCTGAGACGCTACGTATCTCTTTAGTACACGGGGTCTGACGCCAAAACCAACGTACTTCGCATGTGATTGCAACGTGGTATTGGTGATTCAGTTCAACCTCCAACTAGTGAATACAGCCAGAGGTTGAACTGAATACGACCGGCAAGTTCCTGTTAACTGCTGCTGGTGAATGCCTCCGTCGGTCGGCACCCATAAGGGCCTCCTCAAGGAGGTCCGGCCCGATTTATGCTTTCAAACGGCAATTGCTTCTAAGCATTGGAGGATAACTCCGTACTGCTTGTCGTACCTTGATCATTGGTTGAACTCTGTTGCATATAGCTTTGCAATGCCATTGAAATAATGTTTATCAACTTGGTCTCAGCATCGGAATTTGACGCGGTGGATGATGAAGTTGTTGTGGATGAAGTTGTCGTGGATGAAGATGTCGATGATTGCTCCAAAGAATCGAGTAATGCTTGCAGGGTTTTGGCTACTGAATCCTGGGAATTGCTCCCACCCACCTGGGCAGTTGCTGATGTCGAATCACTGGGCGGACCCGATGCCATTTTATCCTGGATGCTCGCAAAGATATTCTGGGCGTCCGACAGGCTGCCGGATTGCAAGGCGCTCGAAAGGCTTTGCAGATCCTTGCTGAGCGGGTCGTCACTCGAACCGCCATTTTGTGATGAGACGTCCTTTTGCAATGCACTTAAAGCAGTCTCAGCATCGGACACGCTGCCTGACTGGAGTGCGGTAGCGAGTGTGTTAAAATCCTGTGCCAAGGTATTGGTACTGGTTGAAGTTGAAGATGTTGAACCGGGTGCCTGCGGCGCCGACGCCAATTTGTCCTGGATGCTCGTAAAGATACTCTGGGCGTCCGACAGGTTGCCGGATTGCAAGGCACTCGACAGACTCTGCAGATCCTTGCTGAATGGGTCATTGCTCGAACCACCGTTTTGTGATGAGACATCATTTTGCAGTACGGACAGCGTGGTCTGGGCATCAGTTGTGTTACCCGACTGCAGATCGCTACTGAGAGTTGCCATTAAACTGGAAATGCTTGAAGAGGTGCTGCTTGAAGAGGAGCTATCCCCTGAAGGAGGAGGAGGGGGGGATGGATCTTGTGACTGCATCATTTGCCCGAGCATGGACAACCCGGCCGAGGAATCCATCTGAGCAAAAATATCCTCAATGCTGGAACTGCTTTGGGAGGTGCTGGAAGAGGAAGTTGTGGATGAAGATGTACTGGATGTGGTAGTGCTGGACGATAATTCCTTGCTTAGTTCTGCCATCAGCTCCCTCATCTCTTTGAGGGTGGATGCGCTTGAACTGCCAGTGATGCCGCTAATTGAATTTGACATCTAATTACTCCTCTTTAGTCGATTGATGAGCATCATTCCTTGTTACAACCTGAGTTCCATACACCTTTCAAGCTCGTATTGACGTTTACAATTCGTTTTAACGTAATGACACCTCCCTTCTTGCCGGAATAAAATGTGCAACCATGAGTTGCTGTCAGCGTCCGCATCATCCCTTGGACGCGCACATTTTAACGTCAATATCGGATACAATTATGGAATAAATGTGGTATAAATGAGGAAATTGCTATCATCCCAAACGGAAAACACTCTGTAGGCGGAAAAAACCTGCTCTCCATATATAAATATTTCAGAATTGTAATGTTCCGGCGGCAAAAATGTGTTATGACGAAAACAAGTCGATAATCTTCAACTTTGTTGCATCACCAAGGAGGGATTGATTGCATCAGATTCCGGGAGCTGTCCTTGACGCCATAGAATCGATCCATTTGCCGTCATTTCCGCAGGCGTTGCTTCGATTTTTGAGTGCGGTAAATGACGATCAGGTGTCGATGGCCGAGTTGGCAACAATGGCCGGACAGGACCCGGCATTGAGTGCGCGGATTCTCACCGTGGCGAATTCGCCGGCGTTGCGGCGTACGGCAGAGGTCAAGAGCCTTGACGAAGGTCTGGTTGTTCTTGGCACCCGCCTCATGAGAACCTTGGCGGCATGCCTTGCCATTCAGAGCGTTTTTGCCCGCACTACCGGTGATCACAGGTACAACTTGACCGGGATTTGGGTTCATTCCCTGCGCACTGCCGAATTGGCATATTCCCTTGCATCCCATGTCGACTACCCTAATGTGGATGAAGCCTATCTGGCCGGCTTGCTCCATGATATAGGCCAGTTGCTTCTACTGGGAGGCATGAGTGATCGTTACGGTATCCTGCTTGACAGAAGCTCCGACGAAGCCTCGCTACTGAACAATGAAGAATCGTTACTCGGTACGGACCATGCCGCCGTCGGCGCTTGGCTGGTCGATCAATGGCAGCTTTCGTCCTTCATGGCGGACGCCGTTCTTTTCCATCACAAGCCTGCCAACGAGATCGTGCATGCCGATTTCCTGAGTCAGATCGTCTGGTCTGCGGATATCATCGGCAGCAGCAAAAAAACAGATCTTTTACAAAATGAATCGAACACGAATATTGCTGTAATCAAATCAATCCTGGGAATCAAATTATCCGATGCGGTTGCCATACAGCAGGCCTGTTTCGAACGTGTCGAAATGCTGGCCACTGCACTTGACATCCAGGAATCCCATCAGGCCAAGACCATCCCGTATTTATCAACCCCATTTGAATACTTCAGGCCAAAACTGAACGATAGTGACCTGGCGTATTCCCGCATAGAGACACTGGTTCGCGATATGGCCTTGATGCATTCCCTGCAGTTGAGCCTGGCCGAACTCTGCCGGGAAAACGAAATTGTCACGGCGGTGCGTGAGTCCGCCCGAATCCTGTTCGGACTTGGCCGAATCGCTTTTCTTTTCGTGCAGCACGACAAAAAGTCGCTTTCCGGAGCGAATATCGGCGGCCAGTCGGATCTGTTCCAGCATATCGAAATCAAACTCGATCAGGTAGAGAGTCTCGCGGCAGCAGTTGTCCAGGGGAAACAACCGTCCTCCACCTTCGATGATGAATGTCCGGCACCCGTCTCGCTGATGGATGTCCGGATAGCACGGGCTCTGAAATGTGAAGGTGTGTTGTATGTTCCGATGAGCGTCCGTGGAAATAACATCGGCATCATGGCCTATGGAGTGAGCGCGGCCCAATATGCCAGGATACATCCCCGTCTTGTCTGGATGGCCAATTTTGCCAATCTGGCCGCGGACAGCATTGAAACCTGGAGAGAATTGCGACGTCGCGAGCAGGAACTTGAGACCGCCCTGACAAGCCGTTTCGAGCAACAGGCCCGCAAGGTCGTGCATGAGACGGGAAATCCGCTCGGTATCATAAAAAACTATCTGAAGATCGTAAGCCGAAAGCTGCCTGATGAACTCGACGTGCAACAGGAGTTGAACATCCTCGGCGAGGAAATTGATCGCGTAACCCAAATTGTGCGGAGCTTGGGGGATCTTTCCGAAACGCCCCCGTCAACCGGCTCATTCGACGTCAATGTCGTGATCGGAGAGATGCTGGCGTTGTATGGTGAATCTTTATTTTCAAGTTGCGGCATAACATTGATAAAGTCATTGGAAGCAAATCTCTCCCCTGTCAACGGAGACCGGGACAGCCTCAAACAAATTCTGTTCAACATCTGGAAAAACGGGTCCGAGGCGATGCCGGAAGGTGGCCACTTTATCATCTCCACGCGCGGGGATATCATAAAGGACAAACAGCACTATATTGAAATCCATCTTAGCGACTCCGGTCCCGGTATTCCTCAAGAGGTTATGGAGCGGCTGTTTCAGCCCCTGCCCACAAACAGACGCCCAGGGCATTCCGGTATCGGATTGTCTATCGTGGCGTCCCTGGTGAAACGCCTTGGTGGTCAGATAAGCTGCCAGAGCCAGGCCGGCAAAGGGACAAACTTCATTATTCTGCTGCCGCAACCCAAGGGGCAACCAAAAGAGTGAATTTTTTAGCAAGAACAAAATTTGATTCCCCCCGTGATGGGGTTGGCCAACTACAGCGGATCCTCATTGTTGACGATGAACCACGATTGCGCTCCAGCTTGCGACAACTCCTGGTCGGCGAAGACCGGGATATCCTGGAGTGCGGAACCGGTGGAGATGCCATCACCGCGCTCAAGTCCCAGGACACGGATCTCGTTCTTCTGGACATCCATCTTCCGGATATTTCCGGTTTGGACCTGATGGAGTGGATAGCCAATTTCACGACATCGACACGCGTCATCATGGTCAGTGCGGATGCGAACATCGATTCCGCCATACGCGCCATGCGCGGCGGAGCTGTGGAATTCGTACGAAAGCCTTATGACCTGGAGGAAATGCAGCTCAAGGTGGACAATGCCCTGCATCGAAGCCGCCTGGAGCGAATCAACGCCTTGATGACGGCACGTCTCGAATGCTCTGAACGAATGCACCGGTTCCTGGTGGAAAACTCTCCGGACCTCATCTACACACTTGATGCCAACGGTTGTTTCATGTTTATCAATGGCAGGGTCGAATCGCTGCTCGGCTATTCACGGGATGAACTGATTGGCTGCAAGTACACACGTATTGTCTACGAGGAAGATCTCAGTGTCGCCCACTGGGCATTCACCGAGAGACGCCGCGACAATCGGGCCATAACAAATGTTGAAGTCCGCTTGAAGGATAAAAACAGTCTCCACCTCTTCAAGCCCCGCCTCATTGTGATGTCGGTAAGCGCCATAGGCGTTTATGACGATGACTGCGGCAACAATGATCCACTGGAAAGACGATTTCTGGGCACCTACGGTGTTGCGCGAGATATATCCGAACGCAAAAAAGCCGAAGAGACCATCAGTTTTCAGGCTTTGCACGATCATCTCACCCACCTGCCGAACCGTAGTCTGTTCAAGGACCGGCTCGAACACTCGCTCAGCCAGGCAAAACGCAATGGCGGGCAGGTAGGTGTCCTGTTTATTGATCTCGACCGTTTCAAGCTCGTGAATGATACCTATGGACATGCCGAAGGAGATGATCTTCTCAAGAACGTGGCTCAGCGCCTGCGTAATTGCGTCAGGGCCGGCGATACCCTTGCCCGCCAGGGTGGGGACGAATTTACGGTGTTGTTGCCGGATCTCTCTGGGACGGAGGGTGCGAGCATCATTGCCGAGAAAATCCTGGATATATTGAAAACGCCGTTCCAGGTCAAAGGACAGGAATTTCGGATAACGGCAAGCATCGGCATTGCTTTGTACCCCCAACACGGAAACATCGCCGATGTATTGTTGAAGAATGCCGACATAGCGATGTATGAAGTCAAGGCCAGCGGCAAAAACGACTATCTGTGTTTTACCGACAAGATGAATGTTTGCCACCATGAACGTATTAGTCTTGAAAACGAGTTGCGGCAGGCCATCAACTGCCCGGAATTCGAGTTGTACTATCAGCCGCAGGTCAGTATTCGCGGAGACAGAATTGTCGGGCTGGAGGCCTTGATCCGATGGCGGCATCCGACACATGGGTTATTGAGCCCGGACAGCTTTATCGACATGGCAGAGGAATCGGGATTGGTTTCCAACATCACCGATTGGGTTTTGGCCGAGGCCTGCGGCCAAATGGCCACATGGCTGGAGAGGGGGTTGGGTGATCTGCGCATGGCGGTCAATGTCTCACCGGTGGAATTCGAACGCAGTGATTTTGTCGAAAGAATCAAAAGCAACCTAGCCAGGTTTCACTTACCTGCCAGTTGCCTGGAGCTGGAAATCACCGAGAACCTGCTGTTAAACGATGATTCGAGTATCATCGATAAAATGCGGCAATTACACAAACAAGGGGTGCGAATATCAATCGATGACTTCGGCACCCGCTATTCTTCACTCAATTACCTGCGCAAGTTTCCTATCAGCAGCATCAAGATTGACCAGTCATTTGTTCGCGAACTGGTAGAGGGCGTTCATGTCTCCCCGATTCTCCACGCAATTCTGGGTATCGCGCGAGGATTCGGACTGCACCTCGTGGCAGAGGGTGTTGAAACACCGTTTCAAATGAAAACCCTGAGCGAATTAGGGTGTGATGAGATGCAGGGGTATCTTTTCAGCAAACCCATACCTGGTGTCGAGATCGAAAAGGTGCTGATGAGAACTCACTCTCAAAGTTTCAACTCAACGCCATTCAGTGGCATTGGAATTCCGGAAATTCCAGGGATATAATGTAAAGTTTTGGCCTTCCGTTTTTGGAGGACTTCCGGGTCATGCCGGAAAGATTGCACCATCCCCGATGCCTTGCGATCACTCTAATCCCCTCTCCAACCCCAGCCGGCAATTAGTTTGCATCCGTAAAGGGCGCCGGCCATGTCTCCAACCATGGCGCCCTACCGGGCGCACCACAAAAAAAGACGTCACCGAAGCGACGCCTTTTTCCTGATCTCTGTGATGGGGTGTATCAGGCTTTGTTGTTATTGCGGCGCCTGCCGTAGATGGCAAGACCCGTTATCCCGACGCCCAGCAGCATCATCGTGCCGGGTTCAGGGGTCGGTATAGGTGTAGGACAACCGGTAATAAACTCTTGGTTGGAAGAATTGTAAGGGGTAATAATTTCTATGGAGCTGTAATTGTAATTTGCGTAATTTTGTGTGGCTTCTGAAATCAAATTTGTTACAGATGATTGTTCGCTTGCATCAGCAGAAAGCGATAATTGCTTTCCAGCAGCAGTCGGAGAAAATAATTCCCATATGGCAAACTGTATTTCACCAATCTGAACTGTAGTGGATTTACTGTTTATCTGTCCATTCAACCAGGCAGCTTCTTCATAAAGTTGTTTACTGTTTGTATCATTAGCAAACATTGCTCCGGAAAGGTTTGAAATTGTTTCTATAGTCGCTTGATATTGAGTTGGAACCGGCGTCACATCGTTAAAATCATCACAAATCATTCCACCAGCGATATTACTACTATTTATAGTCGCCGCGATCTGGCCAACATATTCACCTCCATTTTGCGGCATACTGCCACCATAAGGTGAAGTGATACTGGGAATATTTATAGTATAAAGGGTGGTAGCCAATGCCGACACGGCAGACAACAGGGACAACGTAATGACCACATTAGCAATTATAATCTTTTTCATTTTACGGCTCCTTTACCACGGAATCTCAAGTTACTCATAACATATTCAAATTGCATGCCAATTATTATCTATTCGATTTTATTGAATTTATTATATTGTTTACAGTTGCTTTACACATGTGTAAACTTTTCCGACAAGCTGTCTGACTAAATTACACAAAAACATCACAGGGGGGAGCCTGGTGAATTACCCCACCCATCTCGCCCCGATCACTGCGCTGTGGGTACGGCACTGACTTCGGCCGATACCGCTGATTCGGAGGAGCTGCGGGAGGAGCTGCTGTATACTCCGGTCACCACAAAATGATAGGTTGTTCCATCTGTAAGCCCTGTCAGGGTGTAAGGATTAGTGGCCTTGGATATTAAGTAACCGGTGGCCTTGGTCACGCCAGAATAAAGAGACCAGTAAAGGTTGTAAGAGGTTGCATCCGCTGTGTCGGTCCAGGAAATGGTTACCTGACCATCCCCGGCCGTGGCCGTAACCCCGGTAGGCACCTCCGGCCCCGGTGTACAGCTGACCTGAGACGATATTGCCGATTCGCCATTGCCGTTGACGGCTGTCACCACAAAGTAGTAGGTCGTTCCGTCGGTAAGCCCTGTCAGGGTGTAAGGATTGGTTGGACTGGATATCGCCGTGCCGGTGGATGAATCCACGCCTGTTGTCGTGGACCAGTAAATTTTGTAGGAGGTTGCACCTTTGACCGCTGTCCAGGCAATACTTGCCTGGTTATCTCCGAAGGTGGCCGTAACCCCTGTCGGCGCTGCAGGAGGAGACGCGGTCGATGGCGTTGCGCTGACCTGGGTCGACGGCCCCGATTCGCTCGTGCTGTTGACGGCTGTCACCACAAAGTAGTACTCCGTTCCGTCGGTAAGCCCGGACAGGGTATACGGGCTGACTGCTCCGGTTATTTTGGTGCCGTTGGCCGTAGTCACTCCGGTTGCGGATGACCAGTAAATATTGTAGGAGGTCGCGCCGGTCACGGGAGACCAGGCAATGGTTGCCTGGCCATCTCCCAGAGTGGCGACAACTCCCGTCGGCACTGCCCCTGGTGTGCAACTTACCTGCGACGATGCCGCCGATTCGCCGCCGGAGTTATTGGAGTTGACGGCGGTAACCACAAAGTAGTACGTCGTTCCGTCGGTAAGCCCCGTCACTGTGTAAGGAGAGGTCGCACCGGTTATTGCGGTGCCATTGGACGGCGTCACTCCGCTGGTAGTGGACGCGTAAATTTTGTAGGAGGTCGCATTCGGCACCGCCGTCCAGGAAATGGTCGCCTGGCTTTCTCCAGGGGTGGCGGTAACCCCGGATGGCGCCATCGGCACAGAGGACGAATTCGTGCCGCAGCCTGTTAAAGCGGCGGAATTCAATACTAGCAGTACAATGAATGAAAAACACCATCTGACCGGGTTCACGCAGGTAACCTCCATATTTCATGTTATTCCAATTCCACATCAAAGCGGCATCTGCGTTGGCTCGTCTTCGGCTCCTCAACGTACTGACTGTACGCCTTCGTCGCCTCGATCCTCGCCGCCTTGATGTCATCTTTGATGTGAAACCGGAATTAAGCAAGGATTGTGTATCCTGAAGACAATCGGCATCTCTGCAAGTCGAATTCCCCGCCACGTGCAGCAGGCCATGGATCGGCAACGGACTCCCTCGTCGCGGTGACCAAGCTGTTGGGACTCATGGTGGATAACTTCGGCAGGTGTTACATTAAAATTTTATTTTAACGCCGCCACTAATAGATGTTCCTCCGATATCAACACCTATTTTATTGTTGTTTATATCCATGAGATTAACTTTTGCATTTTCCCAAATTGCATCAGCTTGCAGCGAAAACCTATTTGTCAGTTTATATTCGGCGCCGGCTGTAATATGGTAGCCAAAAGAGCTGTCCGTATTGTTGTAGGTAGTGCCGGTGTTTGCATTTACCGTGGCGGAAGCTATGTAGTATCCGACACCAACCCCACCATAAATTTCAAAGGCATCCAGTATGGGTATGGTCAGGAGAACGGTTTCCTTGATGGGTACGACCAATGCCGCATATATATCCTTTTGGCCTGAACTCGAATCGGCGTTGAAACCATAAAGTCCCACCGTGCTCGCAAACGAAAACATATCGTTCGGTTTAAAAACATACTTGAGGTCGGTATAATAACCGTCGTTGATTTTCCCTACGCCTGCGATATTTTTTGCTGCCGGGAGGAATATCCCGCCGTCAAGAACAAATGAATGTCTGCTATCTACGATTATTTCGCTTTGGGGAAGCGGCACGGCTTGTTCTGCATTAATTGCACTGCCGGCATAGGACTGCAACGAAGACAACGAAAAGGTCAACACCAGCAAAACGACTACTTTTTTCATCAGGCCCTCCGCCATTATATCCTACAGCCGGATCAACAGGTCCCCGGGACGACGTGCCGGAAACCGTAACATTACTCTCTCAATTTTGTGCACTCTATCAAACATCTGTGCAGTTAGTGTGGATGTTGCGTTAAACTTTTATGACAATCGTCCACTTTTCGCAGGGGATTCCATCCACTTCATCGCAGTACCTCACGGCGAGACATCCCTTGCCCGAGGGTTCGGAGAGGCACATCGCCGTTACACACGCATGAAAAACGTCTCCCAGGGAGTTCGCGGCTATTTGTTTCAGGGACGATTCAGCTCGTGCGTGCTCGACCAGCGGCATCTGTTGGCTGCTGCCCGTTATGTGGCATGGAATCCGGTAGTTGCCGGCATGGTGAAGACGCCATGGGAACATCCATGGTCAAGCACCTGCCTTCAGTGCGGAATGTTTGATTATGACCCTTTGGTGAAAGACCGGACGTTGCTGGGGCTGATAACGGATTGGCGGGAATTTCTGAGTTCAGGAGAGGAAGGGGATTTGAATTTGCCGCGCCAGACAACGCGCACAGGTAGGCCGGCAGGTGATGATGAATTTGTTGAGAAGGTAGAGAGAATCACTGGCAGGGCGTTGAAGATAAAACGTGCAGGCCGGCCTGCAAGGCTTGAGTAATTTGTATTATGTCCCCAGATTTCCCCAAGGCTTGAGTAATTTGTATTATGTCCCCAGATTTCCCTGTCCCCAGATTTCCCAAGTAGGCAAATGAATAGATCTGCGATAACTATTCAATAATTCGGACATATTATCAAAACTGGCAGTTTTTACCCGTTGTAGTTAATTTAACTTTTGCGCTACGTTGCACTTGATTGCATCATTGCTGCCCCTCCCCACTACCCGTTGAATTTCGCACATAAGTCTACTGGTATCAATGGGTTTCGATACATAGCCATCAAATCCTTCTTCCAGGAAATGCTCTTCATCTCCGTGCAGCACGTATGCCGTTAATGCTATGACCGGTTGGTGTCTGGAAGTCCCCTGTTCTTTTTTGCGAATCTCGCGCAGGGCTTCCACGCCGTTCATGACCGGCATCTGAATATCCATCAAGACGATATCACTGGCGCCCTGTTCCAAAGCTTTCAGGCATTCCTTGCCATTCTCCACGGCAATCATGTTGTGTCCCGATTTCCTGAGCATTGAAGCCATAACTTTAACGTTAGTCTGGTCGTCTTCGGCATACAGTATCCGTAGAGACGGACCATGCTGATTGACCGATGGTTTGGGGGTAAGATCCGGTGTTGTTGCAGTGTCTCTGACAATTGAGAACGGAAGGGTTACCTTAAAACAACTACCGACGTTTTTCGTGCTATCGGCGGAAATATGGCCTCCCAAAAGTTCAGTCAAACGATGGCTGATGGACAGGCCAAGGCCTGTTCCTCCATATTTACGGTTTATGGATCCGTCCCCCTGCTCGAATGGCCTGAATATCTTGTCGAGCATCTCGGTAGAGATGCCGATTCCGGTGTCGCATACCGTTATCTGGATAAGCACCGTAGCATCGTTTTGTTCAAGGAGTTGCGTCGAGATGGTGATCCCGCCACGCTCCGTAAACTTGACGGCATTTCCCATCAGATTGAGCAGAATCTGCCTGACTCGCTGTGGATCACCCAGCAGGAGATGCGGAACGTCTTCGGCAAGATCAACCTCCAGAGAAAGTCCCTTGTCATTCGCTGCAAGTTTTTGCATCATAACCATATCTTTGATACATTGATGCAGATTGAACTCGGACAGTTCAATCGTTATCTTCCCTGCCTCGATCTTGGAAAGGTCGAGGATATCGTTGATCAGGGCAATCAAGTCGTTACCGGACTGCTTGAGAGTCTTGATATACTCTTGTTGCTCTATGGTCGGATCGGTCATTTCCAAAAGCTGGGCCATACCGAGGACACCATTCATAGGGGTCCGGATCTCATGACTCATGTTGGCCAGGAACTCGCTCTTGGTGCGGTTGGCGGATTCGGCAGCGGTTTTGGCGAGAACTAAATCATTTTCCGCCTGTTTTAATTCGTTGATGTCGGTGCACGTACCAAACCATTTGCTCACGCAACCATGTTCGTCCAACACCGGCACTCCGCGGATCAACCACCACAGATAGACGCCATCCGCGCGCCGCAGACGGCATTCGAGCGAATAAACGGCTCCATGTAACGTTGCGTTTTGCCAGGCATCCCAAGCCCGCTGCCGATCGTCAGGATGAAATGGCTTGAACCAGCCATCACCGTGACTTTGTTCCGGCGTTTGTCCCGTGTAATCTTGCCAATGCTGATTGAAATAAATATTCCCGCCGTCCGGCCGGGTGATCCAGACAATCTGCGGCATGGCCTCGGCCAGCAAACGAAACTCTTTTTCACTTTCCCGCAGGGCCACCTCACTTAACTTGCGCTCGGTGATGTCCTGCAACAGCCAGATGATGCCTTTGGACATGTCCGACGGCTCGATGGCCTTGCCAATATGCCGGACAAAGATGTGCCGGCCATCCTTTCTTATCAATTCCTGCTCGGTCTCATATACCAGACCCTGAGCCAGGACAGGATATGACTCCTGCCCAAACTTTTCATATGCTGCATCTGACGGATAAAGTTTCCTGGTCGTCTGAAACTCCATCTCCTCCTTTGCATACTGAAATAACTCTTCTGACTTGCGGCTAATCAATACTTGCATCCTGTCAATGGTTATGGAAATTCCGATAGGGGCATTATTAAGGATGATGTTTTTCTCCTGCGTCAGCCGGGACAATGCATCCTGCGTTTCCTTGCGCTCGGTCACATCATTCATGATGACAATGAATTCTCCGGGCATTGGGCTGTTTGCATAGATTGAAAGATACTGCCGAGTCGCTTCAAGATATGTTTCGGCCATAATCTCGCCGCCTTCGAGCGCGACCTTGCCGAACACACCGATATAATCAAATGCGTCATTTTCAACACCCGGAAAAACCTCTTTTACTGTGCGTCCCTCGATGTCCTCCTTCCTGATCCCGATGATCCGTTCGTAGGCCTCATTGATTTTCATGATCAGGTAGTCCACAGGCCGGCCTTGCTCGTCGGTGATTATTCGGCAGTGGGATATGGCGCTGATCTTGTTGGCGAAGAGGGCCAAATACCGGCGATCGCTCTCATGCAGCGCTCTCTCGGCTCGCTTCCGCTCAGTGATATCAATCAATGCAATGCGGCATTCCTGTCCTGATACTGCGGCAACTCCCACAACCTGCATAGAGAGCGGGGCGCTCCCCTCTTTCAGAAGTTCCACTTCGCATGACTCTTTGGCTGGACTCGTAAAGACCTTTTCCAGGAAAGTGTTGAAGGTTGGGCGGTCTTCGTCTGTGATGTAAAAACCGAAACTCCGGCCGACAAGCAGGGAGCGCTCGACTCCCACGAGACTGGCGCCGGTGAGGTTAACACTGAGGATATCTCCGATGCGGTCAAGGGTAAAGTAGCCTACCGGTGCAAAATCATAGAGGTCGGTGTACTTTTCCAGAGCCGTTTCCAACTCGTAGCTGGACTGGCGGAGTTCATCATTCTGCATTTCCAGCTCGGACTGGTGCACGTGCAATTCGTGGTGGAGTTTCAGCGGCTCTATCTCTGTTCCATGGAGGGGGGCGGTTTTCTCTCCAAGCCGATCTTCTGCCCGGCGTCGCAGCTTAGCACTATCAATGGGCTGTTCTTTTTTCTCAGTCATGCATGACCTCAGTTTAATTTGCGCTGAGTCTCTGTGCTCTTCGAGTGGAAATTCCGGTCAAAAGGGGAGATCATTGGGGCACCTCTGATAAGGAAAGGTGATACATAAAAAAAAGGCCAAGTGCATAACCTGACCGTGTGCTTAGATGGAATGGGAAACGGGATTCGAAGCCAGCTGGACGAAAAAGCCGCTTTACACAACAACCAACATAAGGCCAATAATATTAGCCACTTATAATCGACTTCCCTGCGGTGTCCGTCCGGCATTTAGCAGTGATTATCTAACGATTCCAAACCTACCTGCGAAAGTTTAGCGAAAGGTGCTGCGCTATTTTAGACTTGAATCTCTTCCGGTTTGAGCCAGACCATTTGCCCGTCCTTCATCCCTACAATGGGGTTTCCGGCCAGTTTATGTTTAAGCATGGCTTCCTTGACGGCATTAGTAACAGCCTCATCAATTGCTGTACCTTCAACAAGAATCCTGTCTATATCCTTCTTTACTGTTTCAGCCGCCATATTGCCCCACTATCGCTTCCCAACGGTTAGTGTCCGCTATTTTTATTAGAGTACAACACTCTCCATATGAAAGCAAGTGAGGTTCACCCGGTGCGGAGTTATCATACATGCGCCAAGTATCGGCAAGTGGCTGGTATATGTTGAAAAAGTTATTTAGCCCGGCATGGTAGCGCCGGTGAATCGTCTCCTCCGGTACGTTATGCCCTCCCATTCTGACTCGTTCCGCAACACGGGCAACGGCATAATCCGGGGATGGTAGCCAGAGAAAAAACAGATGAAAGGCATAACCTTTCGCTTTCAGTGTCTTCAGCCAGTGGGCAAAGGTTTTACTTGCAAGGGTAGTCTCAAATGCAAAGTTCTCGCCTTCGCCTGCCAACTGCCGTAAGCGTTCCAACATGACACGGCCTGCATGGAAAGCAGCTTTTTCCGGGTTAAACGCCGACAGTCCTGCTGCAATGGTGTCGGCGTTTACAAATTCAGTGACACCAAGAGCACCCTGGAGAATTGCCGGGGCAGTTGTTGATTTTCCTGCACCATTGGGACCGGCTATTATTATAATATGTGGAGTTTTCAAGCTATTAACCAGTCTCAGAGGTCGGCACCCTTCAGGGCAATTTATGTTTTCGGTAATATTACCTGTTCATGCCCCTTGAATACCAGTTCTATCTCTCTACAGGCAGAACAAACCACACGGGAATTCGGACATGGATTCGGGTGACACCTCACTTATCTCACATGAATTAGATAAGGTGTCCCTCGAACTCGATACATACCGGCATAATATCGGATAATAGCATAAAGTCAAGCCTGACCCCATTGGTCCCCCCAATTATAATGAATGCCGAGTTCAGGACAACTATAACATTTCAGGCAAATATCAAGAGCTTAAGAAAACCATTGGGGTCAGGCTAGACTTTCTGCTATTCTGACAGTTCCTGCCGCAACTCATTGATCTGAGTTTTCAGAGCGGCGTCTTTCGTCATCACCTCCAGAAGTCGCTGAGCGGACCTTCCAAGGGAAGATATATCACGATTTACCATCTTTCCCAGCTCAGTGAGACATATTCCCGGCAAGTCACGAACGAGGAGAGCGGCAACCGCTCGGGCCTCGGAATACGGTCTCGTCTTGCCCGGATTCTTAAATTGTTCCAGTGTTATACCGTATCGCCGACAGACAGCACTAACGATATCGGCAAGCCGGTAATCATGGTTTCGCCGCTGATTTGCCTTTGCAAAGGCTTCATCGGCAAAGTTGTCGTCGCCGAGTATCCGCCCGTCACACGTTCCGTCATGAAATTCGTTTCTTCTCGTTTCCCCGATTCCTTCAGCAACAAAGGTCCCATATCTTTGCCGGGCCTTCTGCTTGTCATTGGAATACATCGACAGAACCCAATCAGTCGTCAGCCACGGAAGTTTTTCTTTTCCCATGTACGCATGGTGGCCGCTCCACGGATAATCGTCCGGCGATGCTACCATCCCGGCACGAACTGGATTGAGGTGAACGTACCGAACCAGTTCCATCAGGTACGCATCCGCGTCCAGCAGCAAGGCCTTGTAACGCCCTTGAAATATGTGACCTGTGCGCGACTGCGTATAATTGACCCATTTCGTGAAGCGCAGCGTCAGGTTCTGCATGATGCGAGACAGGGGGACATCTCCCGACTGCACGACAAGATGAACATGGTTCGTCATGAAACAAAACCCGTGAATACGGCAGCCGAACCTCTCTACAATGTACTGTAGAATGAGGTACAGACGGTATCGGTCGCGCTCGTCAAAAAAAATCGGCTGTCCAGCGTTTCCCCGGAGTATTACATGGTAGACTGCGCCGGGATAATGGATGCGAGGTTTACGTGCCATACCGCCATAATATCGGATAATAGCATAAAGTCAAGCCTGACCCCAG